>Ga0209635_10002821_pt1 | contig 13429 bp, 9 predicted proteins | sample DeeMarSWOR230_32_FD_187463 | JGI IMG/M metagenome (GOLD analysis project Ga0209635, IMG submission 187463) | Marine sediment microbial communities from White Oak River estuary, North Carolina - WOR-2-30_32 (SPAdes) (version 2) | ecosystem: Environmental > Aquatic > Marine > Intertidal zone >...
CCGACAGTCAGCTGCAGACCGTTGTCAGCTTCGACTATGAGACCAAGAATTCCTACTCAATCCGTGTCCGGACTACCGACTCAGGTACGCTCTACTACGAAGAGGCTTTCACCATCACTGTCACCAACGCCAACGACCCACCGGTGGCATTAGACGATAGTGATACCACACCAGCGGATACCCAGGTCACCATCGATGTCCTGGATAACGACTACGATGCCGACGGTGATACACTGACTGTGGACTCAGTAACTCAGGGGACTAATGGCTCGGTCACTAATAATGGTAACGATGTCACCTACACACCAGACCCTTACTTCAACGGCACCGATAGCTTCACCTACACCATCAGCGATGGTAACGGCGGTACCGATACAGCTACCGTAACTGTCACTGTACTTAAAACGCTTACCAGGCTTAATATTCAAATAGATACAGGGCCGACGGCTTCAATATTTATTTGGGACGATACCACTAACTCTTGGGCTATAGACGAGGATACCGAGTTGCCAGTAAATGGGGAAAATCACGTAACATCAGCTCAAATTACTATTGCTGGAGGGCACTATTATTACGTCTGGGTGGAAGCGGCAGGCGTCACACATTATGTAAAGAAATGTCCTAAGGATTGGATTATCACAACTAATCCCGCAGGTGATCGTGAGGCTGCCTATGGATATGCGCCTGCAGACATTCTCTACTCAGTTCATTTTAGTATCAAATAGAAGGGGTTAGCTGGGTTGCTAGACTATTGTTAATAACTTCCCCAGTTTGGTTGTACCAAGATAAGAGCAGTATATTATGATGGCGGGCCATCTGAAAAGTCCGCGGCGAGAAACAGATACCTAGAGGCGAATCAAGATTACAGTTAATCCGTTATCCAAGCGTAGAATAACGAGACGCCAACGCAAGCGCCTCTATCATACTTTAGTACTCATAGGGGTGGGCTGCCTCTTTACGCTTATAGCCTTACTGGTTCAACCGTTCTATAGCATCAGTCTGTGGTTGTCGGACCAGCTTTTCACCTCTGAATCCCCTTCTCCTAATATCGTTATCGCCGGTATCGATGACAATACTCTCGAAACTTATGGTCGGTGGGCAGATTGGCCACGCAGTCTCCATGCCCAGGCTATCGATAACTTAAGCCAGGCTGGAGCCAAGGTAATCGGTTTCGATGTCATTTTCACCGATATCTCCACAGATGATGAAATGCTGGCGACAGCAATTGCCGAAGCGGACAATGTTGTCCTGGCCGCCGTTGGCACTCAAACTGTCTCCCCGACAGGAGCTGAGATTACCTACGATAATTTCCTGCTGCCGATAGATACTCTAGAGCAAGCCGCCAGCAGTATCGGACATGCCAATGTGGTCCCCGATGGCGACGGCACAGTGAGGCGACTACCGTTGATTGCTAAGTCAAGCTCAGGACAAGTCTATCCCGCATTGACCCTGGCTGTGCTTCACAGGCTATTCTCCATGCCCCTACCGCAAGAATATCCACTCGAAAATGGCGCCGTTAACTTGTTGGCTCGTGATATTCCGGTTGATACCTCATACGGTCTGCGCATCAACTTTGCCGCCGATAATGATGAACGACCTTACGCCTCCTACGGCGATATTATCAGCGGCGACTTCGACCCGTCGCTAGTCGATAACAAGATAGTATTGATCGGAATGACCGCTACCGGTGAGCTTGACACCTGGGCAGTCCCCACCTCAGCCAGCAAGATTCCCGGAGTTTTTATACACGCCGGTGCCATGGATACCATTCTCACACAGCGTTTCTTGAGAGAGCCTGGCATTATCATCACACTAATGATTATGCTGCTGCTAGTCGCCATCACTGCCTTTACCTTGCCCCGGTGTGGCACCCGGCATTGGACGGATATAGCTAAGGGCGTGGGAATAACTGGAGGCTTATTTGTTGCCTGCCTGGTAGCCGGCTTCTTGGCTTTCGACAGAGGATATATCCTGGGGCTACTTTATCCCCTATTGCTACTGCCAGTAGTCTATATCGGTGACATTGTTTACATAGTCGTTACTGAGCAGGCGGATAAACGGTTTGTCAGGGAACTTTTTGGCCGCTATATTTCGCCCCAAATAGCCAATGAGATAGTTAGCCGGGCTGATGCCGGGGAACTTCGCCTCGGAGGCGAGCAAAGGGAGGTAAGTGTACTCTTTGCTGATATCCGTGGCTTTACCCAGATAAGTGAGCAGTTATCTCCCGAAGCTATAGTGAAAATGCTTAATACTTACTTGTCAGTTGCAGCCGATGCGGTAGTAAAGTATGACGGTATAGTTAACAAGTTCGCCGGCGATAGCATCATGGCAGTATGGAATGCGCCGCAATCCCAGCCGGAGCACGCATTGCTGGCAGTAAAGGCAGCGTGGGAAGCACAGCAGAAAATTACTGAATTAAAGCAAAGCGATAGCCAGCTGTTCCCGGTGCAATTTGGCATTGGCATTAACACTGGTATAGCCCTGGCTGGCAACGTAGGCTCGGCCGGACGCAGCGAATACACTGTCATCGGAGATTCCGTTAACACTGCTTCACGCATTTGTAGCAGCACCCCCGGCGGGGAAGTCTGGATTGGTGCTGAGACGTATAATCAAACAAAGGATTATATAGAAACCGAGAAACTCGAGCCGCAGACCCTTAAAGGCAAAGCGGCACCTGTTATGGTATATCGAGTAACTGCGTGGCGCCCTACAACTCTTCAGAACAAAAGTAGGCCCTCTCCCTCCTGATGTCCTCCTTTGCCTTCAAGGAGAGTCTCCCGGATAAGCCCCTCCAGGCCATCAAGTCAACGGGCTTGATTAGATAATCAAAAGTCGTGAAACAGCAAGCGTGCTCACTTGCGTTTCTTAAGCGTAATCTTCATCCAGATATCCGTTAGCGCCATCCGGTAGCTGCCTTTGAATGCCGTTTGCTCCAGCATGTCCTTAATTACGGTCTGGTATTCTTCCAGGCTGAAACCATGTAGCATAGAGGTTCTGTGTCCAAGTCGGCCAACTATGAATCCATATTCCTCTTTCAATTTTCTTCTATCAGCCCGGTTGCTGAAAACCTCAGGACAGCCATCGTATATCCAGGCTTCCTTGCCGGTTTTTAGAACACGATAGCATTCATCGAACACCATCCGTGGTGCCTTCCAGTGATGTGAAGCGCCCGTACTAACCACAAGGTCTATCGAATTATCCTTGAAAGGGAGTTTGGACGCATTGCCAAACACAAATCGGGCATTATCAACGCCTTTGGCATGGCGTCTTGCAATCTTGACCATTTGCCTGCCGAGATCGATGCCGCAGACCTGTAGGCTGGGTGCCCTCTTGGCAATCTCTATTGATAAATAGCCTGTTCCCGAACCCAAATCAAGAATAGTACCGTTTCCCATCTTTGCCGCTATGTCATTAGCTATCTTTGCTTCCGGCTTTCGAAGAACTTTTGCCACTGTCGCATTGTAGAATATCGCACCAGGGGTTGGGATTGCTTCAGGCTTCCTCAGTAAATCCTTGATGAATCTTGTTAGAGACATGTTCACTCTTCGAGCAAGATGTCGCTGAAATCACGCCACAGTGGGAGGTCCACTTCGCCTATCTTAACATACCCTTTGGTATTCTGGGGATATAATACTAATTTGTAGTAGGCCTAATTGATATGGTGTCCCTGGAATCCTGCGCGTGAAGAGCATACATTGTTTGGTGTGTATTTGTGGGAAACTAGAAAAACAGAAAGGAGGTGAATGTCATAGGGTTTAAGTTGTGATATAATTTAGTTAAAGGTTTATATCTGAAGGAGGAAAGCTGTAGCCAAGATTAGATATGAAACAGAAGTTGTTGGGGAGCATTTGTGGCTCCCCTTTTAGTTATATGGGGTTTGGGTAATGTTTGGGGTCCGTAAAGGCTATGATATTGGGGTGGGAATAGGAAGGATTTAATTATGAGAAGTGGCGAATTTTCTCGAGAGACAAAGCGACATTTGGCTATGAGGGCTGGTTACATCTGTTCAAACCCTAAGTGCCCACGAATGACTGCAGGGCCTAGTTCAGTATCAGGTAGATTCATTGTAGTGGGTGTGGCTGCGCATATATGCGGGGCAAGGCCGGGGTCAGCGCGTTATGACGCCAATATGACTCCAACGGAGCGTTCCTCTATAGAGAATGGTATATGGCTGTGTAGGATATGTGAGAAGTTGGTTGATTCTGACGAAAAACAGTACCCTCCTGAGCTTTTGAGACGATGGAAAGTGGACCACGAAACGTGGTTATCTAAAGGGCAGGTAAACCCTGAATTAATAATTAAGAAGGTGTTTATAGAAGAGGTCCCTGAGAAAGTGACAGCCAAATCGTTGGCAGATGCTGGTTTCATTGCGAATAAATTGGATATTATATTAAAAGCTCAAGAAAAAGCAGCCGAACAGAAGAATATTAAGTACATAGAATTTTTACGTAATTACGTAGAAGGTGATTTAGATGGTGTTCCTCCAGTTTGGCGTGCCTTGATTGCTGGGTTTCCCATCATTGGTAAAGATATAGAGAGCGAAAGCTTCGTTCGTCTAGCTGGATTAGTGAGAGAATTGCATCCATATTTATCTAAAGTAGTTCGTAGAGAATACCATAGAAGGGTGAAACCAATTTTAGTAGGAATTTTGGCGGAGGGGCAGGCTTTTTTGGATGATTCGACAAGAGCTGGAGCCGTCTGGTTGGGTCTTGGTTGTAATCCCCCTCTGACCCGGAAAGAGTTGCTGTTGTCTTGGTTGGGGTTCAAAAATTTCATAGAAAAGCCTTTTAGAGTGGATGAAGCTTTGTCGCGTGGTTGTTGGACATATTCTTTCCCAAAAGAGGTTTATGAAGGAAAAATTAAGATAGAGAGAACATGGGCTGGCTTTTTGTATGACATAATTAGCCGTTTGCCTGACCCAGATAAGCAAAAAGGTCAGTTGATTAAAAATGAGAATTTCCCGAAAATGATAGATATTTGGTGTTCTACAGCATGGGAAGATTTTAAGCCTCCTATGACAAGAATTCGTCGTAATCTCGTCCTTAGTTCAGACCATACACTTGCAGGAGTATATAAGTTGTGGAAAGAGAATGTTGATAAATGGGTGGATTAGGAAGGTCTATTTTTATTCATAATGTTGACATGGAATTAGTCATACAGTAGGATTTAGCACAAAAGGAGGCAAGCGTCCTCTGCCTTTTCTACTGGCTATGGAGGTCAGGTGATCGGAGGTTCAAAGTTCCGAATATTAGATACAATTTTGGTGAGGCTAGGATACTGCGTGTGATGGCAGTCATGCCACGTTCTTATCTGGAACGACGGATTGACAAGTAATTTTGTCAAGATATAATAAATTAAGGTAGGGTATTGGGTTTAGATTCCGTGGAGTTTATTTTGGATTTTAGGGTGTGTTATGGTGGTTAGGCCTTGCTATTACCAAGAAAAAGGAGTTTGGCATTTATCCACCAAGAGAGATGTTGGTTGAATTAAGGAGGATGAGTGGCGAATAATGCTATTAGCAGTAGTAATGGTCATAGCCTTTCTTCTTGGCCGCTTGTTTGTAGTGCCAATCCGTAGACTGCGTAGACTTATTGGTGAGATTGCTGACTCGCTGGTTTTTTATGCAAATGTGTATTGTAGTCCCGGGTTTACACCGCAGGCCAAAAGCGATGAAGCTAGCGAAGCACTTAGACATCAGGCTCACCAGCTAAGGAATAGCACATATGAGATTCCATGGTACCCATTATGGGAATCTTTGAAAATTGTGCGTAAAAGGACAGAAATTGAGGAAGCTTCAGAGGAACTCATGGGTTTGGCAAAATCAGTTAACGGTGGTATGGAGGTTAGTGGAGGTGAAAACAGTAGGAAACGGGAAAGGGTTGAGAAATTGTTAGGCATCGTAAGGGATAAAGAAACCAGTGGCGGTTAGGATTTATTCTTACCAAGAAAATGGAGTAGGATGAAGAAAATCCTGTTTGTGATATTAGCTGCTCTTTTGATTTTAAGCATGTTTGCTACTGGCTGTAAAGGCTATAGGCGTGATCTGGCTCCCATTCACGATGTAGAAATTTGGGCCGATAACTCCTCGCCACCACAGTATTTCGTGGACGTTGTGTCTGGGGAGCCTAACTCCTGCGTTAAGTTCGATAGCTATTACGTGAAGCGTGCTGGCAAAACGACCCGAGTATGGATTATTAACATAGAGTATGTAGGTGGGAGCTGCGCTGAAGTATACAGCTACGTCGACTATACTATCTCACTTGGCAGCGATTTCGTCCCTGGTGTGAATTACACGGTCGAGGTCAACGATGTGACTGAGACTTTCGTCGCTTAGATATAATTGTTATAAGGCTATGATAGTGCGTCTGATGGTTGTTATGTCCCGGTCTTACCAAGAAAAGACGATATGATAAGCTTTCAAAAGGAGGCAATCGGCCTCTGCCTTTTTCCACAGGCTACATGGGGGTCAGAAAGATTTGTTAACCCCAGATGGGATGGGTTATCGCCTAAAACAGTAGAGTTTACGGTGGCTGCTCAACTCCATTCGTGAGGAACTGCGGCATAACCTCAAAGGTAATCAACTTATTCCTATCTATTTAGCACTTGAATCCTCCATGCCCCTTGCTTATGAAGATCACCCAGTTTATGTACGCTTTTTCCATAGGCAGATAAAATTCTGGGGAAACTTAAAAAAACCTGAGGGCGAAATTTCTCAATCGTCTGAAATGTTACTTATCAATAATTACATAAATTTATTGTAATTCTCCCTCCCCTGGCGGGAGGGAGTTAGAAGGAGGGGGAAAGCTCGCAGAGTTCACCCTCACCCTCACCCTCTCCCATTGAGGGGGCTTTGTATTAAAAGTCCCCAATCTCAAGGACTTTTGATACAACTGCCCTTTTTGTATCAAAAGTGGGGGTGGTGGGAAGGTGGGCAAGTAATACCTCGTGGTAGAATAAGGTGGGGGAGTTTAGAAAAATCATGGCTGACATGGCTATCTAATAAGAGAAGTACACTATGGGCAAGATATTACAAATACTGTCTGGCATCCGAGAGTTTATTAGCATCTTTCACGATATATGGGATATTCTCATCTGGCTTGGCATTATTGGAGGGGGAGGTGGCACAGTGGTAGGGATATTAGAACATATACCGATTTGGGCTATAGTCTTATTATTTGGGCTTTGTATTGCTAGTATTGTCCAAGCTGTAATTAAATACAAGCGATGGCAAAAGATAATGGGTGAAAGGAAGGAGTGTTTGGGCATACCATCTCTTTTGGAGCAAATGTATAACCACCTATGCCAAATGGCAAAAAAATTGGTTGATACTGGCGTGGTGGATGATGAAAAGCTATCTGAGGCGATTAGCCAGTTTGTTGAGGCTTTAGCATTAGATAAACGCTTAGGAAATAGACTGCAATATCAGTTTGGGTTAGGGGCAATGATGGATAAACGGTTGGGATGGAGATTATGGCACAAACTCCTATATAAGAAGTCGAGCAAGAAAGATTTTGGGGAAGCGAGATTACTTATGACACTTGCTTTTAATAAGGCGGGGATAGAAATTAAAAAAGACGACCAGTATGATTTACTCAAAACCCAACTAGATGCCCTAACAAAAACAATGAGTGATGATGATATAAATAGAGATATTGAGGATTATCTTAATGTGGCGTATCAAATATGCACTACTCAATCAGGCGATAAATATTGGTTTGGTGATATAGAAGGCATCGGCATATTGGTAGAACGTTATCATAGCAAAATACAAAAGGCTATGTCCCAAAAGCTGTTTAGGCTGAAAAAGAAAATTATCAAATATTGGCTAAGAGCGACTTAGTTATTGATACAGAGAGAAATCAATAAGAGCCTTTGGTGCTTCGGATTGCCTTACTTTACCAGCCCAAAAGGTAGGCTCAAGTCCAAGCTCATAGATTGACTGAATGAGGACACAGATATTATGGCAAAGAATCTTACAGAGGACTTCATTGACCTGAGCGACAGGGGTTTTAGCCCTAACCGAACCGCCAAACTTCATTTTAATCATAGAGTAGGTAGTCTCAGCATTAGACCGCTTGTGATAATGAGCAAGGAAGGCTTCCCGATTGAAGGTGTAATAATGCCACATTCTCTGCCAAATAGCGTCAAACTTGCACATCCCTTGACTACCCTTAGAATAGCTTTTGAATGGTACATAAGGCGTTCCGTTTACGGCTACTACAGCGTTAAGGTTCTTCTTGCTGGAGTATGCCTTATCAGCCGACACCTCTTTGATATTGAAAGTTTTAGCAGTAGCATTGACCAATTTAGGAAACTGGGGAGCGTCAGCCGTTTCAGTGGGAGAGACTTCAACGCTGGTAACAACGTGGGTTTTAACGCCACACATCATATGAGCCTTAACCCATTTTGCTTCGCTTCGCATTTTGCCCCACTTGTGGTCAAACCATCTATCGTAGGTGGTAGTGGCAAAGCCAGAGGAATCAACGGCAAAGTCAGTCTCGATAGATTTCAATGGGCTGGCACTTTGCTCAATGAGGGCTTTCAGAAGCGGGGTCAATTCGGGATTTCCAAGATAGCGGGCATTACTGGCAAAGGACGCAGACTTGGCAACCAGTTCCTTTGCTTCCGCTTCCCGCAGGTCAGCCATAAACCTTCGTCCAGACATGGTAGTGTAGGACTTATAGACAAGCCCGAATACAATATCGGCCAACGAGAGACGAGGACGCCCAAAGATGTATTCAGGCTGTGGTATGCCGTTGCACAAATCCCTGAGCAATTCGACAAAGTGTTCTTGCTCATGGGTTTGAGCCTCATTGTAAACAGGCCAGTCTTGAGCATAGGTTATTCTCGTTGTCCGAGTTTCAACTTCCGTGCCGTCAGGACGACGCTCTTTCTTAACGATAAACTCAACCGCATAAATATGCTGGCACTTCTTGTGGGTAGTCTCAAAGTGCTGGCAAGTGCAAAATGGCTCTCCGTTGTCTATGTTAACAACATAAGTCCCGTTGCCCGATTGAGAGGGGACTTGCCATCCCAGCTTTACCTTCTTGACTGTTTCCGATTCCGCTATCGCCAATCCTCTTTCTTGCCATATTGTCATTTTAGTTCACCCTTTCCTTTCTTATGTATTTATAATAGCACACAGCGTGTGCATTTGTCAATACTTTCTAGACATAATGTGTGGGAAAATTTATTAAATTGTTGTCCAATACCTATTGACATCAGCATACTTTGTGTGTTAATATGTAGGGAAGTGAGCGAATTGAACGAAGTACAATCACTTATAGCCCAGCTTGAAGAAAAACACTGGACGATAGTAGCAATCGCTGATTCTGACGGGTTAAAGGTTCATAGAAACACTGTGGGAATGTGGAAGGCTGGCAAAAGATACCCTCGTCCAGACCAACCAGTTTTAGATGCTCTACAACGATTGCTCAAGCGAAACCGCATACCCAAAATGAAACGCTACTCAAAGGGTAGCCGTAAACAAGGCGTAGAGGAATAAAATGACAATGGAAACTAATGTAATCTACTGTGGTGATTGCTTAAACAAGCTAAGGGATATACCAAACGAGAGCGTAGACTTAATCTACATAGACCCGCCATTCAGTTCTAATCGCAACTATGTAGCCTTCTGGCAAGAGCAAGAGGCAAGGCATTTTGAAGATAGGTTTGAGAATGTCAGAGCTTACATAGATTATATGATACCCAGAGTAGAGGAACTATACAGAGTCTTAAAGCAGACAGGTAGTTTCTATTATCATTGCGATTGGCACGCTTCACATTACATCAAGATGATACTGGATAGCGACAAGCTATTTGGTTATCCCAATTTTCAAAATGAGATAATATGGCATTATACAGTAGGGGGAAAGAGCCAACGCAGATTCGCAAGAAAACACGATACGATTCTGTTTTACACCAAAGGCAGCGAATATACATTCAATGGTAAGGCTGTAGGCGTTCCACGAAAGACTGGAGTTCATAGTATGGGAGGGAAGATAGGAACAGACGAACAAGGGAGACGCTATCAAGACAAACGCACCAAAGAAGGGAAATACTATCGTTACTACTTAGATGAAGGGAAAATTCCTGAGGATGTTTGGTTAATGGAATCTATTCAATCACAGGATAAAGAACGACTTGGCTATCCTACCCAAAAGCCTGAAGCATTATTGGAAAGAATAATCAAGGCTAGTAGCAACGAAGGTGATGTCGTTCTAGATGCCTTTTGCGGGTGTGGCACTACGCTAGTAGTGGCTCAGCGAGAAAAAAGAAGATGGATTGGTATAGATATATCACCTACTGCTTGTCGGGTGATGGCAAAACGGATGGAAAGTAACTTTTATATGAAGGAAGGAAAGGACTTTTGGGTTAGAGACTTACCAAAGACTGCCGAAGAGCTGAGGCAATACCCGCCATTTGAATTTCAAAATTGGGCTATTAACGCTATTGGTGGAGTGCCTAGCAAAGTTAAAGTAAGGAATGGTGGCATAGACGGGAAGCTATACCCAGTTGAGGATATTAAGAAGGAGAAGGCAGAAGGTTTAGACCTATTTGGTGATATAGATAGATATATACCAATTCAGACTAAGAGGACAGAGCAAGTAGGTAGACCTGATATAGAGAATTTTGAAGTAGCTATGAAAAGAGATAAGCGTAACAAAGGTATCTTTGTAGGATTTGATTTTAGCCGTGATGCCCTAAGCGAAATCAGGCGTGCTGGAAGGGATGAGGGCTTAGAAATAGAGCCAATCACTGTAGCCCAGATTGTAGAACAGCAAATGGATAAGCGATTGAAATGAACAGATTAAGGACTTTTGATACAACTAGCCGACTTTTGATACAGAAGGCTCTTATGATACAAAGCCCATTGAGGGAGAGGGATTTTATACGGCTCCTTAACCCCATAATATTTTTTGGACACCGCACAAAAAACTATTGGCAATTTCTTAGATAGTGGTATAATAGCTCTTAATAAAAGCAGCCTTTGCAAGAAGAGCCACTATAAAAGAGAGTATTTCAAGATCAACATAAGGTGGGTGGTCAAGTGTGTGTGTCAGGGAGTTGCAGAAGTTACCACAATGCTCAGCCGAGCACATGTAGACATGTGACCTCGGCTCTTTTTTCCTGCCATAGCAAAATCAACCCTCCCTTTCGAAACCCAGGGTCATTGCCAGGCGTAGCCGAGGCAATCCCTTTTTCCCTTGATGGGAGAAGGATTACAAGCTGCAATTTTTGGAGCAAGCAGACTGTTAGAGGGTCTAGTTGATGTAGGAGGTGATGGTCTATGAACACATCAAGATTCTTGATAGCTCTGGGTGTTGTACTTTGCCTGGTGCTGTCGCCTGTGATTGTGCTTATGCCAGCGAACACCGCCCAGGCTCAGCCAGCCGATAGCCCCTGGCCTATGTTCGGCCAGAACCCGCAGCGCACCGCTAGAAGCCCTTACAGCGGTCCTGAGGTACCGAAGCTTAAGTGGAGCTTCACCACAGGGGGCATCGTCAACTCTTCCCCCGCCATCGGGGCTGACGGCACCATCTATGTCGGGTCTAATGATTACAATCTCTATGCCGTAAACCCCAACGGCAGCCCGAAGTGGAGCTTCACCACAGGGGGCATCGTCAACTCTTCCCCCGCCATCGGGGCTGACGGCACCATCTATGTCGGGTCTTGGGATAACAAGTTCTATGCCATAAACCCCGACGGCAGCCCGAAGTTTAGCCTCACCACAGGGGGCATCGTCAGCTCCTCCCCCGCCATCGGGGCTGACGGCACCGTCTATTTCGGGTCTCGTGATAATAAGCTCTATGCTATAGAATTCACCAACGGCGCCCTCCTAAAGTGGAGCTTCACTACAGGGAGCCACGTCAACTCCTCCCCCGCCATCGGGGCTGACGGCACCATCTATGTCGGGTCTAATGATTACAGGCTCTATGCCATAAACCCCGACGGCATCCAGAAGTGGAGCTTCACCACAGGGAGCAATGTCGGATCCTCCCCTGCCATCGGGGCTGACGGCACCGTCTATGTCGGGTCTTTTGATAACAACCTCTATGCCATAAACCCCAACGGCAGCCAGAAGTGGAGCTTCACCACAGGATCTTTGGTCGGATCCTCCCCCGCCATCGGGGCTGACGGCACCATCTATGTCGGGTCTTTTGATAATAAGCTCTACGCCATAAACCCCGACGGCACCCAGAAGTGGAGCTTCACTACAGGGGGAAACATCGAGTCATCCCCCGGCATCGGTGCTGACGGCACCATCTATGTCGGGTCTTGGGATAACAAGCTCTATGCCATAAACCCCGACGGCACCCAGAAGTGGAGCTTCAGCACAGGGGGCATCATCAGCTCCTCCCCTGCCATCGGGGCTGACGTCACCATCTACGTCGGATCTGGTGATAACAAGCTCTATGCCATTACAGGAGAGTATACAGTGGGTTGGGATCCCTACCTGATAAACAAGGTTCATGTACTGCTACCCTGGATTGCATCAATTGCCGCCATTATTGTCGCTGTAAGCCTGCTGGTGTTAAGGCGGCGAGGCAGAGGTCCACAGTATACCTGAGGGTGAAACTGCACATTAGCTTGTTTTGTTCAGGGTGATAATGATAAACACCTGGTGGGCACTGATTGTATCAGTTATTGGGAATTAACAAACCGTGGGGATTCTCTCCTGAGCGATATTCTTCGCCTTCGGCTCAGAATGGCAGCTTTCGTGAAAACTATTTGCGGGGCTAGACCCTAAGCAGCAAGTCTCGCCGCTTTCAGAATATCGGGAACCACCTCTTCCCGACCTATAGCCATGACATGAACTCCATCGCATATAGATTCTTTTTCCAGAGTGGCAATCATCCGCCCCGCGATTTCTATACCCTTATTGATTGCCTCGCCTTTGGGGGCAGCCGCCAATTCATCAATAAGGTTCTGGGGCACGAAGACGCCCGGGACATTTTCAGTCATATACATCGCCATCCTGGCTGACACGAGCAGAATGATGCCAGCCAGTATCTTGACCGGGAACTGTCGGGCATATTCCATAAACTTGGCAAACTTGTCCAGGTCATAGATGGCTTGAGTCTGAAAGAATTCGGCACCGGCTTCAACCTTCTTTTCAAACTTGATTAACTGAGGCTCAATCGGGTTTGCCTCAGGTGTGACTATGGCTCCGGCACAGAACTCCACAGCCCCATCTAGGTCATTATCTCCCAGGTCTTTGCCCGCTTCCATCTGCCGAATTGTCTTCAGTAACTGTGCTGAATCCAGGTCGAAAACGCCCTTGGCCGCCTTGTGGTCGCCAACTACAACAGCATCTCCAGTCAGGCAGAGGACATTTCTTATGCCTCTGGTGTATGCGAAGAGAAGCTCAGCTTGAAGGGCAAGGCGATTACGGTCGCGGCAAGTCACCTGTAATATAGGCTCGCCT
>Ga0209635_10002822_pt1 | contig 13428 bp, 10 predicted proteins | sample DeeMarSWOR230_32_FD_187463 | JGI IMG/M metagenome (GOLD analysis project Ga0209635, IMG submission 187463) | Marine sediment microbial communities from White Oak River estuary, North Carolina - WOR-2-30_32 (SPAdes) (version 2) | ecosystem: Environmental > Aquatic > Marine > Intertidal zone >...
TCCTGGGTCCACAGGATGGCCTGATTCGACTTAGCGGTGGCCAGAATGATACTGTTGATCATCGGTAATTTCATTTCAAGGCTGAGTTTGGCGGCAGTGTAGGCGATATTGGCGTTCACTTCAATGATTCTGCCCTGCTGCATCACCGCGATGGCCTGGATGGCGGTATTCTCTTCCGATATCTGAAGGATTTTGTTGAATATTTCATAGATATTGATGGCTGAAACCATCAATTTTTTGGTGTTTTCGATGGCAGGTGCGAAATATCTGGCATTCTTTCCGTCGGTGAAATACTCCAACCAACCGGAAGAGTCCACTAAATTCATGTGCGATTTTTCTCTCTTATTATATTCGCATCAATCCCTTTTAAAATCCCCCGCATCTCTTTAATATCTTTCAAAGGGATGAATTCAATCCGGTCGGCATAGTGAATCAACTGGAATTTTTGGCCGGGTTTTAAATCCAATTTCTGGCGGATCATCTTCGGTATCACCACCTGGTATTTGGGGGACAACGTGACTGTCTGCATCCTGCACCCTATCCTGAATCGCTTACCTCAATAATTTATCGATAATAAAATCGTATGTCAATATAAATTATGTCATACGAATATATTATCGATCGAAGAGAAAATAAGTTGATAAAATAATTGTAAAAAGAAATTTGTAATTTGAAACTTCTGAAAAATGACCGTTGTAGTCATTCCGAGCAGAGCGAAGGAATCTTATAACGTCAATAATATTAGGAGATTGCTTCGTCATTTAATTCCTCGCAATGACGTAGTAAAACGCATTTTTCAGAAGTTTCAATTTATAATAAGATTGAAAAAGTGGTTCTTCACAATAATGAGTACCTGAATTTTAAAAAGTTTACATTAGACTATTTTTTATACATTAATAATGTTTCAAAATTATTGAATATAATATCATCTATTGGCATAATATTGGTCACTTCATCATCACTTTTGAAGATTTATCTTGCACAATATTATCTTGTATCCAAATCAAAAATGAGTATTTTTATCTTCTTAATAAAGACATCTTTTCTCTGTTACTTTTTGACGGAGCAAAAAGTAACCAAAAAGTCCTCCGGCGAGATAAACTCGTCCGGCAATAGCCGGACTCAAACAGTATTTCGCCGGTTAAAAAACTGATACATTTATCTACATTCTTAGGTATCCATTTTTGTGATGAACCAAAAATATTATAATAACGTATTATTATTTTTACAGTTAATAAAACTTTCCTTGAATTAGTTGACATCTACAGGAATGACTTTTACATAATTTTTTCTCGTAGTTAAGGAAATAATCCTACTTTGATATAAGAATGAATAAGAATTCAACTCGTAAGGTTTGATATAATATGATGAACAGTCTTTTGAGTCGCTCCCCTATTTAACTCAACGATTCGGTATGCTCTAAGGCCACACTCTTGCCGATAAATATCATTTAAAATAAACCTCTCTAATAAAATTTCGATTTCGTTGGAATCACTTACTTCCCATCCTCCTCTCTCTTTCTTTAATAATTGTGCCTCATGTGAATTGTGGTTCACAGGACCAAAAATCACCGGGATTTTATAAACTGCTGCTTCCAGAACATTATGGACATTCTGCCTGAAACCACCACCAACATAGGCGGCTTTGCCCAGACCATACAAATTCGCAAGAACACCAACACGGTCAATTATTATAAAAGATTCATCTTTGAAATTATTAATATCGGAAAGTAGTATAAACTCATTGGCAGAAATCTGGTTGTAAATTTCATCAAGATGCTGCTTGGATGGCTCATGTGGACAAATAATCGTTAAAAATCCGGGAAATTTCGCTTTTAGTGACATAACAGTGGGAAAAAGATACTGGTGATCTGCCGGCCAGGTACTCCCTGCAATAAAAACCCACCTCTCTTTTAATATTGATTGTGATATTATTTGCTTTTTTTGCGATTCATCCCTGCGATAAATTACCTGATCATACTTAGTATCTCCTACTACGACCAACTTGTCCGACGGGACAATCTGCAATAAGTTTTTACTGTCATCTTCTGAAATCGTCAATACTTTCATAAAACTCAGATAAACAGAACGATAGAAAGATAAAGATATTTTTGATAATCTGCCGCTTTGAGTATGAAGAGATGCATTAATTAGAAATAATGGTATTTTAAAAAATCGGCAAAACCATACCTGATTAGGCCAAACATCGTGCTTTGCTATTACCCATACTTTCGGTTTCAAATGTCTAATAAATCTCCAAACTGAGACTATCCATTCATTAGGAGAATAAAGAAATAAATCAACCACTGAAAAAGTTTTGACATTTTCATATCCGGATGGTGAAAAAAATATCACAATAATTTTAAATTCTGGTTTGACCTTTTTAAACTCCATTAAAAAGGGTTTGGTATGCTCAAATTCTCCCATCGAAGCACAGTGGAGTACCAAAACTGGTTTATTAAAAAATACAGAATTATTCTTACGGAGCTCCTTAAAAAGAAAATGTCTACCGATTAATCCCTTTCTAATTTTATTATTAAACAGTGCAGCTGTATAAATACCCATATATAAAATAGGAAGTAACACTATATTGTAGATGAGGAAGAAGAAAGCGGTTAACATTAAATCTCCACTTTGAGATAGCCCATTAATATACCATAATTTGGATATTATTTCCGACAACATATAAAACTTTTTTAATTCATCGACGCTTTATCAATTGGTAAGGGGCTGCTCGTAAATCATTGTAAATATTTTGGTAGTTACTATAACGCGACATAAATATCTTTCCTTGGTCCACCGCATACTTTACAGCGCATCCAGGTTCCTTTAAGTGCATACAATCAGCAAATTGGCATAAATCTTTATATGGTTGGAAATCAACAAAATGTTCTTTCAACTCATTCTGATATATATCCCATAGTCCCAATTCCCTCACCCCAGGTGTATCAATCAGATAGCCACCAATATGCAGGGGAAAGAGCTCTACGTGACTAGTGGCATGTCTCCCCTTTCTGGTTTTCTGACTTGTTTCTTTCACCTTCAGATCCAAATCCGGTTCAATTTTTTTAATGAGAGAACTTTTACCTACTCCTGATTGCCCTACCAGAATAGATACCTTATCTTTTAAGATGGATTTGAAATCTACAAGACCTTGGTTTGTTTTGGCGGAAGTAAAATAAAATGGATAATCCATTTTGGTGTACCATCGAGCAATTTCATCGAAATGATTGGACACTATTAAATCTATTTTATTCAAACATATAGAAGCTTTTAGATGATTCTTTTCGGCCACTACCAAATATCGATCCAGTAAACCTGATTTGAATTGAGGTTCCTTAACCGACATGATAATAACTATCTGGTCAATATTAACTGCAATAACATGTTCCTTATAAGCTTTTCCTTCTACTGCACGACTCAACTTTGACCAACGAGGTAAAATTTCCTGAATAACTCCTTCGTTTCCCGAAATGAATTTAATCCTTACATCGTCTCCCACTTTTACAGCAAAATTTTCCCATTTTGGTGCACCAGCAATCTTGCCCCTGATAACACTACTGACTATTTTTTCCCCAACTCGAACAAGGTATTTATTTCTAGTTGCTTTTATCACTTTACCTTTTAGACTAACAGGCTGTTTTGTCATGTTTATATTCCCCTTTGATGGCAGATTGTGCAGTCGGTGTTGACCATAATTATGCTAAAGGGGATTTGAAATGATACTCTTCACAGGTTGTTATTCTTACTAAAATAAGATATTATTTTTCTTTTTGGGTGTGGGTCCCCGATGCAGTTCACACATTTCGGTTGGATGATATTTAATATTAAAGACTTCATCAACCACCTGAGGACAATAGTTTGTGGCGAGGTTTCCACTATCAGCACAAACCTGGAGCCGGATTACATCAGCCGGTTGCTGGAATGTCTCATTCGGTAGATCAATGCTAGCATAAACACGTTTAATAAATTCTGCCCAGAATGGTAAGGCGGCAATGGCACCGGATTCACCACGGCCCAAAGAGATCTGCGGATCATCCAATCCTACCCATACGCCTGCCGTCAGTGCTGGTGTGAAACCAACAAACCAGGCGTCGGTGAAATCATTGGTTGTGCCGGTTTTACCAGCTGCTGGTTTATTAAAACCAAATTTCCAGCGAAGAGCGCCTCCCGTACCCTGGTTAACAACTGATTCTAACAAATTGGTCATAATATAAGCCGTTGCTTTACTCAATATTTCACTCCGATGAATGGGAGTTTGATAAATAATATTTCCAAAGCGATCTTCGATACGTGTAATCGCTATCGGTTCAACTCTCACGCCTTGATTAGCAAATACTCCATAGGCTGAGACCAATTCAAGTGGAACTACTTCCGAACTACCAAGGGCAAGGGTAGGGAAAGGTCTGAGTGGGGTGCTAATACCCATTTTATGGGCATAATCTACTACTGCTGAAGGTCCTATTTCAAGAATAAGTCGAACGGCCACCAAATTAATAGAATTTCTCAACCCTTCTCTCAGGGGTGTTAAGCCACCAAACGTTTTAGTATAATTCTCTGGATCCCAACGTGTTCCATCCGGATTCATCACGACTACTGGTTGGTTCAAATATTCATCAACTGTAGTATAACCATTATCAACTGCTGCAGTATATAAAAAAGGTTTAAAAGCTGAACCTGGTTGCCGACGTGCTTGTACGGCACGATTGAACTTCGACTCACTAAAATCGCGTCCACCTACCATGGCAAGTATATGCCCGTTCTGATGATTCAGAACCACAAAAGCTATTTGTACTTTGCTCTTCTCAATAAAAAGAGAATCATCCATCTCCATATTCTTTTTTAGCGGCACCAATTTTCTGCTAACACGTTCTTGTAACTCTGGAAGGTCAATAAATACTGCCGAATCTACCGCGGATTGTACTTTTGAATTCAGAGTAGTGTATACATTTAGACCATCCTCGTATACATTCACTCCTAATGAATCCCCAATCAGATTTAACTTCTGGCGAATATATTCAGTGAAATAAGGGGCAATCTTACTGCGTTGCTGGAATTCCTTTACATTTATAGGAATTTGACTGATACTATCATATTCAGTCTGGGTTAAATTCCCAGTTACCACCATATTTCTTAACACCAAATTTCTTCTAAAAAGAGCTCTATTCGGATGGTTAACCGGAGAGTAATATGCTGGTAGATTAATTAAATTCACTAGAATTGAACTTTCTTCAATTGTCAGATCTGAGGCATCTTTATTAAAATATTTTTTGGATGCGGCCTGAATGCCATATACCCCTTCACCATAATACGCCACATTCAAATACATTTCCAAGATTTCCTGTTTTGAATAAGTTCGCTCTATTTGTATAGCAGTAATAATCTCGCGCAATTTTCTACTGATGGTTTTTTTAAACCCAAAATATAAGTTACGAGCTAACTGCATTGTAATGGTACTAAAACCTTCACGGAATCTCATCGACATAAGATTAACTACCACAACCTTGGGAATTCTACGGACGTTTATACCCCAGTGATCATAAAACCGACGGTCCTCGGTAGAAAGTAGTGCATTAATGGTATGCTGAGGAATTTTTTCAATGGGGATGTAAACTCTATTGTATCTAAATAATTCATGGATAAGTTCACCATCTTCCGAATATACCCGGGTAACCAGGGCAGGATCAATGTTCTCAAGTTTTGTCAAAGAAGGTAATCCACTAATTAAATAGATAAAGTAGACGATAAATAGGAAAAGAATCGAAAATAGGGCTGTTTGTTTTTTTCGTTGTTTTAACTTTGTGATAAATTTGTTATTTCTAAAATTATTCATTTTGTCTTTTTTCTTAGAATTGAGTTTAAATTATAATTATCCAAAATTATCTGAAAGAACTTATCTTTTAAATCTATATTAAACTTTTTAAATTATGTTCATTGAATATCTAAAGCAAGATGTTTTTCGGTTCAAACAAGTATGAACATTTTCTGTTTGGAATCGTTAACAAATGAGATTAAAATTACATTTTATGAATTTCAGGATACTATATTTGATGATGTTAAAACACTTTGTTTTCATTCTGGCAATTATCTTCATTTCAGGTTGTGCCTCTCATGTTCAGCAATTAGATAACACGAAAAACTACAAAATTGAAAAAAGTAAATCCGATAAAGCCTACTCCCACTATTTAAACGGTGCACTGTACGATTTCCAGGATCAGTATGAAAAGGCATTTATTGAATATCAGCTTGCTTCATTATACGATTCCACTTCAGCCCAAATCCAAAAAGCTATTGCCAGAAACTTGATCAGAATGGAGGAATATGAAGGTGCGATCAGGCACCTGCAAAAATCACACAAATTAAATCCGAAAGATCTGGAAACCCTGAATTACTTGGCTGAATCCTATTATCATCTTAATAAATTCCAAGAATCTATAAGAACATATAAGAAATTACTTTCACTGGATCCTTATAATACCAATGTTCAAAACAATCTCATCTATTTATACAACCATTTAAAAATGGATGAGGAACTAGCAGGATTTTATAAGAAGATGATGGATTATTATCCGGGTGACAGTAAATTTAATATTCAATATGCCTTGGTATCAATTAGGCAACGCAATTTAAACGAAGCTCAAAAAGTGCTGGAAGATGTTGTGAAAAGAGACTCCTCCCAATTAGAAGCTTTTCTGGTTCTGGGGAATCTATATGAAGCCAACAAGGATACTACCAATGCTATTTATACTTACCGAATTATTTTATCACAGGATCCAAATAATGAAGAAATTCTTAATCGATTATATCGCATTTACCGGACAAGGCGGGAGTGGGGGCAAATTGAAAATATATATAAGCCTATGATTGTCCATCAACATAATCATTCTCAGGCAAGATTGATCTTAGCAGAAACTTACTTTTACCAGGAGAAATGGGAAGAAGCAAAAGCGGTTACCACGCCTGTGTTAAATGATGAAGATTACAGTCCTGCTGCCTATGAACTACTCGGTCGAATTGCCTTTGAAGAAGAAAATTATGATGAAGCGGAAAAGTATTTCAACCAACTCACCATTCTTAATCCTAAAAACAGGTATGGATGGATATTTCTAGTAATAATTTATAACAGACAGCAACAGTATGAAAAAAGTCTCAGAGTGTTACAGGATGCATTAACCATACATGCCAACGATATTGATTTACTGGGTATGTATGGATCGACTCTTAGTGAAGCAGGGCGAAATGAAGATGCTTTAAAGCCACTCGAGAAAGCTTTAAATCTTGATCAGGATAATATGACGACAGTCTCTTCAATTGCAGCTGTCTATGATAAACTCAAAATGTGGAATAAATCTGACTCGCTATACCAGGAGTCTTTAAAAAAGCACCCCGATAATGCATTACTATTAAATAATTATAGTTACTCCCTGGCTCAGAGAGGCATTCAGCTGGAATTAGCACTAGATCTTGTTACCCGGGCACTGGAGAGTGAACCAAATAATGGGGCATATCTCGATACAAAGGGGTGGGTCTACTTTAAAATGGGTCAATACGACCTGGCTCTCGAGCATATAAAGAAAGCACTTGATTCCCGTGAAGAAAGTGCAGAAGTGCTAGAGCATCTCGGAGAAGTTTATTTCAAATTGGGTCAAACAGAGCAAGCGAAATACTATTGGGAGAAAGCCTTTGAGAAAGATCCAGCAAATTCCGAATTGCAACAAAAACTTCAGGCATTATGAATGGTAGAATAAAGGGAGTTATCTTTTCTATACTCATTTTAAACCTCGGATGTTCACCTGTCATTACCAAAAAATCACCGAAATTGACTTACCTTTCTCTTAGTGACTGGCCAGAGGTCTATCAACAAAACTCACAATCTATTCATTCTCTGAAAAGCAAAGCCATGATCACACTAGAGTCTCCCAACTTTGCCAACAATTTCACAGTCGATGTCATCTTTACTGCCCCAGATACATTATTTATGAAAGCGGAAGGACCTCTCGGGATTGATTTGGGTAAATTCTTTATAGGTAATGACCGATTCATTATTTACAACCAGTTCAATAACCAATTTTTAGCCGGCTCTTTGGATGAGGAATATTACAATACCTTTCTAGAAACCGATATCACTTTCAGGCAACTTAAAGAAGCCTTGCTACCGGAAAATATTAAGTTAGTTGATGAAAATAATGGAATATTTATTGCCTTGGTTGACTCCGATAAATGGCGATACAAAATCAATCCTTCTAACGGTCTTCTCGAGAAATGGGAAATCTTTCAAAATGGTCAAGTCAGCTTTAAGCAGGAGTTTGACAATTATGTTTTCATCAAAGGAGTCGTATTACCGCGTAAAATTCGAATTATTCTCCCACAGAAGCAAGAAGTGATTGCGATTTATCATAAAAATATTGAAATTAATCAAAAAATTGATAAAAATACTTATTATATAGAGATTGGACCAAAAACTAAACAACTGATAATCGCAGAGTAAGAAATGGATATTTCTATCGTAATTCCAGCCTATAATGAAGAAGAATCAATAGCAGAATTGCTTGAGGAAATAAACTCAACCTTAACACCACTCAATAAACCATTTGAGGTCATCGTAATTGATGATGGAAGTACAGATAAAACTCTGGAGGTGTTAAAAGCACAAAAGGATCGTTTTAATTGGCTACGAATTGTTAGTTTTCGAAAAAATTATGGCAAAAGCGCGGCGTTATCCTGGGCATTTAAGGAAGCTAATGGTAAATGTGTTATCACTATGGATGCAGATTTACAAGATGATCCCAAAGAAATACCTAATTTAATTGAAAAACTTAACAGTGAAAATTTCGATTTAATTTCAGGTTGGAAAAAGAGGCGAAAAGATCCCCTCTCCAAAACTATTCCCTCAAGATTTTTTAATATTGTTACATCCCGTATAACAGGTATACGAATTCATGACTTCAATTGTGGATTGAAAGCCTATCGGGGAGAGGTTGTAAAAAATCTAACGGTATATGGGGAATTGCACAGATTCCTCCCAGTCCTGGCCCATTGGAACGGATTCAGAGTGGCTGAGTTGGTTGTTCATCATCGACCACGAAAATTCGGAAAGACCAAATTTGGGATCTCTCGTTTCTTTAATGGTTTTTTTGACTTAATGACCGTCCTCTTTATCACCCGTTATCAAACAACCCCATTACATATTTTTGGAATGTTGGGCGCTTTAACCGTACTTCTTGGATTATCGATTGAATTATATCTCACCATTCTCTGGTTTATCGGTGAGGGAATACGAAATCGTCCATTGTTTTTTCTTGGTATCTTATGTATTATTGTTGGTATTCAGTTTATTGTTTTTGGATTGCTTGGTGAAATGATCTCCGCCAAATTCGCTGAAAAGGTACACTATTCCATAAAAGAAAAAATAGATTAAAATTCTTACAGAATGACTTTTTAAGCATGGGTAGCCCATCTAAGGTTTATTCAAAATACAGCATTATTGTACCTTCCTATAACCGCCAGGAAGAAATTGAGGAACTTCTGGAATCTTTCCTTGCTCTTGAGTTCCCACCCGAACGTCTTGAACTCATTATCGCAGATGACGGATCGGTAGATAAAACAAAAAGTGTTGTAAAAGAGTATCAGAGAAAATTATCTTTTGAGGTTAGATTTTATTCTCAGAAAAACCAGGGACCAGGTACTGCCCGCAATATGGGGGCAAAGAAGGCCAAAGGAGACTTTTTCATCTTTATTGACAGCGATTGTATGGTACCATCTGACTGGCTAAAGAATATTGATGCCGGTTTGATGCGTCAGAATGCTGACGCATTTGGTGGAAGGGATAGTTTTCATGAGGATTTTCCGGTGCTACTGAAAGCCATAAACTACTCCATGACCTCTTTTCTAACCACCGGTGGATTACGGGGTAGCAGAGGAAAAAAACTGGCAAAATTTTATCCCAGAAGCTTTAATATGGGATTATCCAAACAAACCTTCCATAAAATAGGAGGCTTTGGATCTCTAAGACATGGTCAGGATATTGAATTCAGTCATCGATTAATTAAAAGTGGTGCAAAAATTGTCTATATTGATAATGCTATTGTTTTTCACAAAAGGAGAACAAGTATCAAAAAATTTTTTAAGCAGGTATTTAACTGGGGTGTCGCACGGATAAATCTGTATAAAATTGATCAGACAATGCTAGAACCCCTTCACGTTATACCGGCAGTTGTGACTTTATTTTTTCTCTTCCTGTTGTTCAGTAGTATTCTGACATCAAATGTTTGGCATATTGCCAAATGGCTTTTCTTAATTGGAATTATAGTAATTTTATTTTCCACCTTACAGGCCATGATCCGATATAAATCCTGGCATATGATTTATCTGATCCCGATCATAATCCCTATCCAAATCTTCGGATATGGTTTAGGTTTTATCTCAGCATTTTTTTACAGGGTTGTTCTCAATAGGGAAGAATTAGTAGGTTTTAAGAGGAAATATTACAAGTAGAAATTAAGTTAATTTTACAGGAGAGTATCTTCAAAACTAAAAATCGATAAGGGCTTCTTAGTCACACAAATGGTGCTATCATATAAAGGAAATGACAGCTATTAAAACCCGGAAAATAGATGAGATCTATCATTCAACATAATTATATGGATAAACATTTCCCATTAAAGACACCAAAAACCTATTAGCTTTCAATAAAAAATGAGGAGGCAAGCATGCAAGATTCTGCAACTCAAAGTCAATCAAAGGAAATTTTAATTCTTAATCAACTTCTCCATATTGGTGGGAATATGACTGGTTGGCTCAAATTTCTCGGGATTATTCTAATCATTATGGGGGCTTTCGTCGCCCTAAGCTTAGTCGGAATCATTATCGCCTGGCTACCAATCTGGCTCGGTGTACTGTTACTTCAGGCAGGGAATAAAGGAAGCACTGCAAATATGACTCAAAATCCGGCCGAGCTTATTCCTATGATGGACAAACTGAGATTATTTTTTGTTATTTATGGTGTCTTAACCATTGTGTACATTGCTATCGCAATCCTCGGGATCATTTTCTTCGGAACCTTTTTTTCAACATTTATGGAGAATATACCCGAAATGAATGCTTTTTAAATTATATACATTTTTCGTATAGTATATCATAATAAATTACTGGCTAACTCAGCTAGTATTGAACGTTCTCCCTTCTCCAAGGTGATGTGGGCATAAATTGATTGTCCTTTCATTCGGTCAATGAGGTAAGCGAGTCCATTTGACTGCGCATCCAAATACGGCGTATCAATCTGGTAGGGATCACCCGTAAAAATTATCTTGGTACCTTCACCTGCTCGAGTGATGATTGTTTTAACCTCATGAGGCGTTAAATTTTGAGCTTCATCAACTATAAAAAATATACGTTCAAGGCTTCGGCCTCTGATATAGGTCAGAGGGGCAATAAAAAGTTTTCCAAGTTCCAACATCTCGCTAATACGTTTATAGGCCTTATCATTTTCTCCATACTGGTTTTTAATAACATTTAAATTATCATGCAGAGGTTGCATATAGGGATCTAACTTTGCTTCCAAATTTCCTGGTAAATACCCTAAATCTTTATTAGACAAGGGAATAATCGGCCTCGCCAAATAGATTTGATGATAGAGTTTTCTGGTTTCCAGAGCTGCTGCCAGGGCAATTAAGGTTTTACCAGTACCAGCTTTCCCAGAAAGGGTAACCAGAAGAATGGCAGGATCCATAAGAGCATGTAGGGCAAAGGTTTGTTCCGCATTACGAGGAGTAATTCCATATGCACTTCTTTTCTCCACTCGAGTAACCATATGCATATTTGCATTATATACCGCTAAAGCCGATTTCTGTTGGTTTTTAAGTATCAAATATTCATTAGGCATGATGTCCTCAATTACCAATTCCTCCAAATACAGTAATCCATTGGGTTGATACAGTCGATCTATCAACTGGTCATTAAAATCCATCACTACCCGTTTACCTGAATAAAGTTTCTCAATATCCTGAACTCTGTCTGTAAAATAGTCCTGCGCCATAATACCTAAAGACTTAGCTTTAAGACGCAAATTGACATCTTTGGAAACGAAAATAACCTTCCGGTTGGATTGTTTATTAGTGAGGTAATAAGCAACACTCAGAATACGATGGTCTATTTTATTTTCAGAAAAAATCTGATTAACTTGAGGTTCATGCTGGTGATCAGAGATGATTTTAATTTTCCCTTTACCAACTCCAAGAGAAACACCTTCCTTTACTAGTTTATTCCCAGATAATCCATCAAGAATCCGAATGAACTCCCTTGCATTATAATGAATCTGGTCCTGTCCTCTTTTAAAATTATCGATTTCTTCAAGTACTGTGATTGGAATAACAATATCATTGTCCTGAAAACTGTGTATACAATTGTAATCATGTAAGATGACGTTAGTATCCAAAACAAATAATTTTTTTGGCACTATTTTTATCCTTTTAATGAGCAGTTTAATTTTATGTATTTAATCCACTAAATATATTCATGAATTCTAAACGAGGCATATTTTTAACTCTTACCGAAGGCATCCCCTTGAAATGTTCACCAACAAAGCGATGAATTTACTCTAAATCCAGAGAGTTTCAACAAATCTCGAGTGCCTGTTCGACCAGTCCGGCGGCCTGACGGGTACAAGACGGGCGTTGTTTACTAATTTGAAGACTCAACATGTGAAAATAACAGTTCAAATAATCTATTTCACTGTCAATATTGATACTAAACCAAAAAGTTTCTGAGTGAAAGCAATAATCATACAGATCAATATTTATATTTTATAAAATTGTGATATGTGAATTAATCTCTGTAGTTCAGTTTGAATTTAGCTAAAGTAATATGTTTTTTTGTGTCTTATAGCTCGATAATTCAAATCCTCTAAACCGTTCAAAAAATAACCGACTGAGATTAAATTCAATCAATGGGATTCATAACCCTTAAGACCACCTTTGGGAACAATGAGTTTAAAATTTTGGGGCTCGAGGGTAAAAGTCTTCCCATCTGCTATAAAGCTCGACACCCCATCAATTAGCTGCAGAGTAACTCCAGCAAATAATAGTGTTTTCTCGACCATTTCTTTCCAATATATCCATTCATTTGCTGTCGGGACCTTTAACTTTCCATGATTATACTGAACAGTTATTAAGCGATCATATGGATCAAAGAAAAGCATGTTGCCTCTTGAAGCACCGCCGAGGAGCTTGGTACCACGATATGGTCTTTCCTGGATCCGCAGGTCCCCCTTGCTATCGAAATAGAGACCACCGAAGAAAAAATCGCCTCCCATCAACGATTCACCGGCATACTTACTCGCACTTCCCAAAATATGTACACGCATATCCTGACAACGAGGATCATTAACAGAATTAGTCCACGCCCGGTCCACAATATCACCCAAGATATACAC
>Ga0209635_10002823_pt1 | contig 13425 bp, 9 predicted proteins | sample DeeMarSWOR230_32_FD_187463 | JGI IMG/M metagenome (GOLD analysis project Ga0209635, IMG submission 187463) | Marine sediment microbial communities from White Oak River estuary, North Carolina - WOR-2-30_32 (SPAdes) (version 2) | ecosystem: Environmental > Aquatic > Marine > Intertidal zone >...
ATTTAAGCTTAAAAAAGAAGTCATTACGCAAGTTCCCATCTCTGCAAGTGGTTTGAAAAAACTTGAAGTGGAATCCACCCCGAAAAATATAATGAAGGAAATTGAACAAAAAATTGATGAGCAGTTAGAAAATGAGCTAGAGCAATTAGAGCTTGATATTAAACAAGTTTGTTATAATCTCTTCGATTTATTGATTGCGAATCTACCATTGCCTCAAAATAAAGGAGAACTGGAATATAATGGAACTTTAATCAATTCTATCCGCAAATATATTCAGGAGGAATTACTACATGCCGTCAGTGATGAGACATGAGCTATTATGATACGAACTTGAAATATTTGATGGATGATCTTTTGATCTATTGTTATGATTTCAGTTCTATAAAAGACGTAATAAGAGACACTATGAAAAAGAAAAATGTGAACATTTCCATGATTACTGTAAAAATGATTGCTATTCCACCCACATCTAAAAGTGAATTCATTCAAAACTGTTATGCGGAGCGAAAAATCAAATCCTATCAGCTTAAGGAAGTCTGTACTCAAATCCACCAAACCCTCAAAGGAGCATTAAATTCAAACCTAGAGCGATCCCTTAACATTTATACTGTGTTTAAAGATAATGTAAAGATCAAAATCGAGACAAAAAGTAATGCATTTAAAATCCTTATACAAATTAAAAATATTAAAAACCTAACTCCAAACATTATTTTTGCCATTATCAACCATTTTAATGTAGACACTCTGGGATATTGCGATAGTGTACACGCTCTTTTAACAATACACGATCTCTCTAATAATTCTATAAAAATTATATTAAACCAACAATTAGAAAAGGTTTTTTTGGTAGAAAAGCTTGATTTCTTTACGCTTGATACTAAGGATCAAGTAATTGAGTTTTATAAGTGCCCAGAAGTAAAAGAAATCTTGTTTAAATATTTTTTTCCGATAGGGTTGCATTCTGACATTCGTACAGAAATAACTTTTGATATGCTTAGAGAAGCAACATTTCCGCAAAAAAGAAGAAAAATTTATCTTCCCACCACAGGAGAATTTATAAATTTCCATGATGTCATAACTCCTTATACTACTCATCAGGAATTTTTAGAACTTGTTGAGGAGAATAATATCCTGGATTTCTATCCTTCAGTTAGATTAGTAAAGAGCGGGAATATCACCACAGCCTTAATAGATATCGACGTATCTGGCTTCTTAAAAACAGCCTTTTCTCAGAAACTTATTTGGGAATTCACTATTACACTAACAAAAGAATTAATAAAAACTTTAACAAAGAAACTATGCTTACCTTATCCTTTGGTTACTTTTTCTGGAAGCAAGGGAGTACACATCCTTTACAAGATTGATCCAAGCAACATTAGTTCTGAATATGGATATGTCAATTTTTGGGAATTATATTTACTTCCTGGACAAAAAACTCTTACTAAGAATGAAAGTTCTATTCTGCATAGTAATTATACTTTCATGCGAACAATTATCGAAGCCATCATTCTATATACTTTAAACAATTTGGCAATTGAGATAATTCCTCAGATTATCCGTGAAAGGCTTGGAATTTTGCGAGTCATGGATTTGTTTAAATTATCTCCCTTTGATGATAACAAAGAGGGAATACTCATGGATTCTTCTTCTAATAATGGTTCCGTTCATCGCATATTCTCCATTCATCCCACTTCAGGATTAATAAGTATTCCAATAACTAATCCCAAGACTAAGATAATTGATGAGAAATTAACGGATTATGAAGTACTTAAGGAAGAAAGTTCAGTTTCCACAATAGTTAGAAACTTTAAGGAAGGAAAAAAGGAACAATACTATCAATATCCCCCCATTCTAAATCGGGAACATATTGAAAATCTATTAGAGCCTACCAAATTACTGCCAGTTATTTCTACGATTGTTCGATTTTCGGATAGATGGGTAATGCATCGCTCTTCATGGTCATACCGTTTTTGGTATGAATTTTATCAATTAAATAATTTTTATGATTATCTTTCTAAAATACTCCTAAACGGAGAAAATAAAGGTCATATATATCAGAAAGCAAGAAAAATAATTGATGATTCATCAATCAAGATGAAAAAGTTCGTACAAAAAATAGTTGATTCGTTTTTCTTTCACACGATGAGTTATAACTCATTAAAGCATAAACTGGACGCATTTCGAGATTTAGAATTTTTTTACCGGTTTAAATTTGAAGAGATAAGAGAAATCCATCCGGATCGCATAATGTTGTATTTTGAAGATCAGAAGGAACGTGCAAATTTTTTAAGAAAATTTAAAACTTTTTTCAATATTACACTTGTATTAATTAATGATACCTTGGAAAAGAGAGAAAATCTTACCTCTAAACAAAAATTGGCACTTTTTCGGTTGTATACTCGTCTTTTTTTACTAAACAAGATCTTCACTTCATTTGATATTGAAATAAAAGAAGAATATAAGTTCCAAATTCAGAGTAATCTTATTCATATTCTCTGTCTATTCAATATTTTTGTTAAATTTGTGAGGGAACAATTTAGGGAGCAAAAATTTTCATAAAGAGGGATATTTGAAATGAACAGAAATAATGATTCTCAACGTGCAGAGATGAATCTCGAAATCATTTCAAATCCCTCTGAAATGCACCAAATTACCTCAAAACTACAAAAATTTATTGAGAATATACATAATAATAAAAGCTTCTTTACCAAGTCATATCAAATTCAAGGAAATTCATTTCCATTGCGATTAGCTGTTATCGATTTCGAATGTGATCCTCCAAAATTTTTTGGCCTCTTGGTTTTAAATCAAATTTATCAAGTATATATTAAATCTGAACAAATCCTTCCTAAATTTAATAGAATTATTGTTAAATTACTTTCCCTTTTAAATGGACTTTACTTAATTTGTTTCTCAAATCATGAAATTAGATTTATAAAAAAAATACTTCCTAATAAATTAAGCAAAAATCAATCAAATTGCTCACTTGATTTTCTGAGAGCGCTTAAAATCCTAAACATTCAACTACGAATGGATGAAGGATTGATACCAGCTTTATTCAGCATAGGAGAAAAGCCTTTTGATGATCCATTATTGAGGGATAATAAAAAAGTCGATTTTCATTTCAAAGAAGGGCATTTTGATTTAATTTTAGAACATAATAAGTCATGCCTTCTATCAACCTTAAAACTATTGAAAATGAGGTACCTAAAATTAAATTTATGGTAACTCTGGAAAAAAAAGATAAAATAGGAAAAGAATAAGCCTTATCCTTTCTGATTAATGCGAAATTAACCTTATTAATTTGAAATAATAATTACTTATTCTGATAAGCTATTGTCTAGACTAGCTATAACCTAATTTATGATAAAATTTTACAATTACAACTATTGATAATAAAGCAACTAAGCCTAGAATAATAAAAATATCATATCCTAAAATTTTTTCATTAATAATCGGTTGTGGCGGAGGAGTCGTTAATTTTTCGATTAAAATCTCTTTGAATTTCTCATGTCCTAGAGTATCGTTAGCATAAAATCGTAAAATTATCATACCATCATCTAAAGTATCCCAGATACTAGTTGAAATCATACCGGTTGTTGAGTTAAGAAAAAATTTTGTATTCCCATCATTAATCGTGTACCAAATCACATCTAGATGAGGATCTATTACTGAAATACTGAAATTGGGTGAAATATGATCAAATATCTGATTTTGATATGGTTTAAATATAGTAATATTTGGAAATTGAGTATCCTTTATAACAGCAATCTCTTTAAAACTTTTATGTCCTATCGTATCATTCGCAAAAAATTGAATTAAAACATTTCCATCAGATTGTTCTATCCAAGTAGATTGATTAATAATACCTGTTAAATCTCTTATTTTTTCATTTGTAATCCCTCCATCTAAAGTATACCATATAGAATCTAAGAATAGATCAAAAACAGTAATATTATAATTCGGAGCATTTTGATCAAATAAGGACCCGTTTATTGGTTCTATTATTGATATTTCAGGATTGGAAATATCTTTAATTACTGCAATTTCTTTGAAGTTTACATTACCCTCAGTATCATTTGCATAAAAGCTTAGTGTTATAAACCCCTCTTCTAATTCCATCCAGGCATAATCATCTATACTTCCATTACTCTCAACAAAATATTTTTGTTGCTGTTGATTGAGAATATACCAAATTTTATGTAAACCAGGATCAGAATGTTCAATATTGAATACTGGAGGAGTATTATTAAACGCTTGATTTTGAGACGGTGAATTAATCTTGAGATCTGGGCCATCATCCCATATAGGCAAATAATCATAGGATCCATAAGGACTCATAATATAATATGGTGTATCACCTATATTGTCTTCATTTTCATCTTTTCCGTCATAATCATCCCAGAAATTACCGATAACAGAACTGTTCCAATAATTTGTTTCTCCATAGCGGGATGAACCATCATCTCTAGCATTTACTCCGTTTCCAATGAAAGTATTATTATAAAAAGTATTAAATGAACTATAACCACCGGAATAATAATCATTATAAACACCAAATTGTTGATTGTTCATTATGAGATTTTCTGAAAACATGTTAGAGATTGCGTCGTGATGTAACAAGATACCTCTCAGACTATTATTAAGTATTTTATTTTTTGTGATATTGTTATATCTTGAATCTGTAATATAAATACCATCATTTCCATTATTAATCATCTCGTTCTTATACACTGTATTATTATCTCCTATAAGAAATAACCCCCTTCTTCTATTATTATTCATAAAATTATCTATAATATCATTTCTATCTCCGTGGCAGAAAATACCGTCATGATAATCATATAAAATGTCTCCGTTAAAAGAACAATTGTTTCTCAGAATTTTCCAATTATATCCATAAGTTATTACAATACCACCCTCATTATGTGTTATTATATTATCAGTTATATTATTATTGCCAGCTCCAAATGTAGCACGGATAGCCCAAGCATTATAAGTGAAAGAATTATTAGAAATAAGGATATTATTAACAGATGTCTCCATTGATATGGCATGTGAGTTAAGTGAAAAATTATTATTAATTATCTTGCCATTATCAGTCATCATTAGAAATATCCCTTGTCCTCCTTCGATAATTCGTGAATTTCTAATTATAAAATGAGCACTTGAGCTATATATGCCTATATTCCGACCACCCCCCCTTATAGAAACATTTTCTATGATATATGGGTTTTCCGGTGTCCCGTTTCCTGAGCACCAAGGTTGTTGAACGACTTCAGCCCAAGTAACACCTTGAAAACCTGTCTCATCGATGATAAAAGGAGGAATTTCCAAATAACTACTTAAGTTCGGGCTCTTTTTTTGATCATTGGTCACATTTATAAAAAAATAATCGGTAATTATTGGTAAAAAAAAGATTAAACCAAACAAAATTCCCCATATTAAAATAAGGAAAAAGCCCAAGTTATAATTCTTATTTTTCATATTTTCATAATCTGATTTTCGTCAAAATTCGTTATTATAAAGATAGGATAAGTTCTTATTTATACTTAATAAGCCATATTTTCTTAATCATAAATTGTCACTCCTCGATCTTCCAACATTCTCTTTATCCTCCGAAGATTTTTTATTCTATAATAATTATTATGTATTTGAATATGATCATTAGTTTACTTTAATCAAAGAGAATTATCCGATTGCTATGGAGTATTTCGATGATTTATTAAAAAAACCTTCTCTTTTTACTGATGAGAGCACACTGGACATAAATTACATTCCAGAAAAGCTGCCTCATCGTGAAAAAGAGTTGAGTTTATTATCCCAATTATTTTTATCATTGATTACAAACCCCTTCTCTCTTTCGAGGAAAATATTGGTTCAAGGAGAAAAAAATTTAGGAATTACCGCCACTCTGAAGCTATTTGCAAATATGATGAAAGAAGTCGCTCACAAACGACAAATAAATATAGATCATATCTATTTAAATTGTAAAATTGAGGAAACTCCCCATCGGGTGTTAGTGAAAATCATTCGAAAGATGAAACCAAATTTTCCCGAGAAGGGATATTCCAATGCCGAAATTTTAGACCAAATAAGAGTCCTTCTCGAGAAAAAAAAGCTTTATTTGGTCATTATTTTAGATAACCTCGATTATTTGAAATCAGATACTCATGATATTATTTATCTCCTTTCTCACCTACATGATGATACGATTAATAACCCTCAGCATCTCTCTCTTATCGGAGTTATAGCAGATATCACAAATTTAAACAATTTAACAGCTGAATCCAAAAAAATGCTCGAGCGGAATATTATCACGTTTGAGAATTATTCTCAAGAGCAAATGTTCGACATCTTGAAATATCGGGCTGGATTAAGCTTAAAAAAATTTGTTATCTCTGATGAAGTTCTCAATGTTATAGCTGGGATTGCCCACAAGCGAGCAGACGTGAGAGAAGGGATTAATGTATTATGGAAAGCTGCAAAGATCGCTGAAAGCAAACAACTTAAATATATAACGATTGAATGTGTAAGGCGTGGAGCAGATGATTCACTTAATAAGTGAATTAGTCAAAAAATGAAGCGTGATTTAACGATATTTGGAAAACGCGAAGAAAAATAGACTATTAAAGCCATATAATAATATTTCATTGAAAGGGTGTATATTTTAAAAAAAAAATAGAAAAATTAGAATTTTACTAGTTTATATTTAAATTTTAGAGAAATTATTGAAACCACACAAATAATACTTATAAGAAGCAATATATTGTATCCTGGTATTTCAGGTGGTGCTGAAGTTATTTTAATTAATTCTACTGAAATTGTGGTTGCATTCTCGGTATTACCTATCATATCAATTGAATAATAAGAGATAAGATAATCGCCAGAATCATAGCTAGATAAGTCAAAGGGGGCGATATAGTCAATCCAACCAGAATCGTAAGTAGTTCCATATTTAATTTTATATTTAATTATTGCAACTCCTGAACCTAGTCCATCATCAGCCGTTAGAGTAAAGGTTGTTGAATCATTCACGATATTAATTCCACTATGAGGCATAAAAAATATTGATGAGCTTGGTGGTTCTGTATCTTTATAAAAAGACATCTCTGAGGTGCCTATACGACCCATCGAATTATTTGCGTAGAACCTAAGAGTTACTAAACCATCGCCTTTTTTATCCCATTCAGTTTGATTGATTGTCCCAGTAAATCCGCTAAAAATGATGTTAGTCATTCCATCATCTAAAGTATACCAAGAAGTATGTAAAAACGTTACAATAATGGAGATATTGTAGTTTGGAGCTATACTTCCAATAAAAATATCTTGGATCGGGGAATAGATTGTAATTACGGGTAGCGAATTTTCAAATTTAACTATATATACATCAGTATATAACCCCGTATCTATCTCTCCCGCGAGGTAAATATTCTCAGAAGAATCCAGACCTATTGCATAGCTATAATCATGGCCAGCTGTACCCCATGTATAATTCCATTGGAGCGAACCAGTAGGATTGTACTTTAAAAGACATATATCATTACCTAATGCCCCGAAACTTTTTGTATATCCCGCAAGATAAAGATTATCTGATGAATCCAATGCTAAATCGTTAACCCAATCATCCGCTGTTCCAGCCCACGTATAGTTCCATTGGAGCTCACCCATAGTATTGTATTTTAAAAGGCATACATCAGAACCAATAAACTAAGAATTTAGCTACGGGCTTTGCATCCAGGAATATCGCCAGAGCGATTGAAATGGATGGTTGAAGCAGCAAACATGTATGGAGTTTATCCATTAAAACTTGATAAGTGATTCAAGAAGAAATCTTACAGAAGAACTTATAGCATAAGAAAAAAAAAGTATTAAAAAAAAAAAAGTAGATTTAAAATATTATATACCATATGAAAATACTGTTCCAACACTAAGGAACCAAACTGTGATTATTGCTCCAAAGATCGATCCTAAGTAAATCTTTCCAGTTTTACGATAGAATATAATCATTATGAAGTACACCAAACCGGATAATGGAATCACTCCCATCAATTGGATTGGCATCATATTATCACCCGGCCAACTAGTAAGTGGATAATTAGTGATTGCAACACCAATATATTGAATCAAAAATAGTACTAAGAGTCCAGCTAACATAGCAAATAATGTCTTGAGCCACCAGATTATATGTGTCTTTATTGATGAACTTGACTCTTCTTGTCGGATTTGTCCAAACAAAAACACTCCACCATTTAAGAGGAAAAATGGTAAGAATATAGGAAGATACATCAAGAATTGGATAAATCTTTGGGGCGTAAACATTTTTGCGAAACTCCAGAAGATTCTAAATTCTATCAGAAAGAAAGTTTGGAATATACTTACTAAGATATACATCCACGCAAATAATAACAGTGCCAAGATAACCGTTTTGCCAAATATTCCCCAGTGTCTTTTTTTCTTCAAGTTTGTCGTGAGCATTACTCCTACAAACATAATAGCGAAAGCTGGAATAAATAACCAATATGCCCACCAAAGATACCCCAGAACATGCATCGTCATCCAACCAAAAAAAGCTCCCACAAGCAAAATGATAACGCCTAGTCTTTTCCAAAGCTTTTTTTCCTTAAGTTTTGTAAAGAGCATTGCTATACCAAGGATAACTAATATACTCGAAATAATTAACCAAAGTCCCCACCACGGAATAAGTAACCAATCGCCCCACCCAACAAGAAAACTATCAAAAGCACTGAATATTTGAGACATGATAGGGAAAACAAGAACAATTATTCCCACATAAAATGAATGATTTCCCCAATTGTACGTTTTACCTTGCATATAATCCATATTTACTTCACTATCGTAAGAAACTCCGAGATCGTAAGGAGTAATGCTTCCTCTGTCTTTCTTATTGAAAAGAATGTACCATAGTCCTACTAGAAGAACGGCGACAGCAGCTGTCATCAAGTAAAACCCAAGCCAGTTATTCATCATTCCCATCTTTAATGGTTCTGCATTTGTTGCAAAAGACCAATTTTCGTCAGCGTGAGTAAATAAACCGAAAAATACAGCTGCTAGTACCGTATTCACCCCAGCAAAAATCCACCATTGATATTTCTTTTTAGTAACTACACGTTCGGGCATTGGTTGTTGAACTTCTTTAAAGGATTTAGTTTTTAATAGTATTTGAGTTAAGAAGACTACAGACATAAAAGTAAAAAGCAACGCCAGACCACTACAAATCTCAACGCCTAAATATGTTTGTCCTATAATTGCGGCAGTATTCCAGGCGTCACCTTCGGTTTCACCCATCAAGGCTTGTAGCATCCATGCAACAATTTCAGCTGTCACAGTTTGATCCATAGTTTGTCCAGGATGAGTTAATCCTGCGCAATAGTGTTCCCTATATGCATCTCCTACTCCAAAGTTTCCATAGGTTGTATCTACTGCACCTGTACCAGGAGCCACACCTGCATTTTGTTCAAGAATAGTCATGCCTTGGGCGAAAACTTCCGACGTAGTCATATCTTCGGTATAAAAGGGAGTAAATAAAGTGCCAGCAAAAATAACAGAAGGAAGGGTATAAAACTCTTCATATTGGGACCAGATATGTAATACATTATGGAGTATAGTAAAATTATACAAAAATGGAGGAAATGTTTCAAATACACATGCATCATGGTCAGGATTCATCGCTGCTACTGCTGAACCTAGAATATACCCCATAGAATGACCAAAAAGACCCATACTAGTTCCGTCGACAAAAGCTAACCCAGCTAACCATTTATATGCAGCATCAAGGCATCCGACCTGAAATTCTTGATCTCCTTCAGAATCTCCATGAGCTGCTCTATCTATTGCTAAAACTACAAATCCAGCTTTAGCTAACTCCAATGAAGCAGGCCTCTGAACATCTTTATCATTATTATAGCCATGTATCGCTAGAACTCCAGGTGCTGGATTAGAATAGCTTACATCTATAGGGCGATATAATTTTGCTACAATTTTATTTCCAGTTTCATCTGCTATAGCTACCTCCTGGACATCAATTGTGCCAAAGTGTGTTTGAAATCCATAAGCTAATCCACCAGAAAAAAAAACTAAGATAACTGAAATTAGAAAATACAATTTGATTCGTTTGTCTTTTTCCATAAAAGTCAAACCTCATAAAATATATTATTAAATTTTTGTAAATTATGTTACAGTTTCTAGTTAAATTCAATCTATGTTTATATATACGTTGTATATAAAGCTATCTTTTAGGAATTTAAGGTTGTAAAATTTAAGCTTTAATCCCGTTAATTTAGGTTTTATATCAACAACTATTTATTAGAACGAAATACCATGTCTTTTAAGGTTTATTATAGGGAGAAAGAAATATCTCTCTTGAGATAAAATCGTTGCAGATCCTCTTTATTCACTACAACTTTCTCAGTTATTACTTTCTCAATTTTCGTATATCTTTCATAGAGCTCGGGATATTTGTTATAAACAAATTTAGAAAGTTATATTTTAATAGAAAAATAACTTTCTTAATAATATCATTATTTAAAGAGGGTGATGTACATTAAATTTTTAAAAAACAAGAAAAGAGTAGCAATTATTTCCATATTAATGTTTCTAACAACTTTTTTTCTTATAATTCCCTCTTCATTAGCCTATGGAAGTAGTTTCTCTGATGCTTTAACTATTCGAAATGGAGAATATCATGAAATGTTAAATGATTATGATAACAGTGCATATTATAAAGTATTTTGCAGAACGAGAGAATCTTTGCAGGCCACTTTAAGTATAAATTATCCAACCTATAATCTTAATCTCTATCTTTATAACAGTAGTTATATTTTGGTAGACTCAAGTACAGATGCAGCTACTAATAAATATGTTCAAGGAGACGCCTCAACAAGAGGTTTTTTCTATATAGAGGTTCGTAGATCTAGTCCTTCAATAGGGGCTATACCATTCAGATTGATAATATCGGGGACAACAGGATTAGCTGGAATTCCTGGATTTGAAATAATATCTCTTTTGATTGGAGTTATATCAATAATTTTCTTAATATATCTAAAAATAAGAAGGCAAAAAGACAACATCAACATAATCAAGAGAGTTTAATTTTTAGGACTTCAACTATTTATATTTGATAGACTATTAATTTAACCTCCTTCTCTAAATAGATAGTAGCTAAATTTACAAGCGCTTCTTTATTCTTAACCTTCGACTTATCTATCAAAAAGTTCACCTGATGTGAAAAAAGATGTTTATTAATAGTTCTAAATGTTTCCAGAAAAGTAAATATAGCCTACTGGACTTGGTCCAGTTAATAAATATTTTAAAATACCAACAAAATATGAACAAAAGAAATTAGTTTAATAATTAAACCCCTTAAGCATTTGAACGGTAGTATACATTTCCTTCCTGCCCTTGCGAAGATAATCCATTGCCTCCTCAATTCCCTCAACCGTTAAATTGAACATTGGTATGATGCTCGAAATCACCTTTCGCGTCCATGGCACCCATTCCATCCTGATGAGTTCAGGATTTAACCACACGACATTATCCTTGAAGTGGTTTGCAAGCTCCTTGATATAATATATTCCAGGCATCTCATTTCTGTGGTAATAGTATATGCTTCCAAACCTCTCCGAAAGTTCCCAAGATGCCATTGCTGCATCACCCACCACAACTACCTTGTATTTATGGTCATATTTTTTCAAAAACTCATCAAAATCAATCGCTTCATCGGGATTCCGTTGAGCATTAAAAAATAAACTCTCGTAAATGCAATTGTGGAAGTAGTAGTGCTTAAAATCTTTCCAGTGAGACATATTATTTGCCGCTGAGAAAAGCAGGTTGACCAAATGAGCATAGGGGGTCATACTTCCTCCGACATCCATTAAGAGGATAAGTTTCACATTATTTTTCCTGCGTTTCTCAAACACAATCTCGATGTCTCCGCAGTTTTTTGCAGTTTTATCAATGGTTTTATCCATGTTGAGCTCGTCTTGTTTCCCAATTTCCTCCAGCTTTCTAAGTCGTTTGAGGGCAACCTTAATTTGCCGCGTATCTAAAACAATATCTTTTCTATAATCTTGGAAAATCCTTTTTTGAGCAATTTGGACAGCCATTCTAAGTCCTGAACCTCCTCCAACCCTCATACCCATCGGATTTTGACCAGAATGACCAAATCGAGAATCGCCTTGCGTTCCGATCCAACGACTTCCAAAATTATGCTCATCATCTTGTTTTTTAAGTAATTCTTCGAAATGTTTTTGTAATTCTTCAAGGTCAAAGTTCTGATTGAGGAATTCTTGAAATCCGTCGGGTAATTCGGGCGGGTTCAAATCTTTTTCCAGCCAGTCCCAGATTTGTTGTTTAATCTCATCCGGAAACTTGAGCGAAGCTTCTTTAAAGAAATTGGCAAATGCGATATCATAAATATCAAAGTGATGTTCATTTTTGCAGAGGATGGATCGGGACACATAGTAGAATTGGACCATGTTATGGATGAGTCCTTTATCAAGGGCTTCCATGAGGGTCATATATTCGGTGATGCTAACGGGTAATCGTTCCTTGAGGTAATAAAAATAGTCGATAAACATGTACTTAGGGGTTGATAATTTGAGTGGTGCTTATTTAGATAGAGTGAGCGATCTAATATTAGGTTTTAGGTAATTTTAGTATTACTAATTTTTTAACGTTATCCCCTTAAATTTAATGGACAGAAATGTTAACTGATTTGCCAAGTAGTTGATTGAAACGTATATAAAGGAAAGCAACCTAAGTATTAATTACTTACAAATTAAATTTTGCAATTTTGGCGTACTTATTATGAAATCTAAGGTAAGATCAAAAATAATCATTATAGGAATCCTTTTCATATTATTACAAGTAATTATTACTAGTTTTAGTTGTATTACGGGCAATAGCAATAGGAGTTCGGACTATAGCGATGATAGTAATTTAGATTACAAAAATTTAAAAGCCTCAAAAGTATCTGGAAAAATTCATATAGATGGTAATTCTGGTTGGGCTGCCTTCAAAGCTGCGGGAAATTGTACGGGGGATGGTATTTATTCTAATCCATATGTCATAAAAGATTTGGAAATTGATGGTGGAGGTTCGGGAAGTTGCATATTGATCGAAAATTCTAATGTATATTTTAAAATTGAAAATTGTAAGCTTTATAATGCTGGAGGGTATCCAAATGCGGGTATCGAATTAAAGAACGTCACTAAAGGAATATTAGTTATAAATAATTGTACATTTAGCGGTCAGGGAATTAGATTGGATGATAGTGACAATAACACCATCTCAGGAAACACCGCAAAAAATAACATTTATGGGATCAGTTTAGAATGGGCTAATAATAATTTTATTTCTGACAACATTGCTAGTTATAATAATAATACGGGAGTTTTCATATTT
>Ga0209635_10002826_pt1 | contig 13422 bp, 12 predicted proteins | sample DeeMarSWOR230_32_FD_187463 | JGI IMG/M metagenome (GOLD analysis project Ga0209635, IMG submission 187463) | Marine sediment microbial communities from White Oak River estuary, North Carolina - WOR-2-30_32 (SPAdes) (version 2) | ecosystem: Environmental > Aquatic > Marine > Intertidal zone >...
CAACCCCCTCTCTTTAAAAGAGAGGGGGCGAAGGGGGTGAGTTGATTTGCACCATAAGTATTTATAATAATGCATTTATTTTCATTAATTTCACCTTCTTATACAGCCCCCGTTTGAGATTTGTTAGGTATCGGATATACTTTTCAGGGGGTGAGTTTGTATGAAACAACATTGGGGAAATAATACCAATTATTACATTTTACTTGAATATGCTGAGCTAAGGACATAATCATTATATTTCTCATACCGCTTCAAGCTCAGTTACTCATTCGTGAAAAGAGCAGGCAGGGGAGAAAATATCAGGAAAGTAAATATTTATTATCTGGGAAAACAGACAACATCACGCAACGAAATAAAGGTCAATGTGATGATGTTAATTCAAAATTGGGATAAATATTCAAAACAAAATTAAGAATTAACCGATAATTCCGTCTTTATGATAGTTTTTGCTGAGGAAGGCTTTATTTTGGCAATAATGTTTGCCAAATAATCTTTTAAATTCAAAGATTTTCCACCCGTCATTAATATAGTAGTATTGGGAGAAAGCAGATTGAGGATCGTTTGCGGAAGTTGCTCGGCAGTTTGGCAATGGTAGAGGAGTTTCTTGTTATGATTAATCTGGCGAATACCTTCCGCAATATAATTGGCATCCTGACCAATTGTTATGACCATATCTATTGGCAAGGCAGATATATAATATCCAATATTTTTATGGATATTTATAGTTTTTTCCCCTAATTCATCCATACTGCCAATCACCAGAATTAAATTTTTTGAAAAGTTCTTGAATTGAACTAGCGATTCACATGCCTTGGTGACAGAATTTATGGTAGCATTATAGGTATGGTCTAAAATAAATACATCTCCCAGTTCAATAAAATTACCTCTACCTGGAATCATTTTAAAATGGTTCTTAAGACCATTTTGAATCTCATCGAACTCAAAATTCAGGATTCTCGCAGCAGCAATAGCAGCCAAGGCATTGGAAACTGAAGTGGAGCTGTAAATAGGAAGATGGAATTTGTAATAATTGTTTACCAGGAACATCATTCCATCGGGACCAAGATATTTAATTTCAGCTGCATGAAAATGAGCGGCATGATTGAATCCGAATTTAAGGATTCTTTGTGTCCCAGCAAAAGTGTCCATTTCACTCACCAGTTCATCGTCAATATTTAATACTGCATAACCATCGGCTTTCAATTGACGGATGAGTTCCACATTTGCATTGGCGATTAAATATTTATCACCCAATTTGGCCAGATGTGCTTCACCAATATTGGTCACAATACCAATATCCGGTTGAGACATTTCAACAGCAAGCTTAAATTGCTCTTGATTGAAAATACCCATCTCAATAAGACAATATGAATAGTCATTATTTAACCGAAGCAAAGTTGAAGATACAATTGAGGCAGAATCACAATCCAGAGGTGTTTGGAGAATCTTCCCTCGCTGGCCAAGAATAGCAGATAGCATTCCCTTGGTAGTGGTTTTCCCATCGGCACCGGCTACACCGATCACCGGAATTTGGAAATTTTTTCTAAACTCTTTTATCTTTTTGAGATTAAGGTGCACATATTCAGCATACTCAGGAGAGGTTGCTGGAGAAATTTCTTCCGAATAAAGTTTATCAAGATTTTTTTTAATCACTTTTAACTCTCAAATTCAAAATTTCCGGGACAAATATAACATATGGTTTGAGAGAATTCCAGACGTTTTGAAAGATTTTGTAGATCATGAAAATTATCGACAGAACAGATTCTATATTTAATATTAAGATTATGTTCATAGAACTTTGTGACTATTACCGCCTTTTGATCTTTTAAAATCTTAACAATAAAATTTGACATCTTGAAGTTATGGATATTTTGAAGACCATTAAATTTTTAATAAAAATCAGTTTCTTATTTGTAAAATAAATATTAGAATTTATGGCAGAAACCTTAATTGAAGAAAAAGCGTAGGTATATAATAAATAAAATGGAGTAATGTTCTTGTATGCCATTGAAACAAGCAATCTTACCAAATATTATGCCAAGGGAAAAGTAACAGCTTTGGAGGATTTAAACCTTCAAGTTCCGATAGGTCAAATATTTGGATTATTGGGTCCGAATGGAGCTGGTAAAACTACCTTAATGAAGATTCTCCTCAGTATCTGTTTTCCCACTCGTGGTGGGGGAAAAATTTTCAATAGAAATATAACTGATTATCGCTCTCGTGAAAAGTTGGGGTATTTGGCAGAGAATCACCGTTTTCCCGAATTTCTGAATGCCCAACAAATTCTCTTTTATTATGGTAAGATGGCTGGAAACCCTAAATCTGTATTGCAGAGTAAAATACCCGAATTATTAAAGCTGGTAAAACTGGAAAATTGGGGCAAAGTGAAGATCAGAAAATTTTCAAAGGGAATGTTACAACGTTTAGGAATTGCGCAGGTCTTAATCAATGATCCAGATCTCCTTTTACTGGATGAACCCACTGATGGTATCGATCCAGTTGGTAGACGAGAAGTGCGAGATATTCTAATAAATCTTCGTGATCGGGGAAAGACGATCTTCCTCAACTCCCATCTGCTATCAGAAGTTGAAAGAGTTTCTGATGAAATTGCTATTCTGAAAGAAGGACGATTAATCCAGAAAGGCGGGATTCAGGATTTTCTATCTATTAAAGATAAATACCACTTTCACCTGAAAGACGGTAAAGAGGATATCACTACCATATGCAAAACTATGAAAATTGAATTAAAAGAGCAGAATGGTGCTTATTTGGTTTCCGTTAATGATGACCAGCAACTCAATCATTTAATCGACACATTACGAGGCAAACAAGTGATGATTAAGGCTGTGATTCCTTATAAAATCACTTTAGAAGATTTTTTTATTGAAGTAATAAAGGAAAACAATAATTGAAATTAATTGCTATTATACAGATCACTTTTCGTGAATCTTTTGCCAAAAAGACTTTTATGGCTTTCTTCGGCATATCAACCATCGTCTGTCTGCTGTTCATTTTCGCATTAAACCTCGATATTGTTGATGGAGTAAAATCCTCTGTGTCACTCTTTGGACATGAAACCCAGAACCTACTTGATATTAAGAAAGTGCTTATTGGGATTGAGAGTGGAGTTGCAGTTCTGTTGTTTACTGGAGGTTTATTTATGTCATTATTTGCCACCAGCGGACTCATTCCCAGTTTCCTGCAGATGGGTACGGTTGAGCTCTGGTTATCGAAACCACTGAGTCGCTGGCAGATTTTATTAGGTAGGTATCTGGGTGCGGTTGCCATTGTGGCCTTCAACGTTTTTTATCTGGTTATTTTTAGTTGGCTCATTCTCTCCCTGAAAACAGGAATCTGGCATTGGGGTTTTCTGCTTTCTGCCGTTATGATTGTTATCACCTACGCTATTCTCTTTGCTTTAATGACATTTTTAGGTATTGTTACCCGAAGCGCTGCATTCTCCCTGATGATCACTTATGCCATCCTGTTTTTCAGCCCTCTTTTATTAGAGCGTGATAAAATCTATGCGTTACTTTCCGGTAAATTCTATGGCATTTTACTCGACGGGCTCTATTATATATTACCCAAAACTACTGAGCTTGGTAATCTAACTCGCTTGCTCGTTCATGGCTCGGAAATCCAATCATGGATGTCGCTTTGGAGTTCAATGATCTTTGGCTTCTCAATATTTATAATATCGTCAATCATATTCAGTAAAAAAAATTTTTAGGAGACAATTATGAAAAAATATTTTTTACTTACGATGCTCATTATGTTAGCTGTGGCATTCTGGCAATGTGAGAAAGAGTACTTTGAGCCAGTTTCCTCGCAAATGGCAGAAGAACTCGCCCTTTTGCCCACACCTTCAATCGGCATGGGTTATATCAACGTTGTGTCTCTGCAAAAAAGTCCGTTTTTCTCTCTGATGATAGAAGAGTGGGAAAAGAAACCATTTCGTTCACAAGAATATCAAGAATTCATGGAGGCAACTGGATTAAATGTCAGCGAGGATATCCATGAAATCTACTTCAGCGTCATTTCTGATGAAATTGATGAGGAAGCTTCCGCCTTGTTACTCATAAAAGGAGCATTCGATTCACAAAAAATAATAAGTTATATTTCAGAACATAGCAAAGAAAATGAAATTGAGGAAGAATCCTATAAAAATTATCAGATTTACCACGTTGAAGATGACAATGTGGGATTTAGTTTTGTAGACAATAATAAGGTGGTAGTGGGTACCGAAAAACTTGTAAAGAAATGGTTAGAAGATTTTCAAGATGGTAAGGAAGTTAAAAGCGAATCTGCTGGTTTAGAAATAATCAAAAATATAAAATATAAAAGTGGGGCGTGGTGCTCTGTTACAACAGAGAAAATTGCCCAGAAAATAATGGAAGAGATAGAACAGCATCCTGAAAGCCGACGTTTTAGTGGATTAAAAAATATCAAAAATCTCAATTTTTCTATGAAAGCAGATGAAACCCTGAAATTTTATGGCATTGGAAATTTTAGTGATGCAGAAAAAGCAGAAATGTTCGAGAGTATGGTAAAAGGATTCTTTGCCACCCTTAAGTTATCCATGAGTGAAGATCGCGATGCAGTAGATGTAATGAACAAAATAAACGTCACATCCCGGGGTGAGCAAGTATTGATGGATTTTGAGATGACCATGGAAGATATCGAGAAATTGAAATCCCATCAGAAAAAGATTGCTTTACGATAGAGTATTAATAGCTACAGTGACCAGCTACATATGGCTTAACACAACCAGATAAGCCGACAGAAGTCACCAGCGAGTTTGATAAAGCCTCCCGATACGGCTATGCAGGATGAATCTTATTAATAGGTCTGGCGTGATATAATCTGACGGTACTTTTAGAAGGATCACTGTTGTTTTCTTAAAATCTGTTCAGCCAGAAGTCGAAAGTTTTGCCGATCTATCTTCAGCGTTTCACCCATGTTTTCCTTCCAGGGCCATGGGAAAAAATGATCAGGGATTTTGAAGCGCGGCAAGACTTTCTTTAAACTCACTTTAATAACCTTTATATTATCTTCCTGCATTTGGTCTTCCTGTATCTTGATAAATGCCACTGGACGCTGACCATACTCCACATCATCCATTGGCACCACCACCACCTCTTCCACCCCATTAATCTGCCGGATGACCTGTTCGATCTCCTCCGGCTGGATATTCTCTCCCCCAGAAATGAACATGTTGTCTTTACGACCAAGTACATGCAAATATCCATCCTTATCCAATTCACCAATATCTCCAGTGTGAAACCAACCCTCGGTATCTGAAATTCTTATTAATTTTCCATCCTGAATATACCCTTGACAAAGGGTTTCACCTTTCACCAATATCTCTTTATCTGCTGTGATTTGCATTTCACGATAGGGAAGCAATTTTCCGGCAGTTTTTAATTTTTCAAATAATTCACCCGAACGAGTCGTAGTGATCTGAGAGGCCATTTCAGTAGAACCATAGCTGTGAAAAACCGGCAAACGCGCATCTGCTGCTTTGCTAAGAAGAGATACGGGAATTGGTCCTCCTCCCAACAAAATGGCCTTCATTTCACTTAAGAAATCTTTAATCCCGCTAGTATGCAGCATCCGTTGAAACTGGGTAGCCACTAACGAAATATGAGTGATCTGATATTCGGTAATCATCTCCTCCATGGCTTTATTGATCGGATGAATAACCAGAGTGCCTCCAGTCAAGAGCGTCCGAAAAATAATTGAGAGTCCCCCCACATGATAAAGGGGCAATGAAAGCAGCCAGCGATCACCCGAACTAAACGGTATATTTTGATTAGATCCCAATGCACTATAGTAATGATTGCCCAAAGTGTGTAAGACTGCTTTGGGCTCTGCACTACTCCCTGAGGTATAGATGATGGTTGCCTTCTGTCTCAAATCGAATGAGAACTCATCATCAACCTGATTGGATTGCCGAGAATTGTACAGAGCGACTAAATCTTCTAGGGAGTATTGTTCAAATTTTTCTTTAGAAAATAAATGCAGAAAATTCTTTGAAACCGCTACCTTAAAACAGGGTAAATTATTGAGACTTTTTTCAATTAGTTGGATAGGCCAATGTACATTAAGTGGTACTGCAATGATTCCCTCCCTCCAAAGCGTCAGTAATAGAATGACGTACTCTAAAGAATTTGAAGAGAGGATAGCAACTTTCTCATTTTTATTAAAACCGGCTTTATTTAAAGTCCGTGTCGTCTTTTCAACTATGCCGGCTAATTGCTGATAATTCCAGACCGATTGTTCACTCATTAATGCAGGATTTACAGCATATTTTTTTATAATAGTACCAGAAAAGATTGGAGATTTATTTTGTAACTCAGATTCTTTCATAATGGTTTAAATATTTCCCAATGGACTTAATAAATCCAGCCGGAGATCTTGAGCATGATTTGCCAGATAATCAATCTCTACTTTTGCTTCATGGGCTGTAAAGGGAATTTTTAGTAGATCCTCTTTCAGCCATTTATAGGTATCAAGTCCCATGGCTGTATTCACTTGCGAATAAACAGCTGCAAACTGTGCCAGAACAGCTAAGGTAAATCCGGAGTAAAATGCGCTACTCAAAACATTTTTTACACCAATCAGATCTGCTACACGACAAAAACGTGCTGTTTTTTCCAGACCACCCAGCAAACTGGGTTTTAAAACCAGGGTATTCAGGCCTTTGAAATTTGGTATCACTTCCGGTTCAAGATTTCGCAAAGATTCGTCCAGAGCGTACTGAATTCCAGTTTGATCATAAAATTTTTCGATTTCAGTTATACTACTGACCGGTTCTTCTATATATTCGATTTTATATTCACGGATTGCTTTACCAAATCTTATAGCCTCTGAAACTGACCAGGCCTGATTGGCATCCAAGCGAATCTGGATGTCAGGTCCGACCACCTGTCGAAGCTTTTCCAACGTATTAATATCAGTTTCAAGTCTCGGGTGTCCCACTTTTAATTTAATTGTTTGGTAACCCGCCTTTATCAATGAAAGTGCGTGGGTGTTTAAGTGTTCATTCGTTTTTGTTTCAACTAAAAGCCCATTAAGAGTAACAGTTTTAGTCTTCGGCTTCCCCAGCAGGGAATATAAGGGCTGTTGACTCCTCTCAGCAAGAAGGTTTAAGAGAGATACCTCCAATCCAAAACGGTTTGACGATAGAATTTTTTGAGACCCAAAAAGGCGTTTGAAGCTGCCATGTAATTCTCCGAGATCTTCTTGAATATTTTGTTTCAGTAAATCAGGTATTACTGAATATAAATTCTGTTGCACATCTGCCAAGGTTTCTTTATGAAGACCAGGTAAGGGAGAAATCTCGCCATATCCATGGTCACCCTTCTCATCACTAAAGCAAAGTAATAGTCCCTTTCTATAATTAATTAGTTTATTAAGGACTTTGATGGGAGATGTGAGTGGAATTTTAAATTGAAAGAGTTCACAGCTTGAGACAATCATAAAATCCAACCAATAGCAAATATCAAACTGTAAATGAGCAGGAGTCTACCGGTTGTTGCTAAAACCTGATTAAAAATAATACCAGGTTTTTGCTCAAAAACTGTTTTGATAGGTGGGATTGCCATAAGGAAAACCATAGAGGCTCCCAGGGCATAAAAATGGCTGGAAGTAATAAAATAAAGAACGATCGGTATCAGACAGGCAATTAAAACACTTGCTAAGTACTCCCATCTGGCAAAGTTTTCGCCAAAACGAACGGCGAGTGTTTTCTTACCAGCCTTTTTATCAGTGTGGATATCTCTCAGATTATTAACCGTCAGGATAGCCATGGAAAAAAGTCCTGGGGAAAGGCCTGCCAGAAGGATCAGCATATTGATCTGCAGTGCCTGTACATAATAAGTACCCGCTACTGCTATTATACCAAAAAAGATCAAGACAAAAATATCTCCTAAACCATTGTACCCTAGCGGATACGGACCAGCGGTATATAGAATACCAAATAATATGGAGAGAACTCCGATAATAATTACTGGCCATCCACCACGCCAGATTAAATACAAACCAACCAGTACTGCGAGTGAAAAGACCAGGATGATGGCATGTTTCATGGTTTGTGGCTTTACCAAACCAGCCTGGGTTACCCTAATGGGACCCAGGCGACCCTTATGATCCGCTCCATGTTTGAAATCAAAGTAATCATTGGCAAAATTCGTTCCAATTTGAATGAAAATTGCTCCAAAAGCCGCGCATATAGCAGCCAGCCAATGGACCTTTCCGTCACCATATGCCATCGCTGTACCGATAATTACCGGTGAAATTGCCGCCCAGAGGGTTTTAGGACGGCTGGCTAATATCCAGACTTCGATTCCCGATAATCGCATTATTTTAATTTACACTCCCTGTTGGTTTTAATCAAGGTTGCCTTTTAAATTTTGAGAAATCCGGTTTTCGCTTTTCAACAAAAGCATTACGACCCTCTTGTGCTTCTTCAGACATATAATAGAGCATGGTTGCACAGCCCGCCAGCTCCTGTAAACCAGCCTGGCCATCACAGTCAGCATTCATTGCAGCTTTCAGACAACGAATTGCTGTGGGAGAATTAGCTAAAATTTCTTTGCACCATTGTATAGTTTCCTCCTCTAAATTTTCCAATGGTACTACTGTATTTACCAAACCCATTTCCAGGGCTTGCCAGGCATTATACTGCCGGCATAAAAACCATATTTCACGTGCCCTTTTCTGGCCTATTATCCTGGCCAGATAACTGGAGCCATAACCCCCATCAAAAGAACCAACTTTGGGACCGGTCTGTCCAAAAATAGCATTATCAGCAGCAATGGTAAGATCACACATGACATGCAGTACATGACCACCTCCAATCGCATAACCGGCTACCATGGCAATCACTGGTTTGGGACAGGTTCTGATCATTCTCTGAAACTCCAGTACATTCAAGCGGTGGACACCTTTTTCATCCTTATAACCGGAATCGCCCCGAATTTTCTGATCTCCTCCAGAACAAAAAGCTTTCTTACCCTCCCCTGTTAAAATAATAACACCAATACCGGAATCTTCCCAGGCATCTTTTAAAGCATCCGACATTTCCTTGATCGTTAATGGACGAAAAGCATTTCGCACCTCCGGACGGTTAATGGTAATTTTGGCAATACCTTCCGCTTTATGGTACTTAATATCAATAAAATCACCTTGCTTAATCCAGGATAAAACTCCCATTTTTAGCTCCTATCTTGATAAGAAATAAGTTACAAAATCTATATACAAATCTTCATTTTCAAAATGAATATTATGGCCGCAATCTTTGACAACCTCCAGTGTCACATTCGGTATCTTCTCAGTCATCATGAGAGCAATTTTACGATACTTATGATCTTTTTCTCCCACCAAAATAAAAACGGGTAATTGGATATTATGCAGCTCATGCCACAGGGACGGTTGAATTCCCACACTCATATATCGTAAAGATTTAGCCAATGCCAGTGGATCATTACTTAAACGGCTGTGAAATAGTTTTTGAAAATTAGGATGAGAGGTAAGGCTACGAAACAGTGGTTGCTTATACCATTTATTGAGAAAATTTTCCATATCACCTCGCTCTAATTCTCTTGCCAGAGTCAAGTCGCTTTGTTTTCTATTCAGACGTTCGGTAGGATCTATTAATCCAGGAGATGTTGATTCAATTATAATCCTATTAAAATATTGTGGATATTTCACAGCCAGGTATAATACCAACCGCCCTCCCATTGAATACCCTACCAAATTGATTTTTTTTAGGGACAGATCAATGATATGTTGAATGATCGATGCGGTGGTTGACTCAATATTAAATTGAGAATCATCGCCACTCATTCTGGTTTTACCGTGGCCGGGTAGATCGAGAGCAAGGCAATAATATCGATGTTGTACTTTCTCCAGAATGCTGAGCCAGTCAGATGAATTACCCATAAACCCATGCAGAAATAACAGAGGAGGATTTTGCAGTGAACCTGAAGCGATATAATGCCAGTGGATTTTCTCCATCGATTTCCGTTAAATCTTTTCCAATTCTTTAATGACTCTATCCTGAATTTTTTTATGGAAATCAAAATTCTCATCCCTGTTGGATCGAATTTCAATGATGGCCGATTTTCCTTTAGCTAGTGCATTTAGATATATTTTGGAAAAATCGGATTTGTTCTCTGGTTCAAAATAATCCAGCTGAAACATTTTTGCCGTATGTTTAAAAGTATACGGATGAGGTGTTCCGAAGAAAGTTTCGAAAATATCTTTAAATTCTGCAATAGGTAAAAAAGAGAAAATCCCGCCTCCCTGGTTGTTTAATATGACTATTATAACTGGTTGTGATATTGACTGAACCAACATTAAAGAATTTAAGTCATGCAGAAGGGCAAGATCGCCGATTAACAGGGTTACAGGTTGTTGCAGTCCACTCGCGTAGCCGGTTGCACTGGCGATGATGCCATCAATACCACTGGCACCACGATTTGCAGTTACTTTGATCGGATATTCAGAGAAATCACTAAACATATCCATTTCCCTTACCGGTAAACTGCTTGCTAAAAACAGACCATGATTTTGTGGTATGATTTTCGAAATAATCTGGGCAATTCCGGGTTCACTTATGGTATCATCAGAACATAATAGATTATTTACCACATTTTTAATCACCTGGGATTGATGGACAAGTTGACTAAGCCAATTTTTATCAAGGCGGTTTGTTACGTTATCTTTTACATTTTGATAAAAAGCAGAAAGACTGCTTTCAATACGCCAAGTAACGCGATGTATTGGATCAAAACGAAAGGGGTGATTGATTACCAAAATGTATTTTTCAGGAGCCAGTTTTTCTAAATACTTGAGCAACCTTTTAGAAGTTATTTGCCCACCGAGTTGTAATATCACTTCAGGCTGCAAAGTAGAACAAAATTTTTCTGAAAGTAGCAACTGGTCATAATTGGGAATTAGGTATTTATGATTATTTCCCAATCTGATTCCAGAGAGGATATCAGCAAACAACGGCCATTGTAATGATTCAGAGAGAGCCTGCACACTTTCCCGTTCCTGGGATGTTCGAAGATGACCAACCACTAGAATTCCTTTTTTAATATCGTTTATCAAGGCGACCAGACGATTTAGATCGTTACTGTTCAAACTTGTATAAGAAGGTGAATATAAGGTATAAGGTTTTGTCTTATTTAACCAGTTTTCTATAGTATACAAATAATCTGGATTTATTTCTGAGGTGATGGGAGCAAGTGGTTCACGAAAAGGGCAATTCAAGTGAACGGGTCCGGTTGGCCCGTGAATCGCCCGGTATATAGCCTGGTCGACTGTGGTGAGAACAACTTCGGGAGCAACATTCTCATTCGGGCAAGGTAGGTCAAACTGCCATCTTAAATAATCTCCAAATATATTGGTCTGTTGAATTGTCTGATTTGCTCCGGTTGCACGCAATTCATGAGGCCGGTCGGCACTGAGAATTATAAACGGCACCAGATCGAAAGAAGATTCCACCACCGCCGGAAAATAATTTGCTACTGCAGTACCAGAGGTAGAGATAACCACCGCAGGTTTGGCACAACCTTTAGAATATCCCAGCGCATGATAGGCAGCCCCTCTCTCATCATTACAAATAATATATTGCGCCCCAGGATTCCTGGCAACCGCTACCGTTAGTGGCGTAGATCGAGCACCAGGGGAAATGCAAAAATAATTTATATCATTACGAACCAGCTCGTCAATAATCAACCAAGCCCATAATAGATTAATATTTTCAAAGTGACTTATCATGATTAACTGAATATTTTCGTAAAATTTAATATTTTATTCTCTATTTCTTGCCATTCTTTTTCAGAATCTGAACCGGCCACTATCCCGGCTCCCGCAAACACAGTAAGATGTTTTCCCTTCAACAGAGCCGATCGAATCGCAACAGCAAACTGGGAAGTTTCTTTACCTATCCACCCAATCGGCCCAGCATACCAGCCCCGATCAAATCCTTCCAGCTCATAAATATATTTTATAGAGTTTAATCTGGGGTAACCAGCAACAGCAGGCGTCGGATGAAGAGTTTCTAAAATTTCTCTATCAGAAACCTCAGGCTTCAAAGATCCTTGGTACTCTCTATGGAGATGTTGAACAAAAGCCAGCTTCAGCACCTTATTTTCTCTGGACTTTTTTATCCTTTTACAAAGCTGATTCATTCCCTTCTCAACCTCATAGCATACCCAGTTATGCTCGCGAATTTCTTTCTCATCTGATAACAAATTATAGGTGAGCTTCTGATCTTCCGCTGATTTAACACCTCTTGGTTGGGTTCCAGCAATGGCTTCACTTATTATCTCCCGACCCTTTCTATTATAAATCTGCTCAGGTGTGGCCCCCAGGAAGGAATTGTTTCTATCCAACTGTAGAAAATATAAAAAACTGTTTTCCGCATACTTTTTTAGTCTACCTAAAAGTTGTATCGGGTCCGGTTCTGTCTGAAATAAAAAACAGGACTTCCTGGCTAATACGATTTTTTCCAGTTCACCATTCGAAATAAGATGAAGTGCTTTTTCTATCATCTTAAACCATTTTTCTTGAGAAGGGATGTTAACTGTCTTATGGACTTCTGGTAATTTCAAATGAACTTTATTAAAGTCAAAATTTAGTTTAGAGAAAGCAATTTCAAATTTTTCTAACTCATCAATATTTTTTTCTTCGCCCCCCAGTTTGAAGTTATAGCGCAGATATACTCCATCATGCAATCGAACTAGTTCAAAATTGGGAATAAAAAAATATGAGTTACCAAATGCTTGCCACATCTGGTTATTCACTTGATTAATATTGAACTTCATTCCTCCATAAAATCTGACATTAGCTGAAGAATCCCCCAGAATCTCAGAAATCCTCTGAAACAACACCTTTTCATTTGGCGGTCGATTCTCTTTTATCTCACACAATACTCCCACTGCACCAATTTCTTCTTTTCTTTCCCGGTCAGACCAGTAGAACTTGTGGGAATATGTTTGAGCAGAGAGCCACTCCAGTACATCAATATTAAAAATTGTAGTTGTAACAGTTGATATCGCATTTTTTTTCAGAGGTTGAAGATTTGTTTTATTTAAATATTCTCTTAGGGCTATTTTTAAGAGATTTTTGATTTTATCAGACATATATTCCTGTTATTGCAGATTCTTGTAGCATTTTTTGATATTCCCTAAGTATCAATACTACCTTAAATGTGTTTTTCCGCCATATAAATGGAAGCTAAACCAAGGGTTAGCGGATGTGCTACTATATTTTGAAAACCAGCCGTGCACAATACATCACAAAAGGATTTTCCATAGGGAAAAGTTTCCACCGTTTGGTTGAGATAATGATATGCATATCTGTCGCCTGATAACCATGAACCAATTTTGGGTAGAATCTTTCTGAAAT
>Ga0209635_10002829_pt1 | contig 13415 bp, 13 predicted proteins | sample DeeMarSWOR230_32_FD_187463 | JGI IMG/M metagenome (GOLD analysis project Ga0209635, IMG submission 187463) | Marine sediment microbial communities from White Oak River estuary, North Carolina - WOR-2-30_32 (SPAdes) (version 2) | ecosystem: Environmental > Aquatic > Marine > Intertidal zone >...
GAACCATGAGGACAGGTATTGGTGAGGGCACAGTGAGAGATGCGATTGCTCAAGGGTTTGAGTGTGATACTTTTAAGGTGGAACGGGCCTTCATGCTCACCAATGATATGGGATTGGTAGCTAAAACAGCAAGTCAGAACCCAGAAGCATTAGATACGCTGGATATCACCTTTTTTAAACCCATCAAGTTCATGCTGGCCCAGGTTGGATCGCTGCAGGAAGCAAAAGAGCGAATGTCTGTTTTGAGCTGTGAAATAAAGTACGATGGATCTAGGGCGCAGATCCACAAAAAGGGGGACAATATCAAGATCTTTTCCAGACGATTAGAAGACATCACCCAGGCTCTCCCCGATTTAGTGAAAGCAGTACAAAAGAGTGTTTCTGGAGATGCGATTGTGGAAGGAGAGATTGTGGCTACAGAGAATGAGCATCCCAGGCCCTTCCAATATGTTCTGAGGCGGTTGAGAAGGAAATACGATATTGAAGAAATGATTGAGAAAATTCCTTTAAGAATCTATCTTTTTGATGTTTTGTACAAAGATGAATCATTGATTGATTTTCCCTTCAAAAAAAGAAGAGAAGTATTACAGAATACTGTTCACAATACGGAAAATGCACAGATTTCCCAGGTTCTAGTCACTGAAAGTGTGAAAGAAGCCCACCAATTCTTTGAACATTCCCTAGATATTGGTCACGAAGGATTAATGGTTAAAGATCTAACCTCAGTATACCAGCCAGGCGCCCGGGGGAAGAAATGGTTAAAAATCAAACAAACTATGGAAAACCTGGACCTGGTAATTATTGGTGCTGATTGGGGAGAAGGAAGGAGAGCCCACTGGTTAGCCTCCTTTTTGCTGGGCATTAAAGATGAACAGGGCAACTTTTTAGAAATTGGTAAAGTGGGAACTGGCATTACTGATGACACCTTTACCACCCTGACCAAGAAACTAAAACCTTATATCATAGAACAGAAAGGAAAGACCGTTACCCTGGTACCTCACTTCGTGGTGGAGGTAGCGTACGAGGAAATACAAAAGTCCCCCAACTATGAATCTGGATATGCGCTGCGGTTTCCTCGAGTGGTCCGGTTCAGAGAAGATAAGAGTGTAGAAGAAGCAGATGATTTAGCCAGGCTGCATGAAATTTTAGGGGAGTGAACACATGGACATGGAATTAAAATCCATTGGAAAAGTCATCGAAATTGAAGGTGATATCACCAAAATACTGGTAGACAAGAATTACCAAGAAGAGTTGGATGGAGTGGAAAACCTGGATAAAATCATGGTGGTGTACTGGATTGCAAATCCAGTGAACAAGCCCTTTTATGAGGAAGAAGGACTGTTTGCCACCAGGTACACGGGAAGACCAAATCCCTTGGGTATAGAAGTGGTAGAAATACGAACAGTGGAACACAATCTGATCATTGTCAATGGGCTAAACGCCCAGATAGATGCAGATATCATCGATTTGAGGCCGGTTTGATGTTGGAAGAAGTTGCATCCTCTTATATGGCTCAAAAAATTAAAGAGTATTACGGAGCTGAAGCAGAAAAAATTGTGGAAAATCTGGAAATTGAAAAGCTCTTAGAAATTCCTGGATTAGGAAAGAAGACTGCATTGGAGATTTTGAGAAAGGCCTATCAGGTAAAAACGGGAGAAACCTTTCAGGACATCTGTTCTGGTGATGCGTACCACGTGTATGAGGACATTATACAGTTACTGCAGGAGTATCCCTGTACCCAGAACGGGAAAAATCGATTTCTGGTGTACTGTCCAGTGACCAACAAAGATATTATTGAAAAACGACTGTCCTATTCAAAAGAGGCTCTAGAATTCGTTCAAGGACTTGAAAAAGAGCAGTTATTAGAAATTTTGGAGAAATTACGTTCTCTAAGACCCTTAATTGAACCCAAGAAAAAGAAATTCCGGGATCGGGTTATTGCTACTGATACTATTGAAGCGTATGCAGAACTTAAGAATGAGTACTGCGATGTACTATTAATTGAAGATGCAGGTGATATTGGTGTGCTTGAGCAGTATCCTCTGGTTTTTTACGTGTACACAGGGGAATCTCTACTGTATGAGTATCTGCTGGAGTATTCTGATATGCAGTTCATGGCTGGTGATTTTTCACTAGAAGATGTTATCCCTGAGATTAAAATTGAACAGTTCGTTCACAATGAGAAGACCATTCTTTTGATGTGGGAAATTTCTGAAATTTTGCATTCTGAAGATACAAAGCTCAACACTATTCGGGATGCATTAGTGATGTTGTCTGAGGAAACAGCATACAGGAAAGTGGATATTGATGCACTTATTAACAAATTGGAAAAAGAAGTCAACAGAAAATTCGATGAGGCCATGAAAGAACAGCAGGTTGAGTTGAAAGGGAATGAAATCTTGACCATGATGCAGGAGATGCACACAGACCCTGTACAGGCATTACGGAGGTCAATACCTGATTCAGTGGTAACCCTATATGATACGTTAATATCAGATGCAAACAGATCGTTAACAGAAGAAATTAATATGCAGGCAGAGGTCTTCTCCCTGGAGTTGACCTATCCCATTGAGGCTGACCAGTCAAGAATTGAAAAATTAAAGGATGAGATTAGAAAAACAGAATCATTACAGGAATTTAGAGCCAAAAGAAATGCAGCCCGTATCGGCAGACACTGGGAGTACCTATTGCAGAAAGAGAGAGAAATGCATGAGTTAGACTTTCTAATAGCGTTAGGACGGTTCTTTTCTGACTATGGCATGACACCTCCCCATTTTGTGGAGAACGGGTTGAGCTTTGTAAAGGGAAGAAATTTACTGCTGGAAGCTCCACAGCCAGTTACCTACAAGATTGGGGATACCCCCCATGAATTTGCAACATCAGATCGGGCAGCAGTATTAACCGGGGCCAATTCGGGAGGAAAGACCACTTTACTGGAGACCATTTTGCATATTCAGATACTTGCTCAGATGGGGTTCTACATACCTGCAGAAGAAGGGTATTGCCCTCTGGCTGAAGAGATTGTTTATTTGAGAAAACCGAAAAACCAGGATGCAGGAGCGTTTGAGAGCACAATAACTAATCTGGTGCCCCTAGCTCTTTCAGAAATAAAAAAATTAGTGTTAATCGATGAATTAGAAGCGATTACCGAACCTGGTTCTGCAGCCAAGATAATTGCTTCCTTTTTAAACTTTTTAGCCCAGAACGAGAATACCTTATGCGTGTTAGTGACCCATTTGGGAAAAGAAATTTCACAGTTAACCAGGGCCAGAGTGGATGGAATTGAAGCCACAGGGTTAGATGAGCATCTGGAATTAATTGTTAACAGGCAGCCTGTATTTAACACATTAGGAAAGTCAACGCCAGAATTAATTGTGGAAAAGCTATTTAAAAGAAGTAAGGGAAAAGAAAAAGAAATCTATGGGAGAATACTAGAGGATTTTGGCACCTGAACCTTTGAACTTGATCTTCAATGGCCAATAGTTGTTTCTCGTCATAATTATGCTCTCACCAAGATAACTCTCATGGACTCTCTCAATCCGGAAGAGATCAAAAAGAAGCTACACACCATATACGATATAGCTGCTCCTGGAGGGAGGATTGTCCACCATGGTGCATGTCCACTGCTCGTGGTCAATGTAAAGGCAAGCATTCGGCCCCATGTGATGAGACTGGGATCACCCATTCCCAAAAAGCTGATGGTAGCTTCTAACACTAAAGCTGATGCCACAGCTATAGTCATATACAAAAAGGTGAGGTGGATCACATTAGGGAGGATGTGTTTAAAGATAATTCTCTCAGAGGATGATCCTGATACTTTTGCAGCTTCAATAAAAGGCCTACTCTTTAAACTTAGAACTTCTGCTCTGATCGCTCGAGCAGTAGTGGTCCACAGCGTGAAAGCCACCCCTATAATGATTGCAATTTGAGCTTGATACCCTCCCCATGAATAGACAATCAACGCAACCAAGGGAATTGAAGGCCACACCAAAAAGGTAATGCTGATCCGCTGTAAAATCGCATCAGTTAGCCCCCCGTAATACCCAGAGGTCAAGCCCACCACTGTCCCGATTATACCTACCAGAACAGCAGAAGGAAAAGCTATCATGAGAGCGCTCCTGAATCCCCAGATGAACTGGCTGTACACATCTGCTCCAAGGGGATCTGTCCCTAGAGGATACATGAGCGTTGGAGGATGATTCAAGTAATCAAGTTCCGCATAATAGGCAACAGGATCGTACAGAATTAAAAAAGGAGCTAGAATTGCTATGATCACTGCAGCTGCCAACATGTACAGTCCGAGCATGCCTTTTTTATTACTTCTGAACCGCTTTATGGTCCCTTTCGGTAGAACGCCAAATATCATAACACCACCCTGGGATCTAAGTATGCATTCACTACATCCACAATGATCATGGAAATCAGCATGATGACTGTTAAAAGAAAGATGCCAGCAGAAATAGTAGGGTAATTGAGCGTCTTCAGCCCCAAGAGAAGCACTGTACCTATGCCTGGCCAGCTAAAAACGTACTCAATGAGAATTCCTCCACTGATAATGAGGGCCAGATTAATTGACGCATCATTTAATAATGGTAATAACGCGCATCGCGCCACATGTCTGGAGAGTACAGCGTTTTCTGATAATCCTTTTGCTCTGGCTGTTGTCACAAAAGGTTCTTCAGCAACTATAGTCATTTGATCTCTCAAAAGAAAGAGGGGTCGCGCTAGCCCTACCATGACCAGTATGAGCACAGGAAGAACCATGCCAGGAAGCAATGCCATCATAAGGTCAACCCTCCCCACAGACAGCAAACTCTCATCTACATACAAGGATGAAAAGCCTGCCACCCGCACGGCCACAGGTGGAAAAATGCTGTACTTGAAAACGAACCACGTCCGAAAGTATACTGCAAGAATAAAGGCAGGAACTGAATATAAAATGATGGATGTCCCTGAGATAAGCTTCCTCCACCGACCCTTCTCAGAAAGCAATCTCATACCGAGGAAGACTCCAATAATATAAGAGAGGACAGTAGCCGTCCCAAACAAAAGCAACGTGAAGGGAAGAAAGAACAGCAGTATATCCATGGCATCAATTTGCTGGGTTTCCACCAGGCGGTAGTCCAGTGTGAAAACCTTTTTGATATAAATGAGATACTGTTCCAAAAGGGGTTTATCCAGTCCCCACTGCTGCCGTAATTGTGCCTTCACTTCTGCTGATGCAAAAGGATGCATTCGAGTCACCATGTCTCCACCGGGAATGGAATGCAGCAATACAAACAGAATAGACATTACCAGAAAAATAGTAATCACTGCACCAATGAGCTTTTTTCCCGTAAATACTAAAATTCTCGATCTACTCATCTTGATCATCTCTCTTCATAGATTACCTTGCGAGCCGGAAGCGGTTTACCACCTGGGTTATTAACGTCTTCAGCCATTTCTACGTCTGCAGATACAGACTGGATACTACAGACAATAGTAAGCAGTAGTTAGTGTAGTACGCAGGGTTTGTTTATAAACCTTATCATTTGCATTTGCATTAACACTGTGCCTTTTATCTGAACTTTTCAATATCAACGTCACTGTATACTTCTTTTAGGGAGTAAATAATCACCAGCATCCCCCAGCATCATCTGGTAATACTCTTTGGTTTTGCTGACCACCTTTTCTATTGTACCTCTGGCAGTAATACTGTCTCCTTTTTGGGCTTGTTCACAGAATCGACCTCTCAAACTCACTAGCTGTTCTATACTCTCAATGGACGAATCCTCAATAAGGTAACGGCAGGGAGTGAATATACTCTCTGTATCATCCTTTATCACTGCTTTTAATGTGGCCTTGTGCAGTGGAATGTACTGTATATCACCATATTTTTTGTATTCTGATTTTAAGAACCTGAAAAAATACTCCTTCCCCTTGAATAATCCATGCATGACCTTTTTTTGTTCCAGAGTTACCAGGGATTCATTCTGAGATCCCCATCTGAACTGCGCTTTTTTTTGAGCCTTTTCTGTATCAAATTGCTGGACCACTCCCTGTTCGCTCAACTTCTGCAGTTGGTGGTACACTTGAATGCAGGACGCTTCTTTGTACACTATGACATCAATATCAGAATCTACTGTATGTAGCCCCACCAAAATGGAACCAGAAATCCCCATAGTTTCAACTGGTATATCTAGTGATTGGGCCAGCTGAACAGCACATTCTTCCAACGTATCTCGATGAGCAGTACATAGTTCTGCCAGTTTCTCTTTCGGGTGATACACTTTTGTAATACTTTCAAGGGGGACTCCCTGCAGTTCACGTTGAAAAACAGGATCAAAATACAGGTAAGAGGGAAATTTCTCCTTTAAAAACTGATGCCGTTCCTCTAGATTGTAAATCTTCCGGTACGATTTCTTTCCTCTTTTTCGATCTCCCTTTGGATCTGGAATATACCTTACATAGCTGATAATCCGATTTGGAGGGTGACAACTCCCTTTAACGTCAAAGATCAGACCTTCTGTGCTTTCTAGGAAATCTCCTTCTTGGGCTGTAGTGGTCACTCCTTCACTCCTTAACCTCATCCATGCAGATGAATGTCTGAGTATTCTTCACCAAGGGATTCACTCGTAATAACCTGTTCCTCACTTTGAGCTGCCGCAAATCTTTGACCAGCATTTCGATCATGATGTCCCCTTCTCCATACAGGGGAACAGACCGTATCACTCCGGGAACATGGGTAGCCTTATCTGCGCACTCGTAAATATCGGGACAATCAGTCCTTAAAATGACAAATACCTTGATCACTGCAACGCCTCCTCGAAATTATCTTCCTCACCTCTTTCCATCTGGATGAGCGTTTTTGTCTCACCAATGTCCTCCAGTTCTCTGATTTCAATAATTTTATCTCGCAATTTCCTCAGATTTTTAGCTTCCAACTCCAGGATAATGTCGTAGCTGCCGTACACTGCGTATACATCGACAATACCTCCGATTTTTCTGATTTTACTGGTCAGGATATCCAGCTCAGGACTTTTCGAGTTTATGAGGACATATGCTCGGGTCATTTTATCACATTCCATTTTTCTTCCTTAATATCTTAAAAACCTTTGCACTATTCATTTTCTTTTACATACGTAAAGCGTATTCCTATTCCCTCTTTGTTCTTGTAACGAATGTTCAAGCCAATAAGGAGGGCAGTAATAGGTTCAACCAATCGTGCATAATCCAGTCTTCCTCCATCAATCCCCCGCACACCAAGTATTAGGTCTGCCAGTTCCATCACTTCTCTTCGAGCACTCTTTCTGCCTGACACAATGGCATCGCAGTCCACAGGATTTGCAACATCTCGCAGACGATAAGCACTCATATTCTGGAAGGCACTGACTACATGCACGCCGGGGGGAGCTAATGACTGGATGAGTTCTGCTGCAGAACCCTGCCAGGGGGTCACCACCTGGGTAGGTGAGAATCCTCCAATTTCCACTGCTAAGGGAACAATGACACTGACGATAATGTCTCCTTCACCTAACGCATCCTTGATCTGCCTCATGGTGGGAACCAGGAACTGGAAGGGAACGGACAGGACCACAATCTGGGCCTGTTCAGCAGCTTCAAAGTTTTCTGCTCCCTCTACGCTTATGTCTTCTCCGAGAATTTCTTTGATTTCTTCAACAGCCCGGAGAGCCTTTTCTTTTTTTCGAGACCCAATGACGATCTCTCTTCCTGCTTTTGCCCATCTAATGGCTAGTCCAAATCCAAGGTCTCCAGTTCCACCAATGATTGCTATCTTTTTCATAGGAATCCAATTCTCCTTACTGATGACGCTATATAAATATTGTGTAGAGGAGTGTATGATGATGTCGTTTGCAGTAGTTCAGAAATAGTACGCTGAATAGATTGCTCCCAATGGATTATGGGCCAGTATTCTATCTTTGACTGCCAGTGTGGTCACTGGTGCATTTGAGTGCTTGTAAAAGAGGACATCGTGGCCCACACATAATCCTACAACAATGTTTAACTCTGTGTTTTCCTTGTTCAAGACAGTGGCCTGGCCCATGGGGTTACAGGACGCTTCGTATCGCTCTCCCTCAATTTTCTCAAGGTTGTATTCTTCTTTGGATATGCCGCACACTTTGCAGCATACTGATACCACATCAAAGTCTTTTAAGATTTCCTGTATTTTTCTGGCTTCTTCTGATAGACCAACACAGAAAGCAAGTCCCAGTTTTTTATACCCCATTTCCTTTGCGAAGAGGATTATTTCTTCTACGCGATTCTTTTTCTTGTAGTAGCGGCTTTCAATTAGAGAAGCAGCCTTCAAAATATCTAAGTCAGTACCAGTAAATTTCTGTTTGATTTCATCTCTGTATGAAACGCAGTTCTTTCCCTGGTAACATTCCTTGGTAGTACATTCTGCACAATTCATGGTAGGGTTTTCTTTGCCAGTATAAATGGTTTCTGGCAGAGGTTCCAAAACTCCAACTGCTACGTAAGCTAACCTTTTTATTGTGCAGTACCAAAGGAGTGTATGGTTATGCACCATGAAATTCTGGCCTTGAAATTCGCACCTGAACTCTATTATGTAGATACTGAGAAGCCTTTCAAAAATGTTGCACCAGAAGACATGGCAGGGCTGTACTGGCGGCCTGTCAAAAGCTCTGTTTCCTCAATAGTGTGTATCCAGTACATTGTGTATTTCAAGCAGCAGCGGTGGGTATCTTCAGTTCTGGACAGATTCTCTGGCAAGATACCATGGAACCATCCCAATGACTATGCCCCTATTTTTCTGTATTTTAAAGATGAAAGACTAGTAAGGGCTGTATTTGATATCTGTCATTACGAAGCTATAGGTATTGTTGATACTCCTTCTGAGGTCATTCCGTCAGATGAAAAGCCAAAATTCCAGCTTAAAAATTTCTATAGAGGGCTACTGCCATTAAGAAAGACGAAAGGATATACACTGCTTGAAGCTGTTCCTGTTTCATTGAGTTCGCAGCGTCTTACTGATTGGTGGGACGGATTTACCCCCGGTGGGGTGTACAATGATAAAGCAAAATTGATTATCAGAAAGAAACTTGAAAATCCCTTCAGCAAAATTACTACCTTTCGTGATCGTGCTGGCAAATTGGGATTTTTGTTCCACTGGATATTCCGATCAGCAAAAGAATACCAAGAACGAGGACTGCCCACAGATGAAAGGGGTATGACTTCCACTGTGGAGCAGGGAATGGGCGAAAAGAGAAAGTATTTTTCCCGTGAAGATATAAAAGAGACAATGAAATTTGTGGAAAAGAACATTTTTGAGGAATCAGCAGTGCCAGAATATCTTGCATTACGAGGGTACAGAAAATTCCAGAGAATTTGAGACCATACTCGTACAGGAGAATAATATTTTTTCACACACATTCATAAATACATTTATTGGAGATGCAATGAAATAATCACATCATAGAGGCGAGTTGTCAGCACTGATTTCAAAATCCATCTCACTCCAACATCCAACACTCATCATAAAGGTGACACCTGTCACATCTGTCTGTCCGTACTTTTTCTGGAATTTCTCCCTGTAAAATTTCTAGAGCGTAATCTCGTAAATTCAGGATGTTCTGCTTTAGCTTGTCTGGAATATCTATTAGAAATCTCTTGGAAGGATATTCTATAATCCCCTTACATACGGAAGTATTTCTCTCCCTTTCCAGTAACAAAGCATATCCAGCTAACTGCAGCATTTCACTGACTGTTGGACGCTTTTTTTGTATTGTCTTGATCTCCACAGGCACTATAATCCCTTCATGAGTTTCAATACGATCAACCTTTCCCACCAATCCCAATTCACTATCCTCAATGCGATACTCCACACTGTCAATGATAATCTCCATTTCTTCCTCTTCTTCTACTTTCTTCATGGTACTAACCCTTTTCGTAGCTATTGCTTTGTAGTACTCCCGTAATTCTTTCATCAACTGTCCGTAATCAATGTCCAAAGAAACCAGTTTTTTCTTTCGTCTCAATATAACATTGCGTATTACCCGACAGTACTCTGCATACAGCACATCAAACAAATTCTGAGATGTACCAGCAGTAACCTCTTCTAATATGGGAGGCTCTCTTTTTGCAATTTCCTCAGCAATTTTGTGGTACACCTTCCCCAGATAGATTTCCTGACTAGTGGGAACCTTTTTCTTCTTCATCTTCTCCAAGTAAAACCGGTAAGGACACAATTTCAGTTTCACCAGATCAGTTATCTGAATCATCCCAGCATACACCCCTGTACTCACACACAGCACACTTTCCAGTCTGTTCCTTTTCCGGGTATTTCTCTTGCAAAATCAAATCTCTCACCGTTAGTACAGTTTCCTTTAATTTTTCATCAATTCTTACTGGTCTTCTTTCCCAGATTCGGGTGTACTCCACAAAGCCTGCGGGCACAGGAATTTTGAAATGAGCTTCCATTAGCAATGCACTACAGCCCACTTCCAGTCTATCTGGTTTGAACACACTTCCCTCAGGAGGATTCCCTGTTTTTACTTCCACTGGATAAAAAAATGAACCAAAGTGCTCAATCAAATCTGCTGTTCCTCGTAATTTCATTTTTCTAGATGTCATTTCATATCGTACATATTTCCAGGGAGGACACAAAAATTCCGCCAAGTTATCTTTCTCTACATTGTAACTGCACAATATTCTTTTTGTCTTTATAGCTTTTTCATGCAGCAGTAACTCTAAATCTTCTCTAGCGAAATCCAGTTCTTCATCCGACAAATTATGAACTAGTGAGGCCTTTTTCTTCATGGAATATTCAAATATTTTCTCTTTCTTATTTTTGTATTCATTTAAAATATCATCAAAAGAAAAACCCTTTTCAATCCCTTTTAGTATGGAATACTCTTCTTTTTCCAGAATTTCCCTGGTAGTGTGAAGCAAGACTCCTAACACCATCTCTTTGGTGGGAGGAACATCCACTTTCTCTCTATACTGCAGTCTATGCTTTTCAGGGCAGTAGCTGTATTGGTAGATCTCCCTCTTTTCAACCATTATTCAACCTCCAAACTCATATTCACTGCTTTCACTGAATGGGTCAAGTACCCCAAAGAGATGATATCCACACCTGTTTTGGCGTATTCTCTGATATTTTCTTCAGTTATTCCCCCTGATGCTTCAATAATAATATCAGGGTTGATATCTCTGAGTGTGTTCACTGCCTCTTGTGCTGTTTCAGGACTCATATTGTCCAGCATCACAATATCTGCACCAGTCTTTGCTGCTGTGACTGCATCTTCTTTTTTAGATACTTCAATTTCCACCTTCTTAGAAAAGGATACTTTTTTCGCTCTTCTTATAGCTTCTTTGATGCCCAGTATTTTGACATGGTTATCCTTTAACAAAATCATGTCATCCAGCCTGAATCGGTGGGGGTCTCCTCCTCCAGTAACTACTGCTTCTTTGTCAAAAAATCGTAAAACTGTTTTCCGAGTGGCTGCCACTGTACAAGAGGGGTTCACCTCTTGTACAATATCCACCAGCTTTCTGGTTTCTGTTGCAATGCCTGACATTCTTGTTAGCAAATTTAAAGCTGTGCGTTCCACTTCGAAAATGTTTTTGCAGAATCCAGAAACTTCTAGGACTCTGTCTCCTTTCTTTAGTTTCTGTCCATCTTCAAAGAATATAGCAACCTGGACTCCACGTAATCCAAAAAGATATTTTACATATTGTACTCCAGAGAGGATGCAGTCTTCTCTTGCTATGATGTGGGCAGTACCCTTTTCTTTCTGTAGTAACTGTGAGGTGATATCACCAAATCCAATATCTTCTTGTAATAACCTCTTTAATTGATTCTCAACAATGGGGTTCATGAACCCATGTTAGTCCAGTAGCTTAAAAGGGTTGGCGATAAGAGCTATCGGTGAAAATTCCAGGTCATATAACTGCTCTCTGTGAGACGTTCTGCACTGAGTATTCAAGAAAAGAAAAAAGAAAAATGAGAAAAGTAACTATGTTGATTACCAGCGGAGACAGCTATTCACTAGACATGAACAATGAACAACAAAACATTTATATTTACCATCTTATCACCCCTCTACATGAAACGGGTTCTTGTCATTCTCATCATAATCACCGCAGGCTGCATCTTCCAACAACCGCCTTACTTTGAAAGATGTGAGCCTGCAGAGGTTGCATTAGCTGTATCTCAAGGGGAAACTGTCGAATTCTCCTGTACAGTGTTTGATCCAGATACAAAAAATCTCGTGTACACCTGGCATGTCAATGGAGTGAAAGTATCAGATACATACTGGTATGATTTTGATATGGCTGCAGGAGATTACACCATTTTAATAGAAGTATCAGATGGGAAAACCATCATTTCCCATCAGTGGAATGTGACAGTTACAAATTCTCCAAATTTTAAAAAGATACAAGACAGAACAGAACGCATCCGCGGTCTCGAATTTCTAGCGCCAGTTACCATTGTGCAGATTGACAGAGATCAATTGCGAGAGAATTTAATAGCCAGTCTGGAAGAAGAGCGTAATTCCATTCTCTCAGAGCAACACCTGTATGTGGCACTGCACATTTTAGACCCGGAAACAGATTTGTACAAGGTTTATATAAATGTACTCACTACCCAGATAGCTTCTTATTACAACACAGAGGATCACACCTTCTACGAGGTGGTAGATCCCGATGCCCCCATAACAGTCAGAGAATTCATCGCTGCCCACGAGCTGGTCCATGCGTTACAGGACCAGTACTATTACCTGGATGAAGAATTTGAAAATGATGATCAGCACCTGGCCTTCCTCTGTGTGGTGGAAGGGGATGCCATGTTCCATCAGTATGAGTACATGAACAAGATGACCTATCAAGAAAAAGAAGAGTTGTTCGCCTACATTTATTCTCTGGATATTCCAGTGATCAACCCACTCTTAGAGAATATATTTGCGCTGCGGTATAATCTCGGGTTGGAGTTTGTCACTGCAATGAGCTTTTTTGACATAGATGGGCTATACCAAAGACTTCCTGTATCCACTGAGCAGGTCATGCATCCAGAAAAATACATGATAAATGAATTACCTGTCCCAGTGACTGTTCCAGTAGTACCTGGCTGGGATATATGTGCAGAAAACGTGTTGGGAGAGGCTATCATCAAAACTATACTAAATCAACACATAAACACAGGAAAAGCGGCTGAAGCTGCGGCTGGCTGGGGTGGAGATGCCTACCGATATTACGAAAAAGGTGGTCATTATCTGCTGTTTATCAATACATTCTGGGACACCAAAAGGGATGCAACTGAATTTTTAGAGGCATATTACAATTTTACAGAATCATGGAGTAACAAGGATATAAGAAAGATTGAAGATAACATTTATGAAACTCCCACAGGATTTTTGGCCTTGATTCAAAAAGAAAAACAGGTAATTATCATT
>Ga0209635_10002830_pt1 | contig 13415 bp, 8 predicted proteins | sample DeeMarSWOR230_32_FD_187463 | JGI IMG/M metagenome (GOLD analysis project Ga0209635, IMG submission 187463) | Marine sediment microbial communities from White Oak River estuary, North Carolina - WOR-2-30_32 (SPAdes) (version 2) | ecosystem: Environmental > Aquatic > Marine > Intertidal zone >...
AAAAACTTCCCTAAAACTCTGGATAAGGCCCAATCAGAGCATCCGGACAAAAAAATAGAGTCCTGGTTCACCGATGAAGCTCGCTTTGGCCAACAGGGTACTATAACCAGAGTATGGGCACTGAAAGGCTCCCGGCCTCGCGCAGTCAGACAGACGAAATATGAATGGCTATATGTTATTGGTTCAGTTTGCCCACAGACTGGACAAAGCGTTGGTCTTTTATCGCCATATATCAGCACTGAGATTATGAATATCTATCTCCAGCAATTTAGCCGTGAACTGGCTGAAGATGTTCATGCTGTTTTAGTTTGGGACCAGGCTAGCTTTCATAGATCGAGAGGTTTGAAGGTTCCTGAAAACGTTACGATTATACCTTTACCTGCATATTCACCTGAATTGAATCCTGTTGAAAATCTCTGGTTCTACTTTCGTAGTCATTACTGGGCCAATCGTGCTTATGATGATTATGATGGCTTATCTGAGGCTGCCATAGAAGCCTGGCAAAAAGCTGCTCTCGATCCTGAAATAATAAAGTCGGTTTGCCGAGTTCCTTATGCTGAGCGCAATAATTAATTACAATTGGTATCAGACCAACTTTTACTGGTCCGGCAGCATCGGTTCAGTCCGCTTTACGAACTGTATGGCAACACCCCAGGGATCGCGCAGCATGGCTATTTCATCACCACTTGAGGTTATGGATACATCTCCAACCGGCGTAGCACCGGCAGCTATCAGCCTCTCTCGAATGCCCTTCACATCGTCTGCCATGAACGCAATATGAAGTAAAAGCGGATCCATCGAAGCATAATCGGGTACAGCATCGGGCGGATTGTTATATAACTCCAGCATCATATTTCTCTCAGCGTCAGAGACAAAACGCGCGTTAACCGGAGCAGGTCCCTTCCTAACAATCTTCATACCCAGATTCTGACAATACCATTCTGCCATTCCCACGGGGTCCTCAACGTTTAGTGCAACGTGTTCGAGACGTACTCTATTCTTGCCGTTGGTCACTTTTAACTCCTTGACGTCAACTTCCTTCTTTTCTTTCTTATCTGAATTCGCACACACGCTGCTGCAGCCGGCTATCAGCGATGAAGTCAATATTGCAAACGCAACTAATAAGATACCGAAACTAAATTTGTGAGCCATTTAATATTCCTCCCATAAGGTGGCAGCTTGGGAAAAAGCCAGACATCACTAACGAACAGCTTTTACACCTCCGCCGCCCAACGCTCTTTTCACTTCAGTTTCAACTGCTTTTTGGTTAATCATGGTGATGTCTCCTGGTGTTTCCTGTACCAAAACGCCATGAGCAGCGCCCCAATTAACTGCTGCTTCCAGGTCCTTTCCTTTAAGTAAAGCCGCCAAGACTCCGGAAGCAAAAGAATCTCCCCCGCCCGTCCTATCTCTGATAGGAACGTTTTCTCTGAGAGGCGCTTCATAAAAAACATCGTTCATGGGGTCATAAAGTACGGCTCCCCAGCTAATCAGGTCTGCATTATGCGCTCCTCTCCATTGGGTCCCGATCAAGCTCAGATTAGGCAAATCCTTCGCCACCTGAAAAGCCGTTTCTTTGTACGCCTCAACCCACTCCTTATACGGCGCATTTTTTGGCACCTTTGTTTCATACCCGAGGGCATCAGACAAATCAGAGTCATTTCCAACCAACATGCCCAAATAGGGCGCAAGCTTGCGATTTATAGCCTTCGCTTTGTTCTTGTCAGGTTCGACCTTTGACCTGTAATTAAGGTCGGCAGAGACAAAAGTACCATATTCTGCCGCCTTTTGCGAAGCCTGTATCGCAAGGTCCGCGGTTTTAGCTCCTATTAAAGTGAAGATTCCGCCCGTATTGAACACCCTTACACTCTCTTCACCAAACAGCTCATCAAAGTCAAAATCCCCCGGCTCAAGCAGTCTTGCAGCACTGTTTCCCCGATAATAGGTTGTATCGGACGGTAATACGCCACTTCCGGTGTATGTAAAATTAATCCCGTTACAGACCGTTCCCTTTTTGTCTGTGGAGTATTTGCTTCCGTCATTGCCCGTATTCCACCAGATTATTCTGCTCGTATCAACATTTGCTTCTCTCATCTGGTTTTTTATGTTCTCTCCAATAGTATCGTTGACTAGCGCAGTCAAAATAGCCGTTCGCAGGCTGAATGTATACGCTAAACCGCAGGCAACATTGGTTTCTCCACCTCCTTGCGAGACCCTGATATTATCTCTGACTCTCGCAGTCGGAACATCTCTCGGGTCCAATCTCAACATGACTTCTCCCAAAGACACACCATCATACCTGCATTCATCGGCCGGTTTAATAGACTGATAATTCACTACCACTGCCATTTTTATCTCCCTTATACTCTTTGAGCAATCTTAATAATTGCCGATTTCAAAAAGCAAATTGGGTGGTTTGGGACGGAACGGTTTGGCAAAAAGGCCGCAATTGATGGATAGTCCAAGGGCACTCCCGATCCCAACTTTGAGAAATCTTCGGCGAGTCCAGTTCCGCTCCATTTTCTGTTCACTCTTCTGTTTCCAAACCAATTTTAGCTGCTATTTCACCTGAATTCCAATCTGGAGGCTCCACACCCAATAGGTGTCTCACAAAGAAATCTCTTCTTCTACGAATGCCATATTTTCCGCCCTCGTTATGACCTTGCCCGGGCAGAACGAGTAAATCAAAGTCTTTTTCGGCCTTAATCAGCGCATCAACCAGCCGGTATGTCGATTCAGGAGGGACGTTTTTATCCAGTTCGCCTACAATGAGCAACAGTTTGCCCCGCAGCTTGTGCGCATTGGTAATATTAGATTGCTCAGCGTAGTGAGGTCCCATCGGGTAGCCCATCCATTGTTCATTCCAGGATGCTTTATCCATTCGATTATCGTGACAGCCGCATGAGGAGACCGCCACTTTATAGAAATCAGGATGAGCTAACAGCGCACGTGTAGCGGATTGACCGCCGGCCGAATGACCGAAAATCCCCACGCGGGTTATATCCATATACGGATAGCGTTTGGCTGCGGCTTTGAGCCACAAAATACGGTCGGGAAAACCGCTGTCCCCGAGGTTCTTCCAGCAAACATCGTGAAACGCTTTGGAGCGATTGTTAGTGCCCATGCCGTCGATTTGGACTACGATAAATCCCAGCTCCGCTAATGATTGTGCAGAGTAGTAGTCACGCCAGGTCTTCGGTACGAAAGAACCATGGGGACCGGCATAGATCTTTTCGATAACGGGATATTTCTTCGTCTCATCCACGTTCATGGGTCTGAAGATAACACCCCAGATATCGGTCTTGCCGTCACGACCCTTGGCCGTGAAAGGCTCCGGCATCTTCCAGCCAGTCTCGAGTAGAGCCGAAGCCTCTGCCTTTTCCAGCTCACAAATAAGCTGCCCATTCGAGGCCCGCCGGAGTTCATGCACCGGTGGCAGATCAATTCTCGAATAGGTATCAATAAGGTATTGCCTGTCGGGTGAATATTGGACCGTGTGATTACCACTGCCGGGGGTCAAACACACTAATTCAGTACCGTCGAAGTTTATACGGTAATAATGGATTAGGTACGGATCCCTGTCTTTTTCCCGTCCGCTTGCTTTAAATTCTATAGTCCGAGCTTCCTCATCCACGTGCACCAAGCCGCGAACCACCCACGGACCTTTGGTGATTTGATTCTTCAGCTCACCTGTTTTGCCGTCATAAAGGTAAAGATGTTTCCAGCCGTCCCGCTCCGATGGCCATATTATCTCGTTACCATCATCCACATAGTAAGCTCTTACGCCATTCCACCACGTATTGATGAACGTATCGGAACGCTCGTCTATGATGGTTTGTGTTTTCCCCGTGTTCGCATCGACCCTGACTATTCTTGTCCGCTGATGCCCGCGATCCATCCGCTGAAAAGTGAAACTTTGACAGTCCTTCGTCCAACGCAATCGTGGAGGTCCCCCGAAATCAATTGGCTCGATATCCACCTTTATCTGCTCTTTTGTCTTTACATAAAACAGGCTCATTTCATACGAGGTGAATTTATCGCCGGGCAGCTCGTACTGATGCGTTTGCAGCTTTGCTCTTCCGCCTTCCTTGGGTGATGACTCGATAAGATACACCTCCTTGTTATCTCCCGGCTCGGTGCGATAGGCAACTATCTTTTCGGAGTCCGCAGACCAGGACGCTGACGAATAATAGTTACCTTCCTCACCATCGTGGCTTAGCCGAAACTCTCTGGCGTCCTGTGTTGAACGAATATAGAGATTGTGTTCCTTGAATAAGGCCTCCCATTTGTTATCCGGCGATAGATTTCTTTTGTCACGCTCCTCTTTGCGAGGTCTTTTATCGCCATTTTTATCCGGCGGCTCGCTTTCCTCAACCCGTCCGATTCGCGTGCATCCGAACGTCATTAAATCGCATTTCCATTGGTCCTTCTCTATCTCGAACTGGATCGCGTTGGCGTCATCGACGAATTTGATGCTGTCAAATGGCAAGTTTTTAGCACTGTATTGCTTGGCTGTAGCAGCGGAAAGCATTTGCGCGAGTTTCTCATGGTCGAATGCCGTCTTGCGTGTTCCCTCCTTTGCATCCGCAACAATGAATTCCTTTCCATCGTGAATATCATTGCGGTACCAAAATCGGGTACTGTTGTCAAACCAGTGAGCCTCGATTTCCTTCTTGAACACAAGACCTTTGAGACGGGATCGCAGGTTGTTTGCTCTCTCGTAATCAGCCAGAGTACCCTGTGCCTGTGAAATAACCGGCGTGAGAATCAGCAATACCAATATGCTATTGATTCTGTGAACGAACTGGGATGTTCTCATTTTTTATCTCTCCGTTGGTTCATCATTAAAAGCCCCTACTTGTTGCTGGTAGGAGTAGGGTATTGCATTACAAAGATGATGAAATGGCTTCGATTTCATCAATCGTTTTGGGTATTTTTTTGCCCAATACCCTTTGTCCGTTTTCCGTCACTAAGATATCATCTTCTATTCTGACACCGCCAAAATCCTTATATTTTTCAACCATATCATAGTTAATATATTGTAAAAATTTTTGCTCAGCCTGCCATCTGTCTATTAACTCTGGGATGAAATAGATTCCTGGCTCCACTGTTATTACGAAACCCGGCTCAAGAGCCCTACCCAGCCTCAAAGATTTCCAGCCAAATTCAGGATTCCTCTCGATCGTATCCGTATAACCGACATAATCTTCTCCCAGACCCTCCATGTCGTGTACATCCAGACCCAACATATGACCCACTCCGCACTGGAAGAATAACGTATGTGCTCCTGCATGAACAGCTTCTTCAACATCTCCCTTCACCAAACCCAAGTTCTTGAGACCCGACGTAAGAGCTGTGCAGGCAAGACGATGAACTTCCCTGAATTCAATGCCCGTCTTCACCGCCTTAATTGCTCTTTCCTGTGCATCCAGGACGATGGTGTAGATTTCCTTTTGCCTCTGTGAAAATCCTCCACCGACGGGGATAGTCCTGGTGATGTCACTGGCATAGTGCAGAGCAGATTCGGCGCCCGAATCATTAACAGCTATATCGCCTTGTTTCATTCGGTTTCCGTAGTAGTGGTTATGAAGCGTTTCCCCGTGAATTGAGAAAATGGTGGGAAACGCAAGATGAGACCCGCGGGACAGAGCAATTCCCTCCATTACACCGACAACTTCCCTCTCGTAAACACCGGGCTTTGACATTTTCATAGCCGTCGTCTGCATTTCAAAGCTGACATCAATGGCAGCTTCGATCTGCTCGATTTCCGCGTCAGTCTTTGAAGCTCTTTGTGCGACCACAGCCTTTATCAATTCCTCGGAAACTTTATCTTTGATTACTATTGGATGGATTCCTAATAATCGTTCAATTTTCAGAACATTTTCTGGTCGATATTGGGGGAGAAAGTGAATTCTTCTGCCTCCCTCAGCAGCTTTTCCTAACACCACCTCCAATTGGTCAATCGTAGCAGCTTCAGAAACACCGACCTTTTGGCATCTTTCTTTCAATGCTGGTTGTGGCCCCGTCCATATAATATCATCAACCGTCAAATCATTGCCAAAGACGTACTCTTTGCCCTGGTCGACGTCGATAACCGCAGCCAGACCAGGAAAATCAAGTCCAAAGAAATAGAGAAACGAGCTGTCCTGCCTGAAAGAATACTGATTGTCCGCGTAATTCATCGGGCTTTCATCGTTGCCCAAGAGAAGAATCAGTCCGGTTTGCATCTGCTCCTTCAAAAGTTTTCTTCTTTCAACATACACATTTACAGGAAACATTTCTTAGTCCTCGTCAGAGGTTTGTTTTTTCTTAGTCAACAGGCTGACAATAATCAGAGCAAACACCGAAAGGGTGATTGCCGGCAAGACAGCGTCGAGATCCGAAATGCTGGCAGGAAGCAAGTCATGTATAAACTTCGCTTCTGACCAAAGCAGGGTTATTATCGTACCGGTCAGAATGGAAGCAACGGCCCCGGCCCTTGTCGCTTGTTTCCAAAACAGGGCAGCGACTAAACATGGGGTGATGGCAGAGCCATAAACCGTATAAGCATAAAGCGCCTTTTCAAAAACAGTTGTAGATTCAGCAAATGCCAGAGAAACCAGCCAGGCAATGATGCCAAAGGTCAATACCAGAATTCTGCTGAGAAAAATGACTTTCTTTTCACTGGCTTTTGGGTTTATGTAGTTTAGATATATATCGCGAATGAAACAGGTTGATGGGACAAGAAGAAAAGAGTCGGCGGTGGAAATAATGATGCCTACGATGGTGATCATAAATACGGTTCCCAAAACCAGTGGCATAAATTGCTTGGCTGCATAGATGAGCACGTACTTCCCATGTTCGGCAGCCGGTATCATGCTGGAACACACCCACGCCTGCAAAATGATCAGACTTTCGACAACCAGCACGGCGAATATCATAAAAATGACGGCGGTTTTCGCGCCCTTGGCATCTTTGCTTGCGAAAAATCGCTGATACTGGTTGGCGTCGCCCATAATAAGCAGAAATACCGGTAGGCAGTAATTGATAATCTGCGTATTCGAATAAACCCCCCAGAACTTCATGTGCTCGGGCTTGTCCATAGCGACAAAGGCCCCTTCCATACCGCTCCATCCGCCGGCCTTTAACCACACTACCGGAAAGGCGATAATCAGCGTTACGGTTATGATGACGCCCGTAACTATATCGGTATAAGCAAGGCTCATAAGCCCGGCCAAAATGGTGTAGGTAATGATGAAAACCGCAGCGATGATTGTCGCGGTCCCTGCAGATAACAGTGAATTGCCCGCTTCATCTGTCAGGATTACTTCGAGGACCATACCACCGGCATTGAATTGATAGCTGACTATCACCATATAAGCAGTAATGAGGGCCAGCACAGCTAAGAGGCGGGCAACCTGGCCGTAGCGTGCCCCGATGATTTCTGGGACGGAATACACTTCGTAGCTGCGTGCTCTTCCAGCGATTTGGGTCAGGAGAATCATCCCGATAACGCTGCCGACTGGCAGTATGAGGGCAGCCAGTCCGGTTTCGTAGGTCTTTCCGGCATTACCTACGATCGAGCCGGTGCCGATCCAACAGGCGAGCATCGTACAGACCAGAATCCAGGGCGACAGCGTTCTGCCAGCGACTGAAAAATCGGCCTGCGTTTTGACATGGCGGGATTTGTAAATCCCAATTCCCGTCAAAACAAATAAGTAGCTGAATATAGCAATGAGGTAAACCATCTCTTTCTCGGTAATATATGAAGAATTGAAATCTAAATAATACGCATTGCCGTCTCGTTACTTAGTATAAGCCTTAGAGCCGCTGAACATTGTACCAACATTACGCACATCATTTCACAAACTGCTCGACAAAGTATTTCGGTGTCAAAGGCTCCCCAGTTGCCCGTGCAATCATCTCATTCCACTGATAGACAGCTCCAGGCCCAAGGACTTTCTCTCGCAGATAATCTCCGAGTTTTCTCTCGCCCACATAGCTGACACCTTCATCCGATTCAAGCATCAAAACTCTGTGAACAATGTGGTGATGCAATTGAGACGCTAACAACTCACCCAGCATATAATTGTGATAATAACAGGGAGCGGTGGTAAAATGAAGTTTGGACGCCCAACCTGCATCAACAGGCCCCGGTGGTCTCTTAACAAACTGATATTTCTCAACCAGGTCCCACCAAAGATTGTTCAAATCCTGGTCGGGATTTGCATAAAGCTGCTTTTCAAAATGGTACATCACCATGGCCCAGCGTGCAAAAAGAACTTGTTGGAAACGGGTATATTTTCCGCTTACTTTTTCAATCTTCGCCCGTTCTTCTTCTGATAGTCCCAACATTTCGTCCATCCAGGCAGCGTTACGGCTGAGTCGGCCAAAGAACATCGCGATGGCTTCCGTGGTAAAACTGTGGGCCGGCTCCCGGAGCAGCCACGGCTCTTTCCGATCATGATATTTGCTGTAAATCGCATGGCCTAATTCATGCAATATCGTCTCCATCCAGCGCTCGGTATTTTGCAGATTACACAGAACGCGAACGTCCCCTCGGCGGTCCGCATCAAAGCTGAAAGCATGAGGATATTTACCCTCCCGATCGTACAGGTCACTGCGGGCAAGGATATCGTCCACAGGCAAACCGACACCAGCGTAGAATTCTTCCGCCAATTCTTTGACATCCTCATCTTTGTAATAGAGGTCCAAATCCTGTTCGTAGACCAGCGGCGTTCTTTGAAAGAAGGGGTCATGATAGTGCCAAGGCATCAAATCCTTAGGAGCAATGCCGTAGCTGTCCGCCAAGATACGGTCCAAATCCTCCTTCAATCGCCTAAAGGGCTCACTGGTCAATTCGCAAAGCTCATCGAAGATGCGGTCCAGCTCTTCGACATTCTGCTCGCCCGTGACTATAGAAAGAGTATGATAATTGTCAAAGCCGACCTCTCGGGCCGCCTCGTTACGCAGCTTAACCAGTTCAATGAAATCGTCAACAATTGCATCTCCCACTTGTTTGCTTGCCCTCCAGGCCAGTTCCCTCTTGCGGCAGTCTTTTTCCGTTGTTAAAACCAGATAGATGTCGCTCATCGTAACTCTTTTCCCGTCCATGGTGCCGCGAAAGTTATTGTACTTTTCCTGAATTTTGGCGTCCAAATCAACGATATTTTTCAGCAATTCCGGCTCTATCTGGTTCTGTAGATACGCGTAATACAATTTATCTAACTGCCGTACCAGTCTGGCGTCCCTGACTTGTCCGGACTCTTTCAGATCTTTAAGGAAGGCGTACTCATCGGAATTGCTATAGATTTGACGAATCTTAAGCTGCAATTTTCTAAGTCTATCATACTCTTGCGGTTTGCCTGTAGTGGAAGCGTCCCAATAGGCAAGATTCGCCTTAGTGGTCAAACGTTCAACCTTTGCCACATGACTTTCAAGAAACTGCTCCAACTGTCTTTCTTTCCCGCAGCCTCGTCCTGCGACGGGAGTGGCTGGGGCTTGTGCCAAAACTCCACAGCCAAAAAGAAAAAGGGGTATAACAAACAGTATCACCACGAGCGATATTTTATTCATAACAAGACTCCTGTTTCCACCTGAGACAACAGCATAAACTAACGCTGGTATAATCCTTCCGAACACACCTGCTGCCAGCAAGCATTCAAGAACGATGTCCTTGACGCGTCAGAATGACTGCTGCTCGGTGCGGGTGATAATTTCATTTTGCAAGTCCCGCCCTATATCTACAAAGTAATCGCTGTAACCGGCCACCCTGACAATCAGGTTGCGATTCTGTTCCGGATTTTGCTGGGCTTGTCGCAGTGTTTCTGCGTCAATAACATTGAACTGAACGTGGTGGCCATCAAGTCTGAAGTACGACCTAAGCAGGTCAGCAAGCTTGTCAATACCGTCGTCACCGGCCAGTACCTGCGGATTGAATTTCATATTCAAAAGTGTCCCGCCGGTCCGGGCGTGATCGATTCTGGCAGCCGACTTGATAACCGCCGTAGGCCCTTTGATGTCGCAGCCCTGACTCGGCGAGATGCCCTCGGAGACCGGCTCGCCAGCCTTTCTTCCGCTGGGCAATGCTCTTACAACTGACCCAAAGTAGATATGGACCGTCGTGGGAAGAAGGTTGACGCGATACTTTCCCCCCTTAGTGTTAGGGCGGCCGTTAAGAAGATCGTAATATACGTTGAATACTTCTTCGGTAATGGTATCTGCGTAATCGTCATCGTTACCGTATTTTGGAGTATGATGCAGCAGAGTATGTTGCAGGCGTTCATGTCCCTTAAAATCGGCCTCCACCGCCGTCAGCAGTTCGTCCATAGTAACATTTTGCCGATCAAAAACATGGTATTTCACTGCTGCAATCGAATCGGTCACTGTCCCAATACCGACACCCTGGATGTAGGTTGGATTGTACCTTGGACCGCCATTATGGTAATCGAGTCCACGCGCAATGCAGTCGTCCATTAGAATTGACATAAACGGCGCCGGCATATAATCGGCATAAAGCCGTTCAATAATGTTGTTGGCCTTGATTTTCAGGTCAATAAAATATTCAAGCTGTTTCCTGTAGGCATCCATCAACTGCCGGTATGAGGCGAACTCGCGGGCATCGCCGGTTTGTGGACCAAGTTGTTGGCCGGAGTTCGGATCTATGCCGTTATTGCAGGTCAGTTCGAAGATTTTGGGCCAATTGATATACCCCGTCAGAGTACAGCTTTCCTTGCCAAACGCGCTGACCGTTACACAGCCGCTCGGGCCGCCGCTCCGCGCATCTGTAATACTCTTGCCGTCCTGCAGCATCTCCTTTATGATAACTTCCGTGTTGAATACCGAAGGTTGACCAAATCCGGTCCGGATGACCCGGCAGGCACGTTTCAAGAAACGGTCCGGATTCTTCTTGCTTAGCTGAATACAGCAGCTCGGTTGGGGCAAGCGCATCTCTTCGACCACGTCCAATATTATGTACGAAATATCGTTGACAGCGTCACTCCCATCGGTCGGTGTTATTCCACCAACATTAATCAGTGCAAAGTCAACGTAGGTTCCGCTTTGTTCTTCGGTTATCCCGACTTTCGGCGGTGCGGGCTGATTGTTGAACTTGATCCAGAAGCATTGCAACAGCTCCTTAGCCTGTTCAGGTGTTAAGGTTCCGTCCTCCTGGCCTTTTTTATAAAAGGGATACAAATGCTGGTCCAGACGACCGGGATTGAAAGAGTCCCAGGTATTTAATTCCGTAATCACGGAAAGGTGTACGAACCAGTAAGACTGCAATGCTTCCCAGAAATTGCGCGGCGCATGGGCTGGCACCCATAAACAGACTTCTGCGATCTGTTCCAATTCTCGCCGACGAAGAGCATCAGCCTCCTGCTGTGCCAGTCTCTTTGCCTCCTCGGCGTATCGCTGAGCAAACATAATCACGGCATCAGCACAAATATCCATTGCCCGGTATTCCTGGTCTTTTTCATAGGCGTGTGGGTCATTGAAATAGTCGAGTTTCTCACGGTTTCCCGCGATGTCCCGCTTAAAGTCCAGCATACCCCTGCGATATATCTTATCGTCAAGGATGGCATGACCGGGAGCACGTTGCTCCATAAATTCGGTGAACACTCCTGCATCGAATGCCTGATGCCACTGTTCGTCCAACGCGCCGAAGAGCTTTTCCCGCATGGTTTTGCCGGACCAGAAGGGAATGATTTTCTCCTTGTAAATTTTCCTTACCTCTTCTGTAACCACAAAGGCTGTCTTTTCCCGACTTTTGAGTATGCCCAGGTCCTCTAAGTTATGGCAGCACAGCTCCGGATAAGTCGGCGTGGCCTTGGGGGCCGGACCACGCTCACCAACTATCAGCTCACCATCGTTGATACAAATAGTTTTATTCTCCATCATATACTTGAATGCTAAGGCACGGAAGACCGGAACTGATTCGCGCAGGGCAATATCACTCTTATAAAACTCGGTCATTAGTTCCGCCCTTTCAGTAGAGATGTACGGCTTGGTCTCAACACTTTGTTTTCGCAATTTTGCAACTCTTTCGTTCATATCGCTATCTACCTATCTTTACTTCGAATCCGTAACCTGCAAAACGCTCTGCAATCGATATCATCTTTTCACCTTCGGGAACCTGGCTTTCAACAAATTTGATGCCGTGTGACAGCCGGGCTGATTTCTCTTTTCCACCACTGTTATAAGGCAGAATCTCTATCTCGCTGATACTCGGCAGCGACGCGATAAATTCTCCCATTGCTTCGATATTTTCCAGGCTGTCATTAAACCCAGGTATGATTGGAACTCTGATTATGACCTGTTTTCCCGCATCGCAAAGGCGCTTGATATTATCTAATATCAGTTTGTTATGCACGCCGGTAAAGCGTTCGTGCACATCCTTGTCCATGTGTTTCAGATCACAAAGAAACAGATCGGTTTTTTTACTGACCATTTCTACAATCTCCGGTTCCGCGTAACAGCTCGTATCCACCGCCGTATGTATTTCACGAGACTTGCATTGATTCAGCAACGAAAGAAGAAACTCCGGCTGCATCAGTGGTTCGCCTCCGGAGAATGTAACACCACCGCCCGACTGGTCATAAAAAATGGCATCTTTTTCAACTTCAACCATGACCTCACTAACGGTCATCTCCTGCCCGATAATCTCTCGCGCACCGGCCAAACAAGCATCCACGCATCTGCCGCACAGGTTACATTTGCCTGCGTCTGTTACAGGCTGATTTTTAACGAGCGAAATTGCCTGGTTCGGGCACACCTCGACGCATTTCCCGCATCCGACACATCGGCCCCTGCGCAGCCCGTGTTCCGGAGAAGCTCTCCAGCTTTCCGGATTATGGCACCATTGACACTTCAACGGACAGCCCTTAAAGAACACGGTAGTTCGAATACCAGGCCCATCATGTATGGCATACTTCTTGATATCGAACACACACCCCCTCACTTCTTGTTCGCTTTGTTCGCCTCGGGGCACAGCCGCCGCAGGTCGCCAATCTCTTACATTATCTAACCTATTTGCCACAGCCCATCCCATCATCTGTTTTTTGCCGTTAGCTATCTGCACCATTGCGGACGTTTGGCTTAAGCATAAGCCGTCTTCCCGCAGATGCCACATAACCCTCTTTTGCTGTCTGTGGCAGCAAACAAGGGGGCGGAATCCTTCCTTCTTGAGCTAAGTTTCTATGGCTATCCTAAGCACGCTTCTATGGCTATCCTAAGCACGCTGCGAATCCTTTTGCCAGAATACCAAATCTGAGCAAAAAACACAATAATCTATCCCGCCTAGTGTGAAAAACGGGTGCGGTTCACGTTTGTAGGTGCTTCTTTCAGGCTGCTAATGGCTTCTGCGACCATAAATCATCCCAGCGGTCATTAAGCCAGATTACTCGCAACGCCAAAGTAGTCGATGAGCCGAAACGGCT
>Ga0209635_10002833_pt1 | contig 13407 bp, 12 predicted proteins | sample DeeMarSWOR230_32_FD_187463 | JGI IMG/M metagenome (GOLD analysis project Ga0209635, IMG submission 187463) | Marine sediment microbial communities from White Oak River estuary, North Carolina - WOR-2-30_32 (SPAdes) (version 2) | ecosystem: Environmental > Aquatic > Marine > Intertidal zone >...
CGGACCTCTCGTGAAATTTCAGGGCCTCTCCCACACGGCTGCCATCCCCTGCCCACCACCAATACACATGGTCTCCAGGCCTCGATGCAGATTTCTATGAATCATATCGTACATGATGGTAACTGCTATCCTCGCTCCGGTGCAGCCAACAGGATGACCCAGAGATATGCCACTACCATGAGGGTTAACCTGGTCAAAATCCCAACCAAGCTCTTTCAGGCAACCCAGTGTCTGAGCCGCAAAAGCTTCATTGAGCTCGATAACATCAAAATCCTTATTGCTAAGCCCCGTCTTTTTGAGCACCTTTCTTACTGCCGGTATAGGGCCTAATCCCATGTACTTGGGGTCTATCGCGCCTGAAGCCCAGGCTTTAAGGATTGCCATAGGTTTGAGACCCAATTCTTTAGCCTTGTCTCCGGACATAAGCACCACGGCAGCCGCAGCATCGTTAATCCCCGAAGAGTTACCGGCAGTGACTGTTCCATCTTTTCGGAATGCCGGAGGGAGCTTAGCCATTTTCTCCATGGAAGTGTCCATAGGCCGCTCATCAGTATCGAAAACAACAGGCTCACCTTTCCTCTGCGGGACAGGAAAAGGAACTATCTCATCCTTAAATACACCCTCCGCTATGGCTTTGCGCGCCCGCATATGACTGAGATAGCCTATCTCATCTTGCTGTTGACGGGTGAAGCCATATCTATTGGCGATTTCTTCTGCGGTATTTCCCATATGATAGCCGTAGAATATCTCCCACACTCCATCAAAGACCATGAGGTCTATAAGCTCTCCCCTGGCTCCAACATCCATGCGATAGCCCCAGCGAGCCTTGGGGAGGACATAAGGGGTGTTGCTCATGCATTCCATACCTCCAGCGACTATAACATCGGCCTCACCCGCTATTATGGCTTCTGCTCCCAAAGTAATAGCTTTCAAACCTGAGGCACATATCTTATTAACTGTAAAGGCGGGGGTTTCTTTAGGAATGCCAGCGTAGATGGAGGCCTGGCGAGCTGTGTTTTGCCCCTGCCCTCCCTGAAGAACATTCCCCATGATTACTTCGTCAACCTGAACAGGACGCAAAGAGGAATCGTAACCATAGTGCTTTTTTTCCAGCTCTATTATTCCATCAGACTTGAGTGCGTCAGGACCATAAGCAAGTAATTCTTCACTGGACTTCGGTCTCAGTCCGGCCCGCTTAAGCGCCTCCTGGATCACCGCAGCACCCAGCGCAACAACAGGTATAGTTTTTAAAGAACCACCAAAGGCGCCAATTGCTGTCCTGGCACCACTGACGGCAACTACTTCTTTTTGCATGCTCTAATCTCCTTCTATCAGAATTTTCTCTTGGGCAGTATGCCCCGGATATCTTAACAAAGCCAAATCGCAATCCCGCGCTCATCAACCCTTTAAATAATGCCTCGGGCCTTGCTGTGGGACAGTTTACCTGTGAATTCACCAAGTATATCAAATTCTTGGGCTATATCAAAAGATTATCTTGGGGCGACAGCTACTACAAAAACTTGCCTCCTTCAAGTCAGTGTCGGCCAGACTGTTGGAAAAGTGCATGACACATTTGTTATTGGGGCAATGTCCCAGGCCGAAGGTATGCCCCAGTTCATGAACAATCTCCTTGGTGGCTCTTTCCAGAAATAAAGCTTCGCCTGGAGCCAAGCCATAATATTCTTGCCTTAGTCGCCACAGGGATACGATTGCTGTTCCGGAGACTATATCGGCTTCGCCAAATACGAAGTTAAGCCGGGGAACATAAAGGTCAACATCCGCTATACCTACAACCCTTTCCTCTCTTTCCGACTTTTTAAGAGAGGCCAGCAATCTTGAGGAAAGGTATTGCTTCCTCTCGGAATTGTAGGCCTGGGCCAAATCGCTAAAACCTGCTTCTATTTCTACTGGACAATGGAAAATACCGCCAACCCTATCCTTAAGCTCCTCCATTATTTCGTCAGCTATATTGCCTAACGGTTTAAGCGTGATCTTCACTTAAATCTTTGCTTGCGCTCTTCCCCCGAATAATATCCTAAGATTTTATCACAGACTGAGCAAGGCGTGATGCATAAGTAGTATAATTGCTGGATATCGAGGCGGGGAATTGAACTACAGCCAGGCAGAAGAGTATCTCAATAGTTTTGTTAATTATGAACAGATTCCAGGCATATCTTATGCCCAGCCTGGCTATAGCTTAAGGCACGTAGAAGAGCTACTCGACCGCATGGGCAATCCTCAGCTGGCAGCCAGGACGATTCACATCGCAGGCACTAAGGGAAAAGGGAGTGTGGCGGCTATGATTGCTCAGGTCTTGAGCGATTCAGGCTATAAAACAGGGTTATATACCTCCCCCCACTTTCATACTCTAAGGGAGCGTATTAGCATAGATGGCAGTTTGATTTCTGAAGCAGAGTTTACTGCTGCCATGGCGGAAGTCAAGCCCTTTATTGAATCAATGAGACAGGACACCGCCTTCAGGCAACTGACTTATTTTGAGGCATTGACTGCACTGACATTTGCTTACTTCAAGAAAAAGCGGGTGGACTTTCAAGTGCTGGAAGTAGGTCTGGGTGGCAGGCTTGATGCCACTAACGTGGCCAGGCCCGTAATCTGTATTATTACCCCTATCAGCCTGGACCATACTCAGATTCTGGGCGATAGCCTGGAGGAAATAGCCCGGGAAAAAGCAGGCATTATCAAGCATGGCTGCTGGGTGGTGCTTTCTCCTCAGCCAGAAGAGGCGGCTTCGGTAATCAGCGATATTTGTCGTGAGAAGGAAGCTAAGGTAGTCCAGGTGGGCAAGGATATCACCTGGCATAAGACAGGTGGTGACCTCTATCATCAATCGCTGGCGATCGAGGGTAGAACGAGTAAATACCATGTTAGCATTCCTCTTTTAGGCGACTTCCAGCTTGAGAATGCTGCCACTGCCGTAGCTGCTCTAGAGGTACTGGCTTCCGCGGGCTTTGCCATCTCAGCCGCCAATATTGCTCAAGGGCTTGCCCGGGTTAAGTGGTCGGGGCGATTCCAGATTTTGCAGCAAAACCCTACGGTACTGGTTGATGGTGCTCATAACGTGGCGTCAATGAGAGTGTTGGTCAATAATATCAAAGCATACTTCGCTCACAAACGGATTTTCCTTGTTTTCGGGACATCCTGTGACAAAGACATACCGGGAATAGTGAATGAACTGGTTCCCCTCTCCCCCCAAATCATAGTCACACGGACAGCACATTCCCGTGCTGCCCCCCTTTCAACCCTAGCTGCCGAGTTCAGCAAGCGAGGCATTGAGCCTGAAACTAAAGAAACTGTAGCCGAAGCTATATCCCGGGCTTTGTCCCTGGCAGACAGGACAGATATTATCTGCGTTACCGGTTCTCTGTTTGTCGTGGCGGAAGCGTTAAGTTATTTCTCGAGGGGCTGAGTTTCAGTAGGAGAGGCAAGGGCTTCCTTGGGCAACATCTTACCGAGAATTTGCTGGAGCGCCATGATATGGCTACATGTCTCCCATTGAGAAAAGAAATGACAGGTACAATGCCATTTCCCATGGGCATAGCTTAGCTTATGGTCATCGTTTTCCCCGTGGAAAACAGCGGTTAAACCTGAGAAAGTGACACGGTCTGGTTCTTTAGCATACCTTTTGGCTTTTTCAATCTTCCCGATAAGGCTGGACCGCATCTTACAATCGCTAATTATACAACAGGGCACAGGAAAAGTCCAGCCTCCGTAACCGGATGCAATTATGCTATCATAGTAACTGATTTAGGAACGATGTAATGGCCTCTCAGTCGCAACTCAAGATTCTTATCAGCCGTGACGAGATAGCTAAAGCCGTAGACAGGCTGGCTTCTCAAATCAAGAGGGATTACCAAGGGAAGCAGCCTCTGCTTATCGGCGTCCTAAAAGGCTCCTTTGTGTTCATGGCCGACCTTATTCGCCAGCTTGATTTACCTCTGGAGCTCGACTTTATCAGGCTCTCCAGCTACGGCGCTGCCAGGGAGAGTTCGGGCAGAGTTAGAGTAGTTCAAGGGGTCAAGACTCCCATAAAAGGCAGAGATGTTCTGGTGATTGAGGATATCGTGGATACTGGAATTACCACCTCTTTCTTACTCGATTACTTAAGGAAGAGAAAACCCGCTTCGCTGAAGCTCTGTGCCCTGACAGACAAGCCGTCCCGGCGTAGAGTCCCTGTATCTATTGACTATCTTGGCTTATCCCTGCCCAATAAATTTGTCGTGGGATATGGACTGGACTTCGACCAGAGGTTCCGCAATTTGCCCGACATTTACGCCCTGGAGGATTAGGATATTAATAGAGTTGGCTGTAAGATTCCTTATGATTCTCCGTCCCCCCTTGGAAGGAGGGAGTTAGAGGAAGGGGGAAATCTCTTGGAGGCCGCACAAAAATTATTGATAATTTCTTAGATAGATAATAATATAATAATCCGTAAAGAAATAGCACTTTAAGACCAATACCAATAACAAAGGGGCAGTTTTGGCATTTAGGCATTTGGATTTCAATTGTCATCTGGATTTTGACACTTGGAATTAGTCGGGGCAATTACAAAAATTTGGAGGCGCAGTATGAAGACAATATTTAGTTCGAGGAGACACTATTACGTGGCCCGAGTTACCATCCTTTTAATGATGGTAGCCTTAATTGCCGGGATGGTAGGCTGTGGTGGGGGTGAATCTTATACCCCCATGGTCGCCGCAGGTGGCCTTCACACGGTTGGGCTTATGTCCAATGGCACTATGGTCGCCGTAGGAGACAACTCCTTCGGACAGTGCGATGTCGGCGGCTGGACAGGCATCGTCCAAGTTGCCACAGGCGATGCTCAAACGGTCTGGGTTAAGTCCGACCACAGCGTGGTCGCCGTGGGAGGTAATGAATACGAGCAATGCAATGTCAACAACTGGACTGACATCGTCCAAGTCGACACGACCGGAGGAGGAGGCGATGTATTCCCTGCGTGGGCATGGTATGCTCATACGGTGGGGCGTAAGTCCGATGGCACCGTGGTCGCCGTGGGAGACAACCACGCTGGGCAGTGCCATGTCGGCAACTGGACAGACATCATCCAGGTCGCCGCAGGCGCCTGGTACACGGTGGGGCTTAAGTCCAACGGCACTGTGGTCACTGCAGGAGACAACAGCTACGGGCAGCTCAACGTCAGTACTTGGACGGACATTGTCCAGGTCGCCGTAGCCTACATACATACGGTGGGGCTCAAGTCCGACGGCACCGTGGTCGCCGCGGGAGACAATACCTTCGGCCAGTGCAATGTCGGCAACTGGACGGGCATCGTCCAGGTCGCCGCAGGCGGCTTCCACACGGTGGGGGTTGAGGCTGACGGCACCGTGGTCGCCACGGGGCGGAACAACTACGGGCAGTGCGATGTGGACGGCTGGACGGACATCACCCGAGTCGCTGTAGGCTCTAGTCACACGGTGGGGGTTAAGGACGACGGTACCGTGGTCGCCGTGGGAGACGAAACTTCCGGGCAGTGCGATGTTGGCGGCTGGGATCTGAATTGAACTTTCTCCAATACCTCCACCTCACCCTAAACCTCCCCCTTCGAGGGAGAGGGATTTTATATGAAATTGTGTGGAGGATTAAGACATGAATTTAAAGGAGCTTATTTCTGCGGCCAGAGGAGAAATACCGGCTGATTTGCTCCTGAAAAATGCCCGGATAGTAAATACTTTTATTGGAGAAATAGAGCAAGCCGACGTGGCTATCTATGGCGATAGGATTGCCGGAGTAGGAGATTATGGTAAAGCCAAGGAAATTATCGATTTACAAGGCAGGTTCTTGGCTCCCGGGCTGATTAACGGACATACGCATATAGAAAGCTCTATGCTTCACCCGGCAAGGTATGCTCAGGCTGTGGTCCCCAGAGGCACTTCGGCTGTGGTCACCGACTTACATGAAATCGCAAACGTTTGCGGATCTGAAGGAATAAAGTTCGTCACGGATTTGGCGCGACAGCTCCCACTGGATATGCTATTCATGGCCCCTTCATGCGTGCCGGCAACCCATCTGGAGACATCAGGCGCCCGAATCAGCTCCAGGGAAGTAAAGAGAATTCTAGCTCACCCCAAGATAATCGGCTTGGGAGAGATGATGAACTTTCCCGGCGTAGTCAGTGGGGATGAAGAGGTTTTGAAGAAAATCAGTGCCTCCAAGGGCAGGGTTATCGATGGGCACGCCCCGGGACTCGCTGGCAAGGAGCTAAATGCCTATTTGTCCGCTGGAATTCTCTCCGACCACGAATCCACTACCCCGGAAGAGGGAAGGGAGAAGTTGCGCCGGGGTATGTATCTCATGATTCGGGAGGGCTCTTCCGAGAAGAACCTGGACGCCCTTCTGCCTCTGGTTACCGACAATACTTATAAAAGATGCTTCTTTGTGGTGGACGACCGTAATTGCTCTGATTTACTTCGGGAAGGCGATACTGACGCTGTGGTGCGAAAGGCTATCGACAGAGGTCTGGAGCCAGTCCGGGCAATCCAGATGGCGACGATTAACGCCGCAGAGTATTTCAGACTTTATGATAGAGGGGGCATCGGCCCGGGGTATATAGCCAATCTCATAACCATCGCCGACCTGGCGAAATTAGAGATAGACATGGTGTTCTACCAGGGCAAGCTGGTGGCAAGGGAAGGCAAGCCCTTGTTCTCCTTGCCCCCTATTACTCTGGAGCTAAGAGACACGGTACGCATTAAGCCTATTATGGGGAAATCGCTGAGAATAGCCGCTGCCGATGAGACCTACCCGGTTATCGAAATCATCCCCGGACAGATAGTCACCAAGAAGACAATAGAAAAGATGAAGGTTGTGGATGGGATGGTGATGCCTGACGTGGGAAGAGATATTCTAAAGCTGGTGGTGGTGGAACGGCACAAGGCTAGCGGCAATGTCGGATTAGGACTGGTGAAGGGATTCGGCTTGAAGAAGGGAGCGTTAGCCTCATCAGTGGCTCACGACTCCCACAACATAATAGCGGTGGGCACCAACGACTTCGACATCCTCAAGGCAATTGAGGAAATTAATAGGCTGCAAGGCGGACTGGTTGTTTACGCCGACCTGGAAAATCTCGCTTCTTTGCCCTTGCCCATCGCCGGTCTGCTTTCCCCCGAGCCGCTGGAGGTAGTCGTTTCCCAGCACGAAAAAGTGGAGAGGGCTGCCGCCAGCCTGGGCAGCTTACCCCCAGCACCCTTTGCTATCCTCTCCTTCCTGGCTCTGCCCGTGATTCCCGAACTCAGACTGACCGATTTAGGCCTGGTGGACGTCAACGAGTTTAGGTTGCTCAAGTAGAATTAACTTGACCATCCCCTCATCCCGGTTTTCTGAATTCCAGACAATACCCGTGATACCGACCATGCATTTTCCAAATGCCGTCTACAATTATCTCCTTCATTGTTTCTGGAACCAGATGAACAGGAACGGAGATGTCTACTTTACTATCCTGAGCTGAACGCGGCAAACGGAGAAAACGAGCCACGGTTCGGGCTACCTGCTCTGATTCATCAGCAATTACTATTTTACTCCCCGGTCGGGCAACACGGATCATCTCATCAATGGCCTTCTTCTTTTCAGAAAAAAAGTTGATCCCGCCAATGTGAAAAACGCTGTCAAATGAGTCTGCTTTAAAAGGCAACTCTTCTGCCTTTCCCAGGAAAAGCTCTACTGGCCATCCTCGGTTTGTGACCAACCTATGACAGTTAGTCAGCTGCGCCGCTGAGATGTCCAGACCATATACATCACCCACTTTCGGAGACTCAAATAGGTAAGGAAGATTACCACCAGAACCTATCGAAACCTCCAGAACTCGTCCATTGTTTAGTTCCAACCTGTGCAAAATCTCTGTGCGGGCCTTGCGTTCTCCACCCATAGGCAAAAATGATAACCTGTCAATAATTGTTTCGAAACGTGACCATCTATTATAGAATCGAGCGAAACGCTGGTTAAGACCCTTCAGTTCCTGTAAATCGATAAAGTGCACAATGCCGTTTTTAATGATATAGCTTCTTTCACAATGCGAGCAAAACAGCTCCCCCTCATTCCCACCTGTATTACCTGATTCATCGCGAAGTGTAAGTTCAGTTTGACAACTGGGACAACATAGCAACTCTAGTGTCGAGCGCTTCATTGCTATTCCTCACAAGCTATCTATTATGTTTCGGTATAACGTCTGAACTAAGCCGCAAAAACCACAGGTTTTTTCGACTGGAGTAAATTATTATCCTTACTTTATTTTTCTACAAATAAACATTACCTGAGGATAATCCCCGTCTTTTAACATAAAGCGGTCATATGTATTCTCAGCATTAATTTTCTTTAGAATAAAGCCTTTTTCTTTTAAAAGCTTTTCCCATGTTATCAAATTAAAAAGACCTATGGTATGTTTATCGGTATATATTTCTAATTTATTCTTACGGCGTATGAGATATACAAGTGTTGCTTCATAGTTTGTCTTACTGGTAATGCAATTATTTTCAAAAATAGTGATTTTGATACCTTTTTTACTGCCAGTATAAACAAAATTATTCTCTTTAAAATTATCGCGTATGCTAGCAACAATTAATAAAATACCACCAGTATTGAGATGCATATATGCGGTATTTATTGCTCTGCGGAGGTCTTTTTCAGTAGTCATGTAGCCAATAGAATCAGGAATCGCAACAGCATCAAATCGCAACTTCAATCTAATTTCTCGCATATCGCCCTGAATGTATTTGACCTCGGGATTGAGTTTCCTGGCAATTTTGAGCATTTCATTGCTTATGTCTACTCCCGTTACCTTGAAATGCTCCTTAAAAGTATAATCATTAATACCTGCCCCGCAGCCAAGATGAAATAGAGTTTGTGGTTTATTTTTTGAACTATTGATGATTGTCTTACAAAATAATTCTGTTTCTTCTCGATATTCTTCTGGAGAACTGATTATTAATTCAGTCCATGCAAGATCGCCATACGAAAGCCATTTGTTATTTTTGTTCATAGTTCTAAGATAACGAAAAAGCTCACCCGCTGGGCGGATTTACGGCATAGCCCGCTGTGCAAGACAACTTAAATCACAACACAGCAACTCTAACGTTGAGCGCTTCATCGCTATTCCTCTCAAGCCATTGTTAGGCCATTTTCCTTCTTTTTATTCTTAATCCCAGTTCAATCCTTGTCCAGTTCTATATAATTGATAACCAGATTAATAATGTCTTCATAGTGATCGTAGCAATAAGCATCTGGATCAGAAATGCTCTGAAATTCAGTAAACATACCTTCGTCAACATGGGCGAGAAACTCATTTCTGGCTTCATAAAGCTCAAGATACCAATCTACTTTCTCCTCATCGAACTTTAGGTCTTCGAAAAGTAGTTGCCTAATGGCCTCCTTTTTATTCTGGATTCCGCTAACTCTCAAGTAATCCTTGATAACTGCCTCGCTAGCTAGATTTAGATTAATTGCTGCATCTTCAATAAACCAACTGGACAAAAGTCTCGCGGCATTGACTATGTAATAAAGGGCGATGTGAATGGCACGCGAACAACCTAAAAACAGGCGATAATAGCTTTCAACAGAAATAGCATTTGCTCCAAATTCCGAAAAATCAAAGCTTCTCGAAAGAAGGTTTATCAACTCTGCGAAGGGAATTTGCCGTGAATGGAATAAATCAACATATTCTTTCTCCTCCCTGATCTTTTCAATAATGCTCCGTGCCTTACCGAACTCGTGCGTCTTGTATGGATCATAGAGAACGGGTATTTCTTCGTTGCCATCCACGATGTTCTTAACCTTTAGAATCAGATCTTCAGGCACAATTCTGTCATCGGACTTTATGTGAATATCGGCGTGCGATATTGGCGAAAACACAAAAACCGGAAAGTGCTTAGTTGAAAAAAGCAGTGACGCCTGCAATAACTCACGCATCGGCAGAAATGGGGAGAATAGTTGATCCTTTCCGCGGATCTTCGATTGAATCTCAAAGTAGAATGGGATTTGCTTATGAATGAAATAGCCTATTTCGTTGCCAATAATGATACTTTCCCGTGGATAATGCCCGGGATACCTCGGGTCAAAAATCTCGACTCTTGCGACAGACATATTCCATCCAAAAAGGAAGTGTGCCTAGCATCTATTCTTATACCTATTTTCTATACCTATTCTATAGGCGTGTACGGTAGACGAGGCACGGCAGAAAGCGGAATGTTCATTTTTGCCTTGTGGCCCATAGTGGCGAGGCGTCGAAAGCCTCTCCCTTGAGTTTGGCTTCTAAGTTTTTCCCTAGTTCTTCTATGGGCACCCGAATTTGCGCCAGGCTGTCTCTTTCCCGAATAGTAACCTGTTTATCGTCTAAAGACTCAAAATCTATGGTAACGCAGAACGGGGTGCCGATTTCGTCCTGCCGCCTGTACCTCCGTCCTATACTTTGTGAATCATCGTAATCAGTCACGAATTTCAGGCACAGCTTATTGAAAACCTCTTTAGCCAGAGGGGTCAACTTTTCATTCCTGCTTAAGGGCAAAACAGCTACTTTGATAGGAGCCAGAGAACGGTGCAGGTGGAGAAGTGTTCTCTTTTCTCCCTCGACTTCCTCTTCATCATAGGCATCAATGAGGAAAGCCAGGACAGAGCGGTCGACGCCAGCCGAAGGCTCAATAACATAGGGGACATACTTCTCGCCGGCCTCAGCATCGTAGTAACCGAGCTCTCTGCCGCTGCATTTGGCATGCTGACTAAGGTCGAAATCGCCCCTGTTGGCTATACCCTCCAGCTCCGACCAGCCCATAGGAAATAGATACTCGACGTCATAGCAGTCCCTGGCATAGTGGGCCAGCTCATCTTTGCCGTGCTGGCGCAGGCGAAGATTTTCCTTCTTGATACCCAGTTTGACATACCAGTCAAACCTCTCCTTGACCCAGTAATCAAGCCACTTTTCGTCAGTCCCGGGCTTAACGAAGTACTCCAACTCCATGTGCTCAAACTCCCTGGTTCTGAATACGAAGTTGCCGGGGGTGATTTCATTGCGGAAAGATTTGCCTATCTGGGCAATACCCAAAGGCAACTTTTTTCTGGAAGTGGTGATTACATTATCAAAATTAACGAATATGCCCTGGGCAGTTTCGGGGCGGAGGTAAATTGTGCTTGCCTCTTCCTCCACAGGACCCATAGAAGTCTTAAACATCAGGTTGAACATGCGAGGCTCGGTTAGCTCACCACCACACTTGGGACATTTCTCGCCCTCTATTTCAGTAGCACGCCACCTCAGGTGGCAGGACTTGCACTCTACCAGAGGGTCTGTGAAGCTATCAATATGCCCGCTAGCTGCCCAGACTCCCGGGTGCATCATGATTGATGTGTCCAGACCTACTACATCATCCCGCTCATGGACTATTGACTTCCACCAGGCGTCTCTAACATTGCGCTTAAGCTCCACCCCCATAGGGCCATAATCCCAGCAGCTAGCTAAACCGCCATATATTTCACTGCTGGGAAAAATAAGCCCTCTCCGCTTACACAGAGATACGATTTTCTCCATATCCACTTTAGCGGGCATCTTCACGCCTCCTTTAAGTGTGTTAGCTTACCAGCTTTATTCACAGGCGTCAAAGGGAACGACAGGAAGCTGAGGGCTCAAGCGGCAAAGGAAAAGGGTTCTGGAGGAGAGCGCGCTGCTGAACAGCCTTTTATTTAGCTTTTGCCCTGGCAGTTTTCCGGGCAGCGAAGCTCAGGTTATCCTCTTTCAAGTCAATAGCTATGGTAGCTCCCTCTTTGAACTCGCCCTGCAATATCTTTGTCGATATGGGATTTTCTACATACCTCTGAATAGCCCGGCGTAAGGGACGGGCTCCGTACACAGGGTCGTAGCCTTTCTGAACTAACCAGGCTTTAGCCTCATCATTGACTTCAAGCTTAATCTCACGCTCAGACAACCTTCGTTCTACCTCATGGATAAGCAGGTCGACGATGCTCTTCAAGTGCTCTTTAGTTAGAGGGTGGAATGTGATGACATCATCTATCCGGTTGAGTAACTCGGGAAGTAAGTTTTTCTTTAAGGCGCTTTCCATATCGGTCCTCATTTTCTCTTCGTCACCTTCCTCTTTACGGAGAAAACCTATACTTCCACGCTGGAATTCTCTACTGCCTAAGTTACTGGTCATGATTACCACTGTGTTTTTGAAGTCCACAGTCCGGCCATGCCCATCGGTAAGCCTGCCGTCCTCCAACAACTGCAATAATATACTAAGGACGTTGGGATGAGCCTTTTCTACCTCGTCGAACAGAATGACCCGGTAGGGACGACGGTGCACCGCTTCGGTCAATTGGCCCCCTTCCTCATACCCCACATATCCCGGCGGCGACCCGATAAGACGGGATACGGTATGCTTTTCCATATATTCGGACATGTCCAGTCTTACCATAGCTTCTTCATCGTCGAAGAGGAACTCAGCTAAAGCGCGAGCCAGCTCTGTTTTCCCCACGCCGGTAGGGCCAAGAAAAACAAAACTGCCAATAGGACGTTTGGGGTCCTTGAGTCCGGCCCGGCTTCGCTTGATGGCCTCGGAGACGGCAGTCACTGCCTCTTCCTGGTCCACTATCCTCTGGTGAATCCTTTCCTCCATATGGACCAATTTGTCAGTTTCCGTTTCCATCATCCGGGAAACGGGTATGCCCGTCCACTGGGCAACCAGTCCGGCGATATCCTCTTCGTCTACTACGCTGTCAATTTTCTTCTCCTTCTGCCACTCAAGTTTGGCCTTATCGTAATCTTGCTCCAACCGTATCCTTTCCGCTTTCAATTCAGCAGCTTTCTGGTAGTCCCCCCGCTGCGAAGCCGCCTCTTCCTCATCAATCAGGTGCTTCATCTTCCGGTCCAGAGTTTTAACTTCCTTTGGAGCGCTTTCCATATCAATGCGCAGCTTGCTGGCTGCTTCGTCGATCAAGTCAATTGCCTTGTCAGGCAAGAATCTATCAGATACATATCTCTGGCTCAGCTTGGCAGCAGCTACCAGGGCGGAATCCTCAATCTTTATTTTGTGATGTGCTTCATATCTGGGACGAAGCCCCCGGAGCATCTCTATGGTGGCTTCCACGCTGGGTTCATCGAGATAAACAGGACTGAAACGTCTCTCCAGAGCCTTATCTTTTTCAATACGCTTTCTATACTCGTCGAGTGTAGTGGCCCCGATACATTGAATCTCACCACGAGCCAGTGCGGGCTTCAGCATATTACTGGCGTCGATTGCTCCTTCGGCAGCTCCGGCTCCTACCACGGTGTGAAGCTCATCAATGAACATAATAACTTCGCCGGCTGCCTGCCGAACTTCATCTAGAACTGCCTTCAACCTTTCCTCAAACTCACCGCGGAATTTGCTTCCTGCCACCAGTGCCCCATGTCCA
>Ga0209635_10002836_pt1 | contig 13405 bp, 13 predicted proteins | sample DeeMarSWOR230_32_FD_187463 | JGI IMG/M metagenome (GOLD analysis project Ga0209635, IMG submission 187463) | Marine sediment microbial communities from White Oak River estuary, North Carolina - WOR-2-30_32 (SPAdes) (version 2) | ecosystem: Environmental > Aquatic > Marine > Intertidal zone >...
CTTCGGCCCCGGACTCAGCACCAGAATGGGGCTACTTGGCCCCGGCATTGATTTCGCCCAGTTTATCTTCCCCGGTATTATCGGCATGACGGTGCTGATGAGCTCGTTTATGGCCGGGGTGTCGGTGGTCTGGGATAGAGAGTACGGTTTCTTAAGGGAGGTGCTGGTGGCTCCCATCAGCCGGGTATCGGTAGTCATCGGCAAGGCGCTGGGAGCCGCCACGGTGGCGCTTCTGCAGGGGATGATAATTATGCTATTTGCTCCCCTGATTGGCATCTCCCTTTCGGTGTGGACCATGCTGGCGCTGCTGCCACTGATGTTCCTGCTCGCCATCTCTATGGGCTCTCTGGGAGTGCTGCTGGCTACCTACATCAGGTCGGTAGAGGCTTTTCAGGCAGTGATGCAGATGCTGATGTTTCCCATGGTGTTTCTATCCGGCGTCTTCTTCCCACTGGAGGGCTTGCCATCCTGGATGGATGTCCTGGTTAAGCTGAATCCAGCTACCTACGGCATTGCCCCCATCCGCCAGGTGGTACTGGGCGTGCCGCCTGAGCTCAGTGTGCTGGGGCACACGATGACGCTATGGGAAAATATCGCCGTGGTGGCCATGGTCGGGACAGCGGTGATTCTTATGGCGATGTGGTCCTTCGGCCACCAGGAATAGCCGGCTGACCCTTTAAATTTTCTCAAAATCGCTCTTGTCTGCCCCGCAGACGGGACAGAGCCAGTCTTCGGGCAGCTTCTCAAACGGTGTCCCTGGCCCAATACCACTCTCGGGGTCACCTACCGCCGGGTCATAGATGTAGCCACAGAGCTTGCACTTGTATTTCGCCATCTTACTCCTCCTTAATATAGGTAGGGGCCGATTGGGGAGCTGTCCCCCGCTTAATTTGATGATAATACTCGTAGGTCATACACTTGTCTTCGGTTAAAATATCGGCGTCTATGACCTCGCCGACGAAAATAGTATGGGTGCCCACATCTAATTCCTGAATCACTTTAGCCTCAAGATAGGCGACGGTATTGTCTAGCACTACCGGGGCATTTGTCTTACCTATCCTGTAGTTAATGCCTTTGAGCTTATCTATGTCCCGGCCCGACTTGAAGCCGAAGTGACCGATAAAAGAAAGGGGGGTAGCCTCACCGAGGACAGCCGCCGAAAAGACCCTGCTTTGCTTGATAAACTGATGGGTTAAGTTATTCTGGTTGATACTTACCGCCACCGTTGGCGGCTCGGCGGTTACCTGAAATACGGTATTGGCAATTTGCCCGTTAAGCCGCTCCCCTTTTCTGGAGCCGATGACATAGAGACCATAGCTTAGCTTGTGCAGAGCCCTAGTATTCATGGTTACATAACTTCCTTCTCACTGGCTTCCACGGCCCGCCTCAGTTCAGTACTGAGCAGCGGTGGTAGTCCCTCAATATCGACGTGGAGAAAGCCCCTGACGATAGTTGCCGTCGCTTCCTCCCGGCTCAGCCCCCGCGCCATCAGATACTCCACTTCCTCCTCGGCAATCTTACCGACAGCGGCTTCATGGGAGAGGTCAATACCGGCCAGATTGCCCTTAAGCTCCGGGATGGCGTGAATTTTGCCACCGTCCTCTAAAATCAGCCCCCGGCATTCAAGGTGTCCCTTTACCTCGGGAGCATTGCCCTCAATGTAACCGCGGGCAGTGATATTACCGCCAGTGGTTATCGCCCGCGATATGATTTCGGTCCGGGCTCCCTTGGCATTGAGTATGGCTCGAGAGCCGACGTCCAGTGATGACCCGGCAGCCGCCACCAAGATACTATTGTATCTCACTATGGCATTCTCCCCGACACACTTAGCCGCCGGATACATCTGTAGAGAGCGTACTGGCTTCATTAACAGGTAGTTGCTCAGAAACAAACCATCTTCTTCGACCACGGCGGTGGTGCGGGGACGGACGGCCACCTCCGGATTCCAGCTATGTATCATGGTAAAGGTAACCCTGGCACCCCTTTTTATGTAAAACTCAGAGACACCCAAGTGCAGCCCGGGGTCTCTTTTAGATGCCGTGGTGCAACCGGTAATGATATGTAGCTCCGAGCCTTCCTCGGCAATGATGATATTGTGGACATGTTGTGCCAGTTTGGCTTTGGCCAGATAGAGGCAGGCCTGCACCGGGAAAAGCGTTTTATAGCCGGGCAGAGCCCGGATAAAATAGCCATCGTGCTGGTTTAGCTCAACATTAGCCGTATATTTATCCGTGTCCACCGCGACTGCCTGCCACCAGTAGTCAGCTATCCAGTCATACTTTTTTAAGGCTTGGCTGACCGCCATCACCTCTATCCCCTCCGGCTTGATTGAGCTGTGAACCGGAGCATTGTCCATCTGGATAAAAGTGCCTGACCGCTGGCTTATGTCATCCAGCATGACGCCGGCATCCAGCATCTGTGCCTTGGTTTCAGCCGGCAGCCCCGCCGGGTCAGCCTGATATGGCTGCTCTTCTGCCGAGTTAACATAGGCCTTTAAATCTATATCCTCGCCCAGGGCAGCCGGCTTATCGGCTGATGCCCTGGCTTTATCTTTGAGTGTTTTACTTGATTTTGTCCCAGTCATCCAGTATTCTCCCCTTTTGGCATTTGACACAGTGTTCGTAACCCACCTCTCTAACCGTGGCCAGAATCTCATGGGGGTCACCCTCACAGGCGAGCCGGCCATCATACATAACATAGCCGGTGCGGGCGTTAACGTAGTCCAGAATATGCCCGGTATGGGTAATAAGTAGCCCCATGCACTTGCGGTCATAAATGGGGCAGCTTTTTTCCAGAAGCTCATTTATCATATCGCCGATAAGGACAATATTTACCAGGTCAACGCCGGACTCCGGCTCATCCAGCAGGACCAGCTGCGGTTTCTGTGCCATCAGCTGCATTAATTCAGAGCGCTTTATTTCCCCTCCCGAGAACCCGTAGTTTATCTCTCTATCCAGAAAATCAGCCAGGTCCGCCTTTACCGCCAGCCGGTCTATCTCCTCCTCGCTGGCCTTCTTTCTGAGACAGGCGGCGAGCATATCCCGTGTCTTGACACCACGGACCACCGGGGGACGCTGGAAGGATATACCAAAGCCGAGACGGGCTCGCTCATCGGGTGGCAGCTTGGTTATATCCCGCTCATCAAAAAATATATTACCTTTGGTCACCTTGTATTTGGGAAAACCCATTATCGTCATCAATAAAGTGGTCTTGCCGCCACCGTTAGGCCCGAAGAGAATGTGTGTCTCCCCGGTGCCGATGCGCAGGTTTATGTCGTGCAGGATTTCTTTTCCCTCCACGGCGACACTCAGTTGTTTAATCTCCAGCATTATTGCCCACCTCCCTGGTTATTTAGCCGCCATCCAATGACGGATGCTCTTTGCTGACAAACCAAGCCGCCGGGTCTTTCAGATACTGATAGTAATCGAGCAGAATGAGATGGTGTTTCTTCTCCTCGCCGGCGATCATCTTATAAAAATCACTCTCGGTCTGGTAGGTCGCTTTTTGGCTCTGGTTCTGGTAAAAATCATAGCTCCGGTTTTCCATTGCCATGGCGACCTTGACCGCATCCAGCTCGGTATCCAGTGGGGCGACACTGGCGCCGACTCGGGCTGATGCCTCAGCAAACAGAGTCCTCAGCCTTTGGCCCTTATCCGGCTGAAAATCGGTTACCGGCCAGGCCTGCTTACTCTGAATAGTCCGGTATATCTCAGTAAACCTCTGCCGGTGGATATCTTCTTCCGCGGCTAACGACTGCATCAGCTTCCGGCCCAGCTCATTGCCGCTTTCCTGGCTAGCCCTGAGATAGTAGTCTTTGCCATCGATTTCCATCTGGATGGCAAATTGAAGTGCCTTTAGCGTCTTATCCGGCTCAGTTACGATAGTACCTTCTCCTTCGGGACTGACTGTTTCCCCGCCCCCCCCGTTTAGATGGCCTATTAAGTAATTATAGAATACATCTCTCCAAAATGGAAAGGGCAACCTATACAGTTGCCCGTAAATGGTTTACAATATTAGGGATTAACTAAGCTACAACCTGGAAATTACCGTTTTAGCCTTGTGTGAACCCGAAAGGAGGTAGAGATGCTGGAAGTAACTGAACAAGCCAAGGAAAAGTTGAAAAGTATATTAGTCGAGCAAAATGTACAAGACCCGCGAGCCGCCATGAGGATTGTCATTGAACCCTCGGGCGAGCTTCGTTTTTGCATCGACATTGAATTTTCTAAAGACCAGGTAGTCGACTATAAGGGTTCGGCAGTTTTACGATTGGCACCGGAAGTAGCCAACCGCCTTGAGGGGAAAATTCTGGATGTCAAAGACTTCCCCGATGGGCCAGATTTTGCGCTGATACCCAAAGAAAAGAAATAGCGCCATCCCGGCTGAGAAGCTGAAGGAGAAGCCAGCCATTGAAGATTATCATCATCGTTGGCACTCGCCCCGAAATAGTCAAGATGGCACCCATCATCAAGGAACTGGAAAGTCAGGGTAGAGACTATTTCATTCTGCACACCGGACAGCACTACTCGTATAGCCTGGACAAAGTATTCTTTGAGCAGCTTGAGCTCCCTCCGGCTAAATATAATCTGGAGGTAGGTTCGGGACTACCCGGTGAGCAAACCGCCCGGATATTGACCGGTGTGGAGAAAGTATTACCGACGGAAAAGGCTGACATCGTTCTGGCTGAAGGTGACACCAACTCGGTGGTGGCTGGTGTCCTGGCCGCGGTCAAGCTCCACATAAAGGTGGGGCACGTTGAGGCGGGGCTGCGCAGCTACGATAGAAGCATGCCCGAGGAAATAAATCGCATTGTGGCTGACCACTGCGCTGACTTTCTCTTTGCCCCCACCCCGACCGCCCGCAAAATCTTAATCGGTGAAGGCATCCCCGAAGAGAAGATATTCGTCACCGGTAATACTATCGTTGATGCCATCCACCAGAACCTGGAAATAGCCAAAGGCAGAGCCAACGCCCTTAATAAGCTGGGGCTCAAGCCCCAAGGATACTTTCTGGTCACTATTCACCGGCAGGAAAACGTTGATGACCAGGCCCGATTTATCTCCATCCTAGAAGGTCTTAACAGCGTGGGCGCTGAATTTGACCTGCCGGTAGTCTACCCCATCCATCCCCACTCCCAGAAAAGAATCGCCGAGTTCAACCTGCAACCCCAGGCCCTCAGTCTGGTCGAGCCGGTGGACTACTTCAGCTTTCTGCAACTGGAGAGCAGTGCCCGCCTTATACTGACCGACTCTGGCGGTGTCCAGGAGGAAGCCTGTATCTTAAGCGTCCCCTGCGTTACCCTGAGAGATAACACCGAGAGACCGGAAACGCTTGAGGTGGGCTCTAATATTTTGGCTGGCGTTGCCCCGGAGAGAATACTGGAGCAGACCAGAGTTATGCTCAGTCGGCAGAACAAGTGGCGCAATCCATTCGGGGATGGCACGGCGGGTAAAAGAATCGTGAAGATAATAACGGGAGGTAAAGATGGCTAAAATTCTGGCTACGGGCGGACTGGGCTTTATCGGCTCTAATCTTATCCCCGAGCTTGAGAAGAGAGGACACGATGTCTGGGCTTGCGACCTCTATCACTCAGAGAGAGCGAAATTTAACCGCTGTGACGTTACCAAATACCGCCAGCTTGAGAAACTCTTTGCCCAGCATGAATTTGACTGTGTTTATCACCTGGCGGCGGAATACGGCCGCTGGAATGGCGAGGACTACTACGAGAACCTCTGGCTGACCAATGTGGTGGGAACCAAAAATATAATCCGGCTTCAGGAGGAGAAGAAGTTCAGGCTCATCTTCTTCAGCAGTGCTGAGGTCTACGGCGACTATGATAGCGTGATGGGCGAGGCGGTAATGGACGAGCTAGCCATAAAGCAGATGAATGACTACGCCATGAGCAAGTGGGTGGGTGAACTCCAGGTATTAAATTCAGCCGAGATGTTCGGCACCGAGACGGTAAGGGTGAGACCGGTCAATGCCTACGGGCCCCATGAATACTACAGCCCCTACCGCGGAGTAATCCCCGCCTTTATCTATAAAGCCCTGAGAGACGAGCCTTACATCGTTTACCAGGGGCACAAGCGTATCTTTGATTATATTGAGGACACCTGCCGCACCCTGGCTAATATTGTCGATAACTTCAAGCCGGGAGAGGTATATAACATTGGCGGCAAAGAGGAATGGGAGCATGATGTGAAATATGTCTCCGACCTCATCCTTAAAAATTTAGGCAAGAAGGACACCAAGGTCACCTATAAAAAAGCGGAACCCTTTACCACTCGGTTCAAGCATATGGACTTCACCAAATCAAGACGGGATTTGGGTCACGACCCCAAAATCCCGCTGGAGGAAGGCATTCCCAAGACTATTGAGTGGATGAAGAAAGTCTATGGTTTCGTCTAGAGATGTTAAAGGTAGCCCTTGTCAATCCAGCCCAGGCCACTAGATATCCGCAACCACCGATGGGATTAGCCTTGATTGCCGCCCTTCTAGAGAAGGAGGGCTACCCGGTAATGGTGGTCGATGACAACGCCCTCCAGCTTAAGCCCGAGGAAATTACGCCACTGATTAAAGATGCCGATGTAGTCGGGCTCAGCGCAACCACACCGACGATAAACATTGCCACCGGTTTAGCCCATCGCCTGGGGCAGGCTAAACCAGGCCTGACCATTATTCTGGGCGGGCCCCACCCCACCCTGCTTCCCGAGGCAACCATGCGGGCTGCCCCCGATATTGATGTCGTCGTCAGGGGCGAAGGTGAAGCCACCATCATTGAGCTGCTGCATTCACTGGAGAATAAGCAGCCGCTGGCTAAAGTTGCCGGCATCAGCTACCGCCAGGACGGCAAGATAGCCAGCACCAGAGCCAGGCCGATGACGCTTGACTTAGATTCCCTCCCTTTTCTGGCCTACCACCTGTTGCCCTGGCAGCGATACCGACCGAGGCCACCGCGCGGCCGGCTATCTCCCTTCGCCGCCCTGCTTACCAGCCGGGGCTGCCCCTACCACTGTAACTACTGCTCCAAAGCCATCTTCGGCCAGAAATTCCGGGGGCAAAGCCCGGGGAGAGTTGTTGACGAAATCGGCTATCTGAAACAGCAGTTTGGCATCAAAGAGTTTGCCTTCTATGATGATGTGTTTAGTCTGGACCAGAAGCGAGCTTATGCCATCGCCGATGAGATATTGAAGAGAGGACTCAGGATAGACTGGACCTGCGAGACCAGGGTCAATCTGGTGGATAGAAAGCTACTCAGCCACCTGAAGCAGGCGGGCTGCTACTCTGTCGCCTATGGCATTGAGTCCGGCTCGCAGAAAATAATTGACATTATCAACAAGGAAATCACCCTAGAGCAGGCGGAAGAAGCAGTCCGGCTGAGCCATGAAGTCGGCTTACAGACCATCGGCTACTTTATGATTGGCAACCCCGGTGAAACTCCGGAAACCATCAGGCAGACAATCCATTTTGCCAAGCGCTTAAAGCTGGACTTCGTCCAGTTTTCGGTCACCATTCCCTACCCGGGCAGCAAACTCTATGAGCTGTATCTTGACGGCAGCAAGTTTGATGATATTCCCTGGGAAAGCTTTGTTTATGCCGACCTTGATAAGAAAACCACGCCGGTATTTGAAAATAGCCAGCTGAGTAGAGAGGCGTTGGCTTACTGGCTGAAGCGGGGCTACCGGGAGTTCTACCTGCGCCCCGGCTATATCTGGCAGCGGATGCGCCGAACCACCTCGCTGAAAGACCTGAAGACCGGCATTAAGGGCCTGGCGATGCTGCTGAGAAACATCTGAGCCGGCTACTGATGAGATAAAAATGAATATACTTATTATCCACGAAGTTGACTACCTGACCAAGGTGGTGTTTGATATCCACTTCCTTGCCGAGGGGCTGTCGCTGCGGGGGCACCACGTCTGGGTCATTGATTACCCGAATACCTGGCATCGAGAGGGTTTGGCTGACCTCGGCAGCCTAAAGACAAAAGAAATCAACGCCGAGCCGCGGGCCTTCCCGAGAGCATCAGTACACTTAAGACGCCCCGGCTTCATCAAGATTCCCGGCTTAAGCCGCCTGTCGGCGGCGGCTACCCACTATCAGGAAATCAAAAGAACAATTAAGGAAAAGAATATCCAGGCTGTTGTCCTCTACTCAGTGCCGACCAATGGACTGGCGGCGATCAGTCTGGCCCGAAAAAATAGCATACCGGTGGTATTTCGGTCGATTGATATTCTCAACCGTCTGGTGCCCTACCCGACACTGCGCCCGATGACCCGATTTCTGGAGAAAAAAGTGTATGCCGGAGCCGATATGATTATAACCCTTACCCCCAAGCTGTCTGATTATGTGAGTAATCTGGGGGCTGACCCCGAACGGGTAAAACTGCTGCCCATGCCAGTGGATACCGACCTGTTTCACCCCTCGGCTGATACCGGCAAGCTCCGCCAGAAATGGGGGCTGGGCCAAAAAGCGCCGGTTATCGTTTTTATTGGTACCCTCTTTGACTTCAGCGGGCTTGATACCCTGATTAATCAGTTTCCCCAGCTACTCAAAGAGATACCGGAGGCGAAGCTGCTGATTGTGGGCAACGGTCCACAGCGCCCCAAACTGGAGAAGATTATTGCCGAAATGGGTTTAACCAAACAGGTCATTATTACCGGCTTCCAGCCCTACGCCACCATGCCCCAGTATATCAACCTGGCGGCGGTGTGTATTAATTCCTTCCTTATCACCGACGCCACCCGGGATATCTTCCCCGGCAAGATAGTGCAGTATCTCGCCTGCGGTAAGGCGGTGGTGGCTACTCCCCTACCCGGTATGATGGCGGTGACCGCCGGTGAAGACCAGGGGGTAGTCTATGCCAGCGATGCTGGCGAGATGGTGAAGGAGATTATTTCCCTGCTTAAATCGCCGCAACGCCGGCAGAAGCTGGGGCAGGCCGGCCTGAGCTATGTGACCGGGGTGCACCAGCGTGATAAAATAGTGTATCAGCTTGAAGCCAGACTGGAAGAGGCGATAAAGGAGAAGCAAAGTGAGCGAGTATCTAAGTGAATATAAAGGCAAAACGGCTCTGGTTACCGGCGGTGCCGGCTGCATCGGCAGCAATCTTACCCGGGCCCTGCTTAAGGCCGGGGTAGCCTGGATAACCGTGCTGGATGACCTCTCCGCCGGGCAGAGGTGGAATGTCCCCGATGTCCCCGCTGTGGTCTTTATCCAGGGCAGCATCGTGGATGATGAAGCCCTGAAAAAGGCTTTCGCCGCCAAATTTGACTTTGTCTTTCATCTGGCCGCCCACTTTGCCAACCAGAACTCAGTGGACGACCCGGAGGCTGACCTTATGGTCAACGGGATGGGCACGCTTAAAGTCCTCCAGTACTCCCATCTCAATAAGGTCAGGAAGTTCGTCTTCGCCTCCTCCGGGTGCTCGGTTTATGGCAGTCAGGCACCCCTGCCGCTGAAAGAAGACTTTGTTTCTCTCTATCTGGACACCCCCTACCAGATTAACAAGCTCCTGGGGGAGCTGTACTGCAATTTCTTTCATAATTACTATGGCCTGCCGGTAGCTACTGCCCGCTATTTCAATGTCTTTGGGCCAGGTGAGGTCCCCGGCAAATACCGCAATGCTATCCCCAACTTTATCTGGTGGGCGCTTCACAATAAGCCATTGCCCCTTACCGGCACCGGCGAGGAGACCAGAGACTTCACCTTCGTTGACGATATTATTGACGGCACCCTGCGGCTGGGGGTAATTCCGCAGGCAGTCGGTGAAGCCATCAACCTAGCCTCGGAGACAGAGACCAAAATAATCGATGTCGCCAATATCGTAAATGAGCTCACCGGCAACACCAGCGGGGTTGACTTCGTCGGTAAAAGGGACTGGGATAAAATCAGCCGGCGGCGCGCCTCTATTGCCAAGGCAAGAAAAGTCCTGGGCTACGAGCCGAAGACAAAGATGAAAGAGGGCATCAAGAAAACATGCGATTGGATTGCCGCCAATCGCGACCAAGTCGAAGCAAGTTGCAGGTTTTAGGTGGGTGAAAGAAGCGCAGATTTTTATTTATGGCTACTATGGCTGGAGCAATACCGGCGATGATGCCATGGTATATATTCTATTACAGGAATTACCCCATCTTTACCCCAACGCCAAATTTGCCGTGCTTTCCCGGACGGCGGTACTAATCCCGCCCTCGGCTAAAGATAAAGTCCGCTTCATCAAGCTCAATCCCCTCTCTGTTCTGCGTGAGATCAGCCGCTCCTCAGCTTTTATTATCGGTGGCGGCACCCATATTTATGACTACGGCATCACCCGCCGAAACTTGAGGATACTATTAAGGCTCTGGCTCATTCTCCTCCTAGCCAAGGCTTTTGGTAATAGAATATATCTGCTGGGAAATGGCATCGGTCCCCTATCAACAAAATGGGGGAAGGCGTTAGCCAGACTGATTTGCCATCTGGCCGACCATATTACGGTGCGGGACACAGCCTCTTACGCTGTTCTAGAGAATTTCGGCCTAGCCGAGCGAGCATCGCTGGGCTTTGACCTTTCGGCACTTCTGGAACCGGAGCCTGAGCCAGCCACATCTACCGGCACTTCCCAGCAAGACCGGCAAATCCTGGGAATTTCGGTGACACCGGTTTTTGAAACCTATCAGGGCAACAAAGAGAAGGACTCGCTATTAGTTGACCTGATTTCCCAGGGCATCAGCCAGGAATTCAGCCAGAAGCCACCATGGGAGGTCTGGCTGTTTACCTTCAAGGGCAAATCCAGATTTGATGACTTTGCCATTACCCAGATGCTCCAGGAAAGGCTCAAGCCGCTGAAATATACCAGGCTCATTTCCTATAATCCTGACCCGAGACAGATGCTGGTTCAGGTTGGTCAGTGCGATGCCTTTATCGGTATGCGTTACCACGCCTGCCTTTTTGCCTATCTTACTAACGTGCCCCTGCTTATCATTGATTACCACCCCAAGTGCCAGGCTCTAGCCGAGGAAATAAAACTGGCCGAGAACGGAGTAATATCCCTGCCCGAAATAATGAAAGGGCAATTCGCTGAGCGATTAGGCTATTTAATGCGTTCTCCAGATAAATTTCGGGCGGCACTATCCCTGAACAAAGCTAAAACCGGGGCGAAAGCCGCCCTGAAGGGTATCAAGGAAAAGAAGGGCTGATGAAAGTACTTTTGGTCAGCGCCACTTTTCCGCCACGTCAGTTTGGCGGAATGACGGCGTCTTCTCATATGCTGGCGAAACATCTGGTAAAAAGAGGGCACAAGGTAACGGTTTATACCACGGACATCCGTGACCGGCAGTCCCGGATTCCCAGAGCGAAGGGTGCCCAAAAAGTAGACCGGATAGAGGTGCACTATTTCCGGAATATCAGCAACTGGCTGGCATCCCAGCGCCTGTACTCGCCGCTCGGCATGATTACCGCCATACGAAAAGAGCTGGGCAATTTTGACGTTATTCACCTTAACGAGTACCGCAGCCTACCCAGCATCATCGTTCACTATTACGCCCAAAAATATAACGTCCCCTATGTACTGCAGGCTCACGGCTCCCTAGCCCGCGTAATGAGCAAGCAGAGGCTGAAAAAGATATTTGATTCAATATGGGGATACCGTCTCCTGCAGGATGCCGCCAGGCTGATTGCCCTGACCCCGATGGAAGCCGAGCAGTACCAGAGCTTTGGCGTAGATAAAGCTAAAATTGAGACGGTGCCCAACGGAATTGACCTGGCTGAGTTTGAAAAGCTACCGCCGAGAGGGAAATTCAGGAAGAAGTATGGCGTGGCGCCAGACCAGAAAATGGTCCTCTATTTAGCCCGACTCCATAAAATCAAGGGTCCTGACCTTCTGGTGAGAGCCTTCGCCAGCATCGCTTCCCGCCTTAAAGATGCCAGACTGGTGATTGTGGGTCCCGACGAGGGCTATCTACCGGCGCTCAAAAAATTGGTCAAAGAACTGGACATAGAACGCAACATTCATTTTATTGGTCCGCTCCACGGGAAAGAGAAGCTGGAAGCCTACGTTGATGCTGATGTTTACGTCCTGCCTTCGATTTATGAAACCTTCCCCATAGCTGCCATTGAAGCCAGTGCCTGCGGCATACCGGTTATTCTTACCGAATACTGCGGCGCCGCCGGTATGATTGACGGTCAGGCCGGGCTTGTGGTCAGCTATGATACCAACCAGTTAAGTGATGCTATCCTTCGTATGCTCAGCAATGAGAAGATGAGGCAGCAATTTGCCGAGAGGGGTAAAGCGCTGGTGCGGGAGAAGTTTAACTGGGCGAAAATAGCGGAACAGGTAGAGAATATATACCTGAACTGCTTACCGGTGAAACAATAGGCTACCGGAAATAAACATGAAGCAAGAACAGTCTACCCTGGGCATAGTCACTTTTCCTGTCTCTGAGGCAGGGGTTCTGCCGCTAAGCAATTTGGTCCATATTCTGCTCGCTCCCGCCGCTGAAATTTACCTTATCACCGGCGGCGCTGGCTATAGTGCCTTTAGCGACAATCCACAGGTCCACACCTGCCAGGTAGAACACGGCGCGGCAAAGGCAGTACTTGCCAGAGCCCTAAATTATCTGGGGACACAGGTAAAAATTTCCCTCAAATTGATGAGTCTGAGAAAGAGTGTCGACCAGTGGCTTTTCTTTATCAGTGGGGAAGGCTTGGTACTGCCTGTGTTGACGGCAAAACTACTGGGAAAACCGGCAGTCATAGTCTCGGCAGGCTCGGGGGTAAGGGTAGCCAGAGAGCGAAAAGACCCGCTGGCCAGGGCACTGGCTCTTTTGCAGGGTATCACCTACCGTTTAGCCGATAAAATCATAATGTACTCAGAGAGGCTTATCACCGAGCATGGCTTGCAAAAATATAAAGATAAAATCAGCATAGCCCAAAAGCATTTTGTTGACTTTGATGAATTCAAGATAGCAACAACATTGAGTGAACGAAAGGACACAATCGGTTACATCGGCGCCTTAAGCTGGGTAAAGGGAGTCCTGAACCTGCTCAAAGCAATCCAGCCGGTGCTGGCTGAAAAGAAAAATCTCAGCTTTTTCATTGCCGGAAGCGGTGAGCTAAGAGATGTAATTAAGGCATATCTCGAAACGCACCGCCTGGAGCCAAAAGTAGCGTTTCAAGATTGGATTCCCCATGATGAGGTCCCGAAGTATCTAAATGAGCTGAAATTAGTGGTTCTACCCTCATTCTCCGAGGGCTTGCCTAACATCATCCTGGAAGCTATGGCCTGCGGAACGCCGGTGTTAGCCACCGCTGTCGGGGCTATTCCAGATTTAATCAGAGACGGTGAAACTGGCTTTATCATCGCCGAGAATTCCCCGGAAAGCATCGCCCGGGATATCATCAGAGCCTTGAGCTACCCAAAGTTAGCCGAAATCGT
>Ga0209635_10002839_pt1 | contig 13403 bp, 14 predicted proteins | sample DeeMarSWOR230_32_FD_187463 | JGI IMG/M metagenome (GOLD analysis project Ga0209635, IMG submission 187463) | Marine sediment microbial communities from White Oak River estuary, North Carolina - WOR-2-30_32 (SPAdes) (version 2) | ecosystem: Environmental > Aquatic > Marine > Intertidal zone >...
ACCACCTGTCACTGGGAGGGTTGCGCAGAGTTCAGAGTAGCTAAACATGGTTAGCAGTGTTATCAGTCCACCGAGAAGGAGTGCAAAAATCACGCCGCCCTGAGCTAGGGAGTACGCATAGCCCAACTGTCCAAATATTTCAAATCCAATCGCGCTTCCTAACCCAACCATAATCGCACCGAGAAGTCCATGTTTCCTTGATTTCTTCAATCAAGCGTCAGTCCTGGTAGGTGTTTTAATGTTCATGGAGGAGAAACAGCCCGCTTATTATCGAAAAAAGGCCGAAGATGCTGAGAATCAGCAGCGACAAGGGAAGAAGCTCAGCGGAGACGTCCAACGCGGTTTGAATGTTAAGAAGGTTATAATAAAGTGTGAAAGTGAGAACAAGAGCTAACATGCCGATTGCAGCTTGTGTCACGCCAACAATCACACTGGCTATTCTCTTCGCGCTCATTTTGGTCACTTACGCCTAAGTAGAATTCCTGACAGCAGATCAAATATCCCAACCACCAACAAGATCCACAAGGACAGCGTGCGATGTTCCTGATTATCGAATGCAGCAAGATCCACAAACCCAAAAGAGACCATGGCAGAAACACCTACCATTACAAATCCGATCAATATCAGGAAGCCACCCAGAGCTACTGCAAACCTCAATTCATTCTCATGCATGTTTTTGTCACGGCAAGTTTATCTTTAGAAGTTAAATATTTTGTCGAGTTCGCGCTATTGAGTCAGTGTTTGGCTGAATGTCTCATGCTCTTCTTCTGAGAGCCAGCCTTCCTCTTTGAGCTTTTCAAGGCCGTTTCTCACCGATTCAAACAGGTCTCGAACTTGCAGTATATTCGCTTTCATTCCAGCCACGTTTAGTTCTCTTTCAAAAACGGCGTTTTGTTCTATTACATCTGTGAACCTGCTTATGAGAGAAGTTATCGCTTTAGAGCGTTGAACTAGCAGATGCTTAATTCTAGCTCGACCCAAGGTTTTCACTCTCACTGCAAAGCTCATACTATTTGCCATTGAAGGTGGAAAAACTTCGTATTGTTTCTCTGAATTCACACGGTAACAGGCTACGTAGAATGGCATGTGAACCAGCGTGGGTCTCTCACGCTTCTGTTTGATGCCCAACTTGCTGAGCAGGCCTAGTTCCACCTCCCTGAGCTTTGCCAGTTTGTCCATTTGACCAATTATAGTCTTGGTTTGCTCTTCAAGCGTTTCTGTATCTTGCTCATAAATTCGGATTCTCGCATCTCGTGAAGCTTCGATCTCTCTAAGATCCGCCATGGCTTCATCAGCGCGAGTCTCGTATTCCAACTTGAGTGTGGAAATTTCCTTCTTCTTCGCATTCTTAGGGGCTTCCATCCGACCCGCTGCTTCTTTTATCATCTTTTCAATCTTCGAGAGCTCTCTCTTGTGTTGCTCCAGTTCTTCCTTCCATCGTCTTTCTCCGGCGCTGTCCTTCTTAGCTACGCAAGTCTCTATATTGGCTTCACAACGTTCGAATTTGCTGAGGAGCAATGCTCTGCTCTTCTCAAGTTTCACACGCTCTTGCTGTAAGCGATAAAGATCTCTTTCGTATCTTTTCGAAACCCTTGTTACTTGCTTATCGTATTGTCTACGAATCTTATCAACTCTCTCCATAACAGACGGTTTCCGCCTTTCAAGTTTCTCATTGAACTCTTCCCTAACTTCTTTGATTTCGCTCTTGATCGAATGGATGTATTTGTTAGTTGTTGTGTTTAGGAGTTTCATACCTTTATAGAGGCTCTTAGCATCCTTTGTGAACTCGGCTTTTAGATTTTCAAGTTCTGGCTCGATCGAGGAGATTGAAGTTTCATTTAGTGTAGGTGATAGCAATATGATACTAGAAAGCGCGGACTTAGCTTGCCCAGATTCCGAGAGATACAGACTGAAGTCTTGGAGAAAGCTTGAATCGGTGAGGAGGCCATCTATCAGTTTCTCTTTGTGTTTTTCAGATGCTTGAAAATAGTTGAGGTTCTCTGAAAGGAACGCTGCGTAGGCTTCTCGTGTGGCAGAGCTTCTGTCAACACCATTGAGAAAGGCTTCTGCGTCTGAAACACTGTGATAAAGCAAGGTATAGGGGGCAACGTTTAGCCCGTCAAAAACGAGACTTATCTTGCCCCAAGGGACAAGCCAAAAAGGGTAGCAAACCTCTGCGATGAACGCGAACTCTCTTGGAGCCCGTTTCAAGACAAAACCGCTGCCCTTTCGCCTTTCCAATTCAGCTAGGCAGAAAACCGCGGCTCTTTCCATTCCTTTTGTGAAAAGTTCTGCGCGATTTTCAGATGGGACTGAGAATGAAAGGATCAGTTCCGCAACCTTTCGGGTCACGTTTTACACCATTTTGGCAGCTTATTGACAATATCGAGTTAGAGCGCTTAAAAATGTTATGAAACGCGGGTATTTGGAATTAGCGGAGCTTGAAGCAGCTACAGTTCATATCAAGAAACCTTGGCACTAGAAGATGTCCTTACTGCTTGGTCTTGACCACAGTCATTATATGTATCATTGAGGTAAGCTGTCTACGGTTAAACCAAGGACGCCAAGTTTGAAGCATCTATCCGATGGCTTGGTGAAATCGAGTGTCTGAGGAAACACTTTCTAGACTGCCCATAAAGTTTGTTATCAGTGATATTGGAGACGCAGAAGGCCAACTTATCCGACATTTGGCCCCTCGAACCGTTGAGGCCATAATGAGAGCACTTCCAATTGAAGGAAGAGCTGCACTTTGGAAGGAAGAGGTCTACTTTGAAATTCCTGTCAAAATGGGAAATGAGAAGGCCAAAGCCACGGTTGAGAAGGACCAGATAGCCTATTGGCCCATGGGGTGCGCCCTATGCATTTTTTATGGTGACTCACAACCATACAGTCCAGTAAACATCGTGGGTGAAATCACTAAAGGCTTAGAATTGTTTGAGCAGGTAAAGAGTGGAACCAGAATCAGCGTGGAACAGATCTAAGGAAACATGAAAGTGCTGTCCGCCCATCTTCTGAGCAGTTCTTCACATCTCTTCTTTACCTCGTCATCTCTGCTCTTTAGGCTGAGTTTCTCGAGAAATTCTATACGCTTTTCAATTGAGGCCATCTCACCTGCTCCATAGTAGGGTTTGCCTTCAATGTAGTCTTTCATCTGTTGCGCCTTCTGTACAATGTAGCTTGCGGCGTCAACCGGGTCTTCGAGCATAGGCATAGTAGCCCATATCGCCATGTCTGCTTCGTGGAGTTGGCTGAAGCCGTCGATCTCTTCTATCTGTTTTATGTAGGTTCTGAGGAAGTCGTAGTATCCCGCATGCTTTATGAGATTTAAGGCTTCATCGAGTCTTTTCTTGAAAGCTGGGCCTCCGCTTATGATGAGTTGATGCTTATGACCCTTTTCTATGGCTTCTTTGGCTTTCAGCACCTCTTCTTCCGTGTACACTCGTTTGGGAAACTCCACGTATTTAGCCTCAGAAGGCAAGGTTTTCAGTCAACTGGCGCATATATTTTGAGGTTTCTGCTTCGAGAAACAAACCGGATGACGCCGTTCTTCTCCAATTCTTCGAGAAGGTCTTTCGCAACGCTCAGTCGTAGATTGAAACGAGAAGCTACAGCAAACGGAGTGAGGGTTTTCATCTTCTTCACTTCCTTAGCAATCTTCTCGCTTCTGGAATCAGGTGGAATGATTCCAGCAGTTTTCTTTTCGCGTCTAGATGGAGCTTCGACTTCTTTAGCTTCTGTCCCTTCACCTTTCTTTGTTTGCGTTCTTTCAATCTTCTTAAGAGACTGCTTCTTCTTTCCACCCATCCTAGTTTCACCGACAGGTCAGATTAGACTGATATGGACGCTTAAAGGTTTCCTTTACTCAGTAGGGATGGTTCTTTTCCGCTGTCTCCTCTTTTGATTTTGGAAGAGGAATTGCGTGGGTTTTTTCGAGCGACTGACGATGAAGGGTGTTCATTGCGCAGAAAGGCACGATTTTGCCGCCGGGAAAGCCATAATGTATTATGCATCTTTCGACTCTCTCCAGGTCGAAGTTGTAGGCATCCATGAAATGCATCAAGCCAATCATCAAAGTCTTGTCGTGAAAAGGTTTCAGTGACTCATAGTTTCCGCTCGTAACCGCTGGCAGAACTTCCCTCAAAATCTTCGGCCTAATGTTACGCAAAGCCGATGCTCCAACCCTTAGCTTTGCCCTCAGGTTTCGACCCCTCCTCAAATCTTCGGCGGCTAAACTCAGATCGTTAAAGAACTCATCTACGTTTCCAAGTTCAGTTATTGGAACTACGTCCCCGTTCTCCACGTAAAGATAGGTAGCAGCGCCACAGTGCGGATGACACGTGAACTCTACATGGCACTTCGTCTTGTAGGCGTTTAGAAAGTCCGAAATTGAATACGTGCAAGGAATAGGATAGAAATCGCTCGTCTTTACTGCTCCGCCTGTTTGCTCATCAATCTTGTGAAGGACTTCTGGAATAGTGATTCTACCCTGCTTCACTTCCCATTCTTCTGTTCGTCCTGCAAAGGAGACAGGCTGAAAGTTCACACAACGCACGACATCAATATTCTTGACCGCAAAATGAATTATATCACCTAGTTGATGGTCATTCATTCCTTTAACAACGACTGGAACCAAAACAACGCTTTTGTGCTCTGCCTCCCGACAATTTTCAATGAATTTGAGCTTTGTTTCAAAAAGCCACTTTGCATACTTCATTTTTCCTTCCGCGTCCAGATGGCTTGGGGCTCTTCCAATGTAAGGCTCTGAAGTGACACCGTCAAAGGAAAGGTAAAAGGTGGAGACACCAGCCTTTTGAAGTTCTCGGATATGATCTGCGCCCTCTTTTTCGTCGGCTAACCGCACACCATTAGTGTTGATTTCTACGTGTCTGAAACCTTTCTTTTTCGCAATCTTGACGATTTCAATCAGGTCTGATCGTACGGTTGGCTCTCCGCCAGACAACTGTAAGGCTGGAGGTGGAACGGGCAAATTGCTTCTCAAGTTGTCTATTGTGTCTTCAATCGCTGCCAAGTCAGGCTTGTACAGGTAGCCTATTTTTCCAGCGTAGGCAAAGCATATAGAACACTGAAGGTTGCAGGCGTTTGTGACATCGATTATAGCGAGAACGGTATGCGACTTATGATTTGGGCAGAGACCGCAATCGTAGGGGCATTCCTTCGCTGTCTCTGTTCGAGGGTTCTGAACTCCCTTACCGATCTGGCCATACTTCTCGAATCTTTTGAACATCTCATAGTCGGACCAGTAAACATCTTCAAAATGCCCGTGCTTTGGGCAGTCTTTTTCGATTATCACTTTGCCTTCTTTCTCTTTCAAAACCGCATCCAATCTTTCGAGGCATTCAGGGCATAGACTTCGTGTGTGTTTGATCAAGCCAGATTCAGCATCTTGGACTTGCACTTTTTCTCCCCGCTTCTGGATCTGCAATTTGACACCACTGCTGGTTGTAAACACTTAACAAGGATCTGTACTATACTATATAAGAAGATTTCCAAACGCTTCCAAAGGTGAAAAGGGTTGATTGACTCTGCAGCTTCCCTGCCTCTAAGCCGAGAAGCAAGAAAGGTTCTACATGAACTTGGGCTCACCCAATACGAAACCCGCGCGTATTTGGCTCTACTTGAGAAAGGAGTTCTTACCGCAAGTCAAGTAAGTGAATCTGCAGAGGTTCCTTACTCTAAGATATACGAAGTTCTCACTTCCCTGGAAAAGAAGGGCTGGCTGAAAATCGAACGTGGAAGACCTAGCAAGTACTATCCCAAATCGCCATCTGAAGCTCTGGAGGCAGCCAAACTACGCCTTGAAGAGATGACAAGATCATGGGAGCAAGCAATATTGACCGAGCTGCAGCCTCTCTACGAGAAGCAGGGGATACGCGAGAAACCAGATATCTGGATTCTAAGAGGCGAATTTAGCATATTAGCTAAGCTTAAGGAAACTTTGGACAAAGCGAAAAGTGAAGTTATGATAGCGGCGCCTTTGCTCCCGAAGAATTGGGAAAACACCATTATTTCCATGTTGACACACCTGCAGAATGCAGGTATGACCGTGCTACTTCTGACTTCAAGAGAAGCAGGAAATCTGAACTTAAAAAAGATTATGAATGTTGCTGAGGTTAGAGTTAGGGATCAAATGTTCGGCGGTGGAATTATAGTCGATAGCAGAGAAGCTATGCTCTTTCTAGGTGATGAGACGCCAACTCTTGTTATATGGTCAAACCACTTGGGGTTAGTCAGGTTCGCAAGAGACTACTTCCAGCACTTATGGAGAACTTCAACACTCCAAGATTGACGGTTGTCGAATGGTTGTGAACTTAGTAGACAGTGGTCTGGCTTGTGCTCGAGCTACCCTACTCAAAGAGTAGAAGAGCCTGCGCACGCTTTGATTAGGCTGCGGGTCGCGTGAGGATTCGTGCTTTTCTAAGCAGTATGAATAGGAAACCTGTCATGGCAGCGAAGACCAATGTGGTGGCTCCCAAGACATAGATTGTGTTCGTGGCCTGCTCGTTGATTGCCTGTTGTTCGTGCAGTGCCTCTTGCAGTTGTTGGCTGGTTGCCTGTTGCTCCTCAAATTGCTCTTTATACGGAGATTCAATGTACAGTGTCGGTTGGTAGGTTGGATGATCTGATCCCTGCCATCTTTGAGCTTCATCATTCCAGATTTCAGTTCTGGCTCTCACGAGAAGAGTCGTATAACCTGGAGCGATGTTGGTTGGCAGACTGAAATCGATGTAGAAGGTGTCAGATTCCCCCTGCGGAATTTCAGTGGAAGGCTCAAGTATCGTGAAGAAGGTCTGCAGGTAGACGTTATCGTCATTGTAGTAGTAGTCTATGGTTGCGCCTAGTTCATAGACTCTGATCGTGTCTCCCTTGTCGTTGTATACCGTCACTTTCACGTAGCCTGTTTGACCTGGGCTGTACGACTCTTTGTCAAAAGTGCAGGCAGTTATTGTCGCGGCTTGTGCAAGCAGAGAACTCATCACTAGGTAGAAGAATGGCATCACGACGATTAGGATTCGATTTTTCTTCATTCTTGTTTTCCTCCTTATATAGATTGACTAGTTTCTCATTCGAGAAGGTAAAAGAGTTATGAACCAACAGTTCAGATTCGGAATTCTTCTGCAAACGTGAACAGAATGAAATTGACTCTATGCTGGCAGATTAAATCTGAGCGTGCATCCGACATTTTCTGCACTTCCACAGGTTAACTTTGAGTCTCTTTCTCTTTCCAACTAGATTACGACCAATATTCTGAATCTGAAGTCAGAATTAACAAGATTTAACAGCAGATTTCTACGACTTTTTGAGAGGCGAAATTCCTATGCTGCAGAAGATGTTAAAATCGAAAAGAATAGTGCTAACTGCAATTCTCATTCTTTCAGCAATCTCAACAGCCTCTATGTTAAAATTCCCCGTTGCGAAGGCAGCAGACGATTTAGTAAAGCCAGTGGAATTCTACTTTCACTATGTGGATACTCCGGTCGATGTTGCTGGATTGCAGACGAAATATGTCATGAACACAACAAGATGGTTCAGATTCCTTACTCAGCAAGAGGCGCATGCAAACTCCTTTTACAAGCCTATTGGACAACCCAAGATAGCTGTTGACTTCTACCTATTTCCGAATTTCGCGGGTCCAGCAACCATCAATGGTACATGGCAAGTCTTCTTATGGGTGAATAGCTCCGCCTACAAGCCGGTTGGCTTTGGCCTTCGATTCAAAGAAATTACGACTGGCGGGATAACCTTTTGGGACTCAGGGTCTATCAATCCAACCGTTACAAGCACGATTGGCTTATACATTGATGTTCCCGTCTACAACTACAACTTGTCCACTCCGCTTGTTCACTCATTTAGCTCTGGCACAACACTACTCATTGAGGTCGAGGTTAATGCTGGTTCCTCAGCTGACACAAGAATCTGGTACGACTCACCAGGATTTCCAAGCAAGGCCATTCTTCCATTTGAAGATTATGCCCGACCGGTTGTCAAGACCTATGCTTCTGATTACTCAGAGACGAGCCTCTTTCATCACAACTGGAGTGATAGTCAACGCAAGGTTGTAGTTCGGGCCAACGTGACTGACCCGTTCGGTGGATACGACATATACCGAGTCAACATGACGATTCTTGACCCAGCAGGTGAACCAGTCGTAGACAATGCAGACATGACGCGAGTATCTGACGGTCAGTGGCGCATTAGCTATGTGCATCTCTTTGAAGCCAACTGGTCTTATCCAATAATTGCCATGTTGGGTAACTACACGGTGACCGTCTCGGTTATTGACAATAATGGATACTATCAAAATATCGACGTAGGCACGTTTGAACCTTTCATTGAGGAAGCCACTCATATATTTACTATAGGTGTCATAGTATACTATGATCCAGCCTTTCTCGTAACCGACGACGCGAACAGTCCGTTACCTAATGCACAAGTCTACATAACCTGGACAAACGGCACTATAGATAAGCTGCCACGTTACACGGCAATCGACGGTTTTATCAACTTGACACGCTTGACAGCTGGAAACTATGGCTTCACCATTCTTTGGAAGGACGTAATTGTTCAACAGACTACAGTCTATGTAGACTCCGATGGTCCCTACACTATAAAAACAAGAGTATATCAGTTGACCGTTGAGGTTCTCGGAAACAACCGAGTGTCCATCCAAGGAGCCTACGTCATTATCTACACGCAGCCTGGCGTGGGTTACGGTCTCGAAACAACTGATGCAGCGGGTCGGTCGTTGTTTCAGTTGCCAGCTGGAGAATACAGAATCGAGACTCACTACAGCTCTAGTTACTGGCTTGCAGTGGTCAGAACCAGTGCCTCAGAACCAGTTTCAGTGACAGCTTCAACTTCGAAAACTATAATTCTAGATGACTTTCCACCTGCTGTTTGGACTACACCGGGGTTCTGGGTGGTAGTGGTGTGCTCAATCGTACCAGTAATCGCTGTATTCCTCTTCCTGTACAAGAAGGGCAGGATATTTAGCAGATAAGCATCTTCTCCCATTTTTTTCTTTCAACCAAGGGCCCCGCAGCTTTCAGTTGGCAAGAAAACAGGAGATTCGAGGTTGAAAGGGGGAGGCTAAGGTCCGCCCAGAATCCTTTTTTCAGGTGGTGGGGGTGGAATGAGCCCGTGCTTCATCAATAATGCAGTGGACTCTCTGGCGTTTTTGATGATGGCTACCGCTCTGTCCCACAGCTCTTGTCTGCTCGGCTTGACTCTTGCAACGCCTTCTCTAATTGACTCCAACGCGCATGCCACAGCTTCGTGTGGGAAAACCTCCCATTCATCCATTCTAGGAACTATGTCGCCTTCATGAATTCCTCTTTCCTCTGCAAACCTGGCTAGTTCCTTTGCTGCTGCAATGCACATGTCGTCGGTGATAGTCTTGGCTTTCACATCTAAGACGCCTCTGAAAATTGCAGGAAAACCCAGAGAATTGTTTATTTGATTCTCAAAGTCCGATCTGCCCGTTGCGATGATTCTAGCTCCCGCTTCCTTTGCTTCCCAAGGCCAAATTTCGGGAACAGGATTTGCGCATGCGAACACCACAGAGTTGGTTGCCATGTTAGATATCCATTCTTTCTTAATTGTGTCTGGACCCGGCTTGGAAGCCGCTATGCAGACGTCAGTTCCCTTTAGTGCATCGGAAGTGCTTCCTGTTCTGCCCTCTGCGTTCGTTTTTATGCAGAAATCCCATTTCCACGGGTTTTCTTCTTTTTCCGCCTCCAAGTCTTTCCTGTTTGAGTGGAGAATTCCTTTGCTGTCGGCCATAATGATGTTGCCTGGTTTAACGCCTGCTCTCATGAGCACTATGGCTGTTCGTGTGTTGGCTGAGCCGACCCCCACGATGGATATTAATGCTTCATCCTTCTTCTTGCCCACAACTTTCAGCGCATTCAACAGTCCAGCCAAGGTTACTGTGGCTGTGCCTTGTTGGTCGTCGTGCCAAACTGGAATGTTGAGTTGTTCTCTTGCCTTGTCCAACACGTGGAAGCATTTTGGTTTTTGGATATCTTCAAGGTTGATTCCTCCGAATGTTGGTTCTATCCATCTGCAGGCAGTTATGATGTCATCCGCCCTATCGGTCGCGAGGCACAGCGGAAACGCATCGACTCCGCCTAGGTATTTGAACAGTAACGCTTTGCCCTCCATGACTGGTAAGCCTGCTTGGGGGCCTATGTTACCTAGCCCGAGCACTCGTGTTCCATCGCTCACTACGGCCACGTAGTTCCATCTGTTGGTGTGTCTGAAGACCAGTTCTGGGTCTTCCTTTATCTCTCGGCAGGGCTGGGCTACGCCTGGCGTGTACCATATAGCAAAGTCTTGGGGACCTCGAATGGCACACTTAGGCATAACCTGCACCTTTCCCTCGTAGAACTGGTGATATGGCGAAGCAAGCTTCGTCGGTTTCTTCGCCTTGGCTAAGAGTTCTTCTGCAGTTGCTCTTTTACTCATTTGCATTCCTCATATCCGGTTTGGAATTTTAAATGGTTCATCTCCTCTAGGTGTAGAGGTAGTGTTGTTTGCTCTTTCCGCATATAAATGTGCCGAGACTGAAGGACTGGTGAACAACTGAGCAGATAGGTAGGCCGCCAAGGAAAACTGACGGACACGAACATGCTTTAACTTACGTTAGAACAAAAGAGGTGAGTGGTCGCCTTTACCTTCGATCCTAACAATGTCGAATATTGCCAATGCGTATACCGTGACTGCCGATTGTTATGACACTTTGCATGTTCTCGTGGGCGGTTCTGAAAGCTCGCCAGCTCGCCAAATACAGCAGGAGAAACGAAATCGAATATGCTATGAAAACAGTGTCACCTAGAGTTGGAAAGAGATCTATGTACCAAACATCCAGTTCAAGAAGACTCTTCGCCGAAAAGATGTTTTGTATTATGGGCACAACATAGAAGTCACCTATATAGAAAGTGTGGATTAGGCCGAAGGCAAAGGCAATCCAGATGATGAGACCAATCGCCATGCAGACAAAAACCCCATTAACCCTATCATAGGAAAGCTTCGGACGATGTTTCGGGTAGTAATACAGACTGACAACAGAAGCTGCCACAGACACCAGAAAAACTGCCCACAGAGGGATCAAAGCAAAGGGAAACCTTCTATCAAGCCGCCACGTAGGAAGCCAAGACTGAAAGATCACCATCACCGTGAAGGCATATGCCATATTGACGATGGAGAACAATAATGCGACGAAAAGAAGAGCCTGCAAGGACGCGTGCGAACGTATATAGCATCCGATCCTCTTGAGCTGGTACATGAAGTCTGCATTCATTGCACTGAATCACCTGAGCTTGTCTCACTCGTTGGTGTGCACGCATAAATCTTGTGGACTACAAATAATGATTGATAAAACACATGCAAATGCTCGATGTAGCCCTAATGTAAGATTGAGAACTACTTCTAACGCGAGTTGGCAGTCGTGCAATAAGCATGAACTTGACACGGACTTTTGTCAATAGAATGTCCTCTCATCCATTCAGAGTTGTGACTTGTCACTTTTCGATTTCTGAGAATATGGGCGAGCTTTGTTTTTGAATCCTGATTGCTTGCTCGCTTCCTGTTTGAAACGGCAAGGTAAATGGCGACGGTTGCGAGTGGGATTAGAATCAATGGAATTTCGGAGATGTTGTCTCTTAAGACAAAGTAAGGTCCCACCTTATCCTTGATGGCCATGGCTTTTGTCGCAGTACAAGCGAGGATGTGTATGTCCTGTGAATTCAGGCTTAGATTCGCAAGGTCCGTCGAAAGGACAATACCTGTGCCATCAACCCGCCAGTAGGTTTGGTATCCTGAGTCGCTCCAACTGGTTCCATTCCACTCATATAGGATGCCATCCGAACTGAGCATGAAGTCGTAGTAAGAGCCGTCGATCTGCTGTCCGCCAGCTTTGGTGTCCAGGTACACAATATACATGAAGGCATTTGGGTCGGGTGGGTCTGCTTCAGCCATTCTGAAGAAGACATGTGACCCGTTGTTGGCATAGTACAGCGCCTTGACGTCCACTTTTTTGGGGCTCTGTTCCTCGTTAGGAAAAGAGGGATCGGAGCCGAGTTGAATCCAATTCGAAGGGTATAGCAGGCCTGAGTTCACAGTCGTTGTAACCCTCACAGAGTCTGAAGTACCCGAGGGTGTGCTTGCTGCTTCAATTATCGTAGCATCCACTGCGCCTTCAGTTGCATCTAAGGGAATGGTAACCTTTACAATTAGGGTAGCGACCTCACCAGCCTCCAGTGTTATGATAGTTCCTTGAGGCGGGATTAGCTGGGTGTCACCACCGCCGACTTGGTCCGTGTCCCACCAAACTTCCACCTGGTAACCTTGGCTCGACAAAGCGATAAGTGTGTAATTCGCAATCGACTTTCCCGTGTTCTGGATGTACACGTTATATTCAATTCCTAATCCTGCAGCACTAGAGAACGACTGGTCGGACTCCAAGTCAACTACATTTTTGCGACGTTCCTTTGCCAATTCTAATTCCTGTGGGACTTCAGGGTGGTTCGTCACAGCTAATAGCACGAAAGAGAATGCGATTATGATCAAGAATGGTAGAAGCTTTGTCGAGCTCTTCATATGGCATTCACTTCAATAATCTGTTTAATGTCTTCAGAGACCATTTCCCTCCGGGATTTGCCTATACGAACTCCCTCTCTGGAACAGATCTTTAGCGGTCCATGAGCTCTCTCCAAGCATATGGTGCTCGCGGAGGCAATTCCCCCTCCCTCAACTCCTACGCCAACCTTGACACCCTTCTTGATGAAGACAAGTCCCTCGCAGTCAATGCAGTTGTGCACGGTTACATCTTCCAAGAGGACAAGCTTCTGTTGGCATACAATGGATTTTTCTAGGCGATTCCGCGCCCCTATGACAGCTCGCCCTTTTACGTGGAGCCCTCCCTGGAATGTCACATCGTCTTGGGAAGTGAGGTTCCCTTCTACTATCATATTATAGGGGATGGTTTCTCCCCTTGAGATTCTCACATCTCCTCGCACACGGATTGTCTCACCGATATGGGAGTTCTGAGTTGGCTCCATCGAGACACCTACCTTTGTCACTTTTCCTTGGTGAGAGTAGGGTCCAGAGGCGGCGGCTTCACTAATTGTGGGCACTGACTCTTCCGACTCTTCGTCGATTTTTCTGTCTAAGTCGATAAATAGGGGGCCAGGGTCCTTGGGTTTCTTGTACTCCCAGATTCCCCAGATGAAGCAAAGAACGACCATCCCGACGAAAAGGCCGAGAACAATAAGGTAACCTAAGATGGCCATTTTTGTTAACCTCCTTTCCGATGGTTCCTTTCGGTCTCAACATATTTGATACCATTGTAATACTGCATCCCGTTTCCTGATCGCTCTGTCTTG
>Ga0209635_10002842_pt1 | contig 13398 bp, 14 predicted proteins | sample DeeMarSWOR230_32_FD_187463 | JGI IMG/M metagenome (GOLD analysis project Ga0209635, IMG submission 187463) | Marine sediment microbial communities from White Oak River estuary, North Carolina - WOR-2-30_32 (SPAdes) (version 2) | ecosystem: Environmental > Aquatic > Marine > Intertidal zone >...
CTAATTGATAAGTTCGAATATATACCGAGTTTTAATCATTTACAAAATGCTTATACATAAAGCATTAGCTACATAGGAAGCTACCATCTTTAAATCTAAATTATAAAGATAAAAAAATAAAGAAAAAATGATATTTCTACCATAAGTTTTAGTTTTTTTGTTATAAAAATTTTTGTAATATTCTTAAAATTTAAGGTAGGTTATATTAATTTTATATAGGAACTTTTTTATCAAATTTTAAAATTCTAATATTTTGATAAAAAGATGCAGGGGAGGAGATTCGAACTCCTGAACCTCTACAGGAACAGATCTTGAGTCTGTCGCCGTTGACCTGGCTTGGCTACCCCTGCATTAGATATGCATGAATAATTTGATTATAATAAAAGGTTAGGATTTAGAGTTTATTATTGTTTTTTATTTTTATAGGTTTTCTATAAACGTTTACAATATAAAGACCAAGTAGAACTAAAGCACCTCCTAAAATGAATAATAATGTAATTTTTTCATAAAGTAAAAAATAACCTATTATTGTTGATAATATTGGGACAAAGTAAAGATAAATACTAATTTCTGATGCTGCTTTAATTTCTAATACTACATACCACAATACATAACCAATAACCGTTGGAAAAATAGCGAGAAATAAAACCGCACCCCAACCGGCCAGTGACATTTGACCTACCTCTTTAATAAGAGAAGGAGTAATAAAAGGAATCATTCCAATGCTCCCTATTAAAAATGCATACATAGTTAGTGATAATGGCGAGTATCTTTGAAGTAGTTTTTTTCCGGCAACAGTATATCCAGCACCTACCAAGGCAGCTAATAGAACTGCAAGAGCACCGTATAGATATCTTATCTCCAATGTGATATCTTCATTTCCAAATATGGAAATTATAATTACCCCACTCAGGGAAAAGGCAATCCCTAATATGATATTTAGTGTAATTTTTTCTGATAAAAATACTACTGCTAATATAACAACAAATAAAGGAATAGTTGCAATAATTAAACTAGCAGAACCTGCTGAGATATATTGTTCTCCATAATTCAAAGCTAAATGATATAAGACAACTCCAATAAATCCAAGTAGAAAAAGAGTTGGAATGTCATTTTTTTGAAATTTAGAGAGTTTTTTAGAGTGTAAAATTAATATAATGAAAAATACTAAACATACAATAAAAAGACGCATAATTGTGAGATTTATAGGTGATAGTTCTTTAAGGCCAATTTTTATAACAGGAAATGCAAATGCCCAGAAAAATATAGGTATTCCGATTACTAAGAAGAAGTATTTTTCTGTAAAAGTTTTATTTGAATTATTCTTTAAAGCTATTGGCTCATTTTGTATTTGTTTTTTGTTTATCATTGATACCTCGAAGTTATAAAATAAATGTCAAATCCTACTAGCATCAAATCAATATTTGGCATATATATTTTTCAGGTAATTACTACACCATTCATTTAACATATTGATACATTGATTTTCAACAGAAATTATAAAATAATGGTGTATTTATAATAATAATCATAAATTATAATTATTTGAGGGGGATATCATCGCTGGAAATGAACACTGGGATTCGCGGTTTGCCTTCATAATGGCAGCAGTTGGTTCTGCAATAGGATTAGGAAATGTTTGGAGGTTTCCTTACATATGCTATGAAAATGGAGGAGGAGCTTTCTTAATTCCATATTTTGTCGCACTTTTTACTGCAGGAATTCCTTTAATGGTTCTTGAATTTTCTGTTGGTCACTGGGCACGAAGATCTCCGCCAGATGCCTTTAAGAAACTTGGAAAAAAATGGGAGTGGGCTGGATGGTGGACTACGCTTATTCCTTTTACTGTAGCTGCATACTATGTTGTTGTAATGTCATGGTGTTTTTCTTACATGGTATATTCAGTAGATTTAAGATGGGGTTTACATGCCGAACAGTTCTTTCTAAAAAATTTTCTAGGTGTAACTAGTAATCCTCTAATTCTTGGAGGTATTAGAATTCCTGTTTTTCTTGGTCTTATTGCAATCTGGATTTGTATCTTTCTTATTCTATATAAGGGGGTAAAACGTATAGGTAAGGTTGTAGCTCTAACAGTACCTATTCCTACCATTCTTTTGATAATACTTACCATACGTGGTTTGACACTTCCTGGTTCGATAGAAGGTTTAAGCTACTACCTTACACCAAATTTTTCTCAACTTCTCGATGCTAATGTATGGCTCGCAGCATATGCACAAGTATTCTTTTCATTGGGACTTGCACAAGGTATAATGATCACGTATGCAAGTTTTCTAAAGCGAAAATCTGATATTACGAACAATGCTATTATCACCTCATTAGCAGATGCAGGTACATCTTTTTTTGCTGGTTTTACTGTTTTTTCTGTTGTTGGTTATCTTTCAGCAACTCAGGGAATCGGAATAGAAAACCTAGGTATTGCAGGTCCATATCTTATCTTTGTTACATACCCAACAGCAATATCTCTGCTACCAGTAGCAGCACTTTTTGGGGTTATTTTCTACATAGCATTGCTTACATTCGGAATCGATTCAGCCTTCTCAATGATAGAACCGATAATATCTGGGATAAATGGAAAATGGAAAATAACAAAAGCAAAAGTCACAGCAATAATGTGCACGATTGGTTTTTTTACAAGTTTAATCTTTACAACAGGTAGTGGTATGTATTGGTTAGAAATATTAGACCATTTCATAGCTAACTTTGGTCTGGTAACTATTGGCTTAATAGAATGTCTGATTTTAGGATGGGCGTTTAATCTTCATCGGTTTCGTGAGCATGCAAATAAAACATCAGATGTAATAATCGGTAGATGGTGGGATTTTCTAATAAAATTTGTAATACCAATAATTCTTGTTATACTTCTAATTGCATCCCTAATAGATAATATAATTAATCCATATATGGGCTATCCATGGTGGATAATATTAGCAGGAGGTATGATACCAGTGGTAACCATTTTTTTGCTTTCATTTATTCTTATGAAAATAAAAGGGAAAGAGGTGAAAACATGAACTTGTCTTTATCAGCAATTGTTATGCTTATATTTGGTTCTATTGTCTTATATGGAGGATTAGCTTACTTTTTGTACAGAGCATTGAAAGGAAAAAAACAATGAAAAACTATTAGTGATTTTCGAAATTGTAAACAAATATTTGATTAAAAAATTGCAATAGAAATATATATCCAACACTTTATCTATTATCAGATAAAGGTGAACAAATGATCTCAAAGATCGTTAAATGCCCTATATGTAGTTATAAAAAAACAATTAATGGTGAACCTGGGGAAAAAGTTACTCTAACATGTCCTAAATGTAATACAAAAGGAAGATATCTTTTTCCAGAAGGTTTTCAACAAGTAACGAATAATAGTGATTCAACGGCAATAGAGGTAAATGGACTTATTAAAAAATTTAACGGATTAAGAGCAGTAGATAATGTATCTTTTAATGTGAAAAAAGGAGAAATATTTGGTTTTTTAGGACCCAATGGAGCAGGTAAGACAACAACAATAAAAGCTATGCTTGGTTTAATTCATGCTAATTCTGGTGAAATTAAAATCAATGGATATGACATCAAACATAACGGAAAAGATGCAAAGAAATTTGTTGGATATCTACCTGAAAGAGTTGCCTTTTATGACAATTTAACTGCCCTTCAAAATCTTCATTTTTATACTGAAATAAAAAAATCTTCAAAGGAGGAATGTATATCATTAATTGAAGAGTTTGGACTTTCTGATGCAATTAATAAAAAGGTTGGTACTTTCTCAAAGGGAATGGTTCAAAGACTTGGGATGGCTCGTGCAATTCTTGGAACTTCACCAATATTGATTTTAGATGAACCATCTGGTGGATTAGATCCTAGAGGGGTAGTTCTAATTAGAAATAAAATACGTGAGATGAAAAATAAAGGTACAACAATTTTTATTTCTTCTCATATCCTAAGTGAAATTCAAGAGATTTGTGATCGGGTAGGGATAATAAATAAAGGTGTTTTAGTAGCCCAAGATACTGTATCCGGGCTCAGTAAAAAATTAAATTTAAAACCTAAGATAACAGTTGAACTAGAAAAAATGTCGAACGATGTTGTAGAATCTGTTAAAAAAGTACAAGGTGTTGATAAAGTTGAGAGAATTGGAAAAAGCATTGACGTGATTTGTGATCCAAAAACAAAGGCAAAGGTGATATTAGCTATTGAATCAGCTGGTGGTAACATTATCAATCTTTATACGAGAGAGCCTTCACTTGAAGAAGTTTTTATGAGATTTACAGAGGTAATATAATGATATCGAGCCCTATTTTGAATATTGCAAAAAAGGAGATACTTGACAATGTAAGAAATAAATGGGTTATAATTCTTACAATTATTTTTGCCTCTTTAACATTAGTGGTTTCTTATTTCGGATCTATTTTCAGTCAGGGGTGGCAAGATTTTGGAGATACTATTGCTGGTATGATGAATCTTGTTCAATTTTTAATACCGATCATAGGGTTAATGTTGGGATATGCTGCTATAATAGGAGAAATTGAAAAAGGTTCAATGAGTTCTCTTCTTGCACTTCCTGTTGCTAGATTAGAAATAATTCTGGGTAAATTTTTAGGTTTAGGGGGTGTATTATCATTTACTATCTTCATTGGATTTGGAATTGCTGGTATTGTAATAGGGGCTAATGTATCTGATGTAAATTATTTAGATTATTTGATTTTTATTGGTGCAACCATACTTCTTGGTCTGGTGTTTTTAATTGTAGCAATGTTTTTTTCTACTCTTTTTAAAAAACGTTCTACTTCAATGGGATTAGCTGTATTTCTTTGGTTTTTTTTTAATATGATTCTACCCATAATATTTGTTGGGATTATGGCTGCTAGTATCGGCATTGAGGGACTTGCTTCTGGTGATTTTCCTGAATGGTACCACGCTTTGACTCTTTTAAATCCTTTATCTGTCTATTCTGCACTTGTCTCATTGAACGTTGGTCCTGTTTCAACAATAGAGGGCATCTCAGTATCTTATCCAGCTTTCTATTCTAGCGGAGTCATGATACTTATTTTACTTATTTGGATAGTTGGTTTTTTATTACTAAATTTTTGGATGTTTGATAGAAGAGACATCTAAATTCTTTATTATTTTTTGTTTAAATTCATTTAATCTGTGCAACAAATTTTCATCATATTCAAAATCAAAGTCATAAATAATATCCTTAAGGATTAGTAGTTCAGCGGGTGCCAAACCAAAATCTACTCTTTTATTAGGATTATTTAGTGCATTTTTGATCTGATCTATTTCTAATTTTCTTGTTTCTATTCCAAGAATCGTAGAAACAATTCTCCTTATCTGATGCCATAAGAATGTTTGAGCAAAAAAATCAACACATATAAAATTTCCATCCTCTGTAAAAACAATATTATTAATTGTTCTAACAGGGTCTTTATTAGATTCTACTCTAGCAAAATTACTAAAATCATGTTCTCCAGTAAACATTGCTGCTGATGTCATTGCACTTTCAATATCTAGACACCCTTTAGGAAGATAATATCGATATATCCTCTGCTTTGCATATCTAGGATTAAATTCTAATTCAACCTCTTTAATACCGTAGAATACAATATCTTCATATTCAAAAGATAGATACTTTAATATATTTTTCTTATTTGACCTTGTTTTAAATGCTACAACATTGCAGAACGCTGATACGCTCTTGTCAGTTCTACTTGCATACCTAAATTTTGATTCTATGGTATCTTCAATTAGTCTATGTTTAATTAAGGCTTTTATTATTTTCTCCTCGATAGTTGTAACATTTGGTTGACGTGCAAAACCATGGTATTTTTTTCCATTATAAGCAAATTCTAATGCAACTCGCATCTTATTTTAGATATTACAATGTATAATATAAATTATGAAGATTACTTTTAACTTTTGAAAAAATAAAAGAGAGATTTTGCTGAGTTCAGACGTATTTCTCAGCTATATCTCCAACAACAGGAAGTTTGAATTTTTCTCCCTGGTATGCTTTTATCATAAGAATAAGCCACAATATTATGGTGATTGCCCAAATTATCCATGACAAATAAATAAGAGCTGTAAATCCATAATTATATGTTGGTATTCCGTAAGGACCTGTAGCGGTAATTCTTGGTGCTCCTACCCAACCAATGATCCATGCAATAAAATGCAATGGGATGAAAGTTAATATTGATTGCATCGCATGGAATCTAACTGTTTTGTTTTCCTTTTCAATAAAATAAAAAACTATTCCAGATATCCAGAAAATCAGATAAGAAAGAGCTCCAGCTACATTTTCATCTAAATTCATAGATGTTTTTGCTTTAGTCATATTTAATCACCTCACTCCTAAATTGCTTCAAATATTTCTTTCACAGAGACATTATATACTATTTATGATTTATGTTTTTATCAGGTAATAAAAAAATCTCATCATCAATTTTTAAAATTTTGACTTTCTTCAAATCATAAGAAATGTTTTTTGGTTTTCTCACTTCAAGTGTTTTATAGGTTTTTGGATCCATTAACTGCACTTCTTTTTTTGTTTGACTAACTAAAATCATATCCTTTATTAGTTCATCACTACCAAGTATCTTAGCAGTCTCAAGTTCCTTTATATCGTAAATTTTTTCTATCCATCCTGATAATTCCAAAATATGAACTTTGTTTCTTGAAATTGCATATATATTAAAAATGGCATCGTCATGGGAAATAAAATCTCCCTTTCTAATTGAAGGTAACCTTAAAAGATATGTCATTCTATATAATTGTCTACCGTCTTTCATGCCAATGTTTTTTGATGATTTTTTTATTTCCCCACCGTAGCATTCCTGGATCTTTTTTGTAATGGTTAGAGCTGATCCTTTATCACTAAGATAAAAGTCTAAACCTCCGTGTTCTTCTCTCATATCTGTTATAAATAGTTTGCGATGACCTTTTTGTTGTAAAGTTATAACAAGAGATTCAACATATTTTTTTATTTCTATAATTTCTTTTTCGGTTAGATTTCTATTATCTGCCCTTACTTGAATAATCGCTTCATGATAGCCTCCAAAGCGTTTTGAGCATACATCACAGACATCTTTTTTTTTTCGGACAATAACGTCATGTTCTTCAGAAATTTTTATATCCTTTAAAAAACCTGTAATTGTACTTTTACATTGTATATATTCTTTTTCTTCTTTATATTCTGTAGAAATTTTTGGTTTTTTTAACTCTTTACTAATATCAAATAAGTGTTTGATCCATCTATTTAATGTCTCATTAAATGAGTCAGAAGTCCATGAATTTTTGTATTTACACGATCCGCAATGTGAGCAAATGGAAAGGTCTATAATCTTTGGTCCTTTAGAAAAACTATGTGTCTTCAAAAAACAGTCAATGCAAACTGCTTCTTGAAATATTTCTCCTTTTTTGCCGCATTCTACGCAGAACATCTGTAACTCCTGATCTTAATTCTTTTGTACAACTTATATACCATATATTATAAGTATTGAATTTAAATACTCTCAATATTATAGTACTATATTACTAATAACAAATTGATTACATTATTTAAAACTAATTGTAAAAAGAGAATTAAATTTCTCAATATGATTTTCATTATCTACATATATGCCTATAAACAAGACTTATAAGAAAAAACCGAATACAAAATGTATTCACATAGGATATGAAAACGTATTCTTTCGTATTCTTTTGAATTACGGGTTGGGATTTGATATAATGCAAAAAAGAGTAACTACTGTTAGGCTAAGCGATGAGCTTTATGATAAAATTCAAAAATCCAATATGAAAAACTCTGAGCTATTTACAAAAGCTGTTGAATACTATTTATATGAAAAAAATACACTCTGAACATGAGAATGATACTAAAAATGAATACAAAAACGAATACGATACTCACTTTAATATTGATGAACTTATTGAGCAACTTAGAAGCGAAAATAAATATCTCAAAGACCAAAGTGCAAAATTTATTGCTTTATTAGATGCCAATTCTAAACAACTGCATATCTCAGTAGAAGATATCAAAATTGCTACAACGAAAAAAGCTGTTAAATTCTGAAGTGAGACTTGAAGGAGTTGTTACACCCCCTAATAAAACTTATTATAGAGTTGGTTTTTGGAGTAGGTTTTTAGATTAAAAAATCTTATGGTTACTCAACAATACTTTTGATACTCCTAAAAAGTTCTTTTTATAAATAAACAACATCATAAACTTGTGATATTATTAACAATATATATTTTGATTATTCTTCAATAATAAATCAAATAGTCGAATACATTAAGATGTTAGAATATCTTGAAATACGTTTGTCAATTTTTAATGAATAAATAATGAAAATGAGAGAACTTAAAACTAGGTTTAATGAAGTAAGAGAGAAGTTTTCCAATATATTTATTTATTAAAGTTTTGTTAATAATCTTTATATATTAATTCACATTATTTAAATGTGGAGAATGGGGGAATAATGAGATACTTTTTTAAACCATTCTTTCCTCACCACCATATTTCTCAAGTATCCCCTATTCTCTCAAAATTTCCTCTCGCCTCGCCTTTACCTATCCCTTCCTTGTGATATATTAGCAAATAATTGATATGTAAATACTGTTTATAATAATTATGAAATTATTAAGATTTTTAAATTAAATATACAATTTCATAACTATTTCTTTTTTTCGACCCATACTTCTTTATTTTTTGGTTTTTTAACCTCTGGAATTATTGCCATTATTGTAGTGATAATCCCAATCACTATAGAGATATAAGATAATACCTTAAGGATGAAAATTAATAACTCCATTGTTGTATCAATAGTTAGTATTGAAGGAAGTTCTAATGCTGAAAAAAATAGTATTACTCCTAATCCAATTTCACTCAATCCCGCTGTAAGTTGTTTTCTATCCATTTCTCTTCATCCTCAATCTTTGATTATATAACACATTTTTACTTAATTAACTATCTAAAATTTCGTTACTATTTCTTAACGCCATCCTTTATTAGATTTTTTAAGAATATATCTTACTTTTTCTCCTGTTTTAAGATAAATAGTCTAGAAGGGTAAATCACTTTTGTGAATATAAGAATCAATTCCATCTTCTCCTTCAATAAAGCCATATTCTATTCTTGTATTATACCATTTTATTTTTCCGTTCATAAATTTATAATCCTCTTGAAAAAGAAAGAAAGATTTTTTGTAAAAATAATAATATTTATACAAATTTCATTTTTTTACTAAAATCTTTTTGGTTTATGATTCTGAAAACATTCCCTACAGTAGACGGGTCTGTTGCCATCTGGTTTGAAAGGAACTTCAGTTTTTTTTCCACAATCTGCACAAGTTACTTCATGCATTTCTCGAGGACCACTATTAAATCCTCTATTTCTATTTTCTCGATACATGTGTGTTATATTTCCTTTTTTATTTTTCAGGAGCCAATGCAGATATGATATTTAAAATTATCCTTAATTTTATTACAAAATAGTAAAAATAATATTTGTATTAATTAAAACTAAAGAAATTGAAACTGTCGTTTAAGATATACCAATAAATTGTAAGATATATAGAAGATTTACACCAGTTAATCCCAAAACTGACAAAGGCAGTATTTCTTTAAAAGGTATTAGAGTTTTTTTCTTTCTTAAAAATAGGATTAAAACCATTATTTGCGTAGCTCTAAAAATCTTAGAAACCCCAAATTAATTGGAGAAATTTCTTTGTAGATCAATCTAACTACAATTAAAGATCCTGCCCATACTAACCTTACTAAGATTAGTAATGTATAGTTCAATAATTTGTTCTTATCCCTTTATAACAGATATATAATTTAGATGGATTGAATTGAGTCCATTCCTCCTCTAAATGCTTTTTCATTTATCTTCCTATACTTTTTAGGGACGTTATCAAGAATCGTATCAAGAAGGATATTATATCGAAAGGGCAGTATCTCTGCTGCAGCAAGTGCACCTAACATCACAATGTTTTTTGTTATAATGGCACCAGAATCTCTTGCTATTTTCATTGCATCTATTTTATATAACTTTGCGCGAGATTTTATTTCTTTAAAGACTTCATCTAGATTAGGATATTTTTCACCGCCTACTGCAACAGTAAATGGAATGATAGGATTTATATCTGTTATGACCTTAGTTTTCTTGGATGCATATTGAATGTAACGTAATGCCTCTATTGGTTCAGTACTAATAATAGCATCTGCTGTTCCACTTGCAACTAAGGGTCCTGATACATCTCCTATTCTGATACTACATATGACAGAACCACCTCTCTGTGCCATTCCATGAACTTCAGATGCATATACATTCATTTCCGCATTGACTGTTGCTTTTCCCAAAATGTTGGCTGCTGTTATTACCCCCTGTCCTCCAACGCCCGTAAGAACTATATTTGTTTTTCTTTTCATCTATTTCTCCTCCTTCTTAGAAATAGAATCAAAAGGACATATTTGGACGCAATCTCCACATCCATTACATTGATATTCATCAATATGGATGCTTTCATCTTCTGCGTAATAAAAAGCTGGGCAACCGAATTGCCCTATGCATGTTTTACAATGCTTACATTTATCCTGATTGATTTCATAAGTTGGTATTTTTTTCCCGGTCTTTCTTTTTGCCCTATTCTCAAGCAAAATACACGGTGATTTACTTACTACGATAGCAGGTCCCTTGAACTCGAGTGCTCTTTTAAACACTAGAGTGGTTTCTTTAATATCACTTGGATTTGTAACCTCAATATGTTCAACTCCACATCCTTTTACAACATCTTCAACATGGATCCTTTTTGCAGGACGGCCCATCCCATCAAAATCGGTTCCAGGATGTGGTTGATGCCCTGTCATAGCAGTAGTTCTATTATCTAAAATCGTTATTACTACATCATGATTATGATGTACTGCATCAATTATTGGTGGAATTCCTGAATGGAAGAATGTTGAGTCACCCATAAAAGATATGCTTTTTTGATCTGTTGAAACAGAAAGACCACATGCTATTCCTGCATTAGATCCCATGCATAATAAAAGGTCTGCTACATTAAGTGGAGGTTCTTTTCCAAGTGTATAACAGCCAATATCAGTTGGATATACTGTATTCTTTGGAGAAGCTTTTTTTACAGCGAAATAGGTAGCTCGATGTGGACAACCTGGGCAAAGAGCGGGTGGTCTACTTGGTAATTTAATTTTATAACTCGTTGGTTTGGAAATCGGGTTTTTTACCCCTATAATTTTAGATATTGCATCTGTAACAATATAAGGATTATATTCATATAAACGTGAAAAATGTCCAGTAGATTTACCAAATATTTTTACACTTGAGTTCATATCATATGCCATCACTTTTAACTGATTTTCGAGAATTGGCTCCAATTCTTCAACAATTATGATCTCCTTACAAGATTTAATCAATTTCTCACACATCTTACGTGGAAGAGGATTCGTCATCCCCAGTTTCAAAATTTTAGCGTTTATTTTAAGATCTTCTACTGCCTCTTTTACATAATTAAAAGATACTCCAGAAGTAACTATTCCAATTTTACTTGTTTTTCCAATAGTGATTATTTCATTAAACCGTGATTTTTCTGAAATTTTCTCAGCCCTTTCCATTTTTTTCAATAGATCATGATGTTTTACACGAGCTGTTGAAGGAACTGTTACAAGCATAGGATCTTTTTCAAAATATCCTTTGCCTCTTGTTTTTTCTAGTTTTCTTAATGTAATTGGCCCACGAGCATGATTTAATCTAGTAGTAGTTCTAATGAGCAAAGGTTGTTTTAATTCTTCAGAAATCCTTAATCCTATTCTTGTCATTTCTTTTGCCTCTTGTGGGGTTGCAGGTTCTAGCATTGGTGCACCACCAAACAGGGCAAAATATCTATTATCTTGCTCATTTTGAGAAGAATGGCAATATGGATCATCAGCAGTTATAATGATATGTCCACCTTTGCAACCAACATAGAGATAGGTCATTAAGGCATCACTGGCCACGTTCAATCCAACATGTTTCATACATGTTAAAGCACGTAATCCACTAAATGATGCTGCAGCAGCTATCTCAAGGGCAACTTTTTCGTTTATTGAATATTCGAAGTGAAAGTTAGATTTTCTCCCCTTTTTTTTAAGATATTTTGCAATTGCTGAGAAGGTATCTGCAATTTCTGAGGACGGTGTACCTGGATATGTTGTAGCAACATCAATTCCAGCCTCGAGAGCACCTCTAGTAATTGCCTCGTTTCCAAGTAGAAGTATTGTTTTTCCTGGTTTTCCTTCAATTATTTCCATGTATGTTTCTCCACATTTCTTATCTTAAAAATCCTTTATTCTAGTTCGTTTTTGTGAAATCGAGGGCAGCATATAAATCTAACTATTGCATATCTTTACAAGTATGAAAAAGAGAGTTGCATTATCAATAGCAGGTTTTGATCCATCAGGAGGCGCTGGATTACAGGCAGATTTAAAAGCATTTGCATCCCTTGGTGTACACGGAGCAACAGTAGTAACTTGTATTACTGTCCAAAATACTCAGAGAGTAACAGATATATATAAACTACCAGTTAACGTTATTGAGAAACAATTTGATATTTTAATAGAGGATTTTAAAATAGATGCTGTGAAAACAGGCATGCTATACAATTTAGAAATTGTAAAATGCATTTCAAAAAGAATTAAAAAACATAATCTAAAAGTTGTCGTTGATCCTGTTACAGTTGCTACAAGTGGTAATTCTTTATCAGATGAAAATTTTGTTAATTCTATTAAAAAGGAGTTGCTCCCTTATGCATTTATGATGACACCGAACATAAATGAAGCACAAGTTTTTAGTAATAAAAAAATTAAAACGTTTGAAGATGTGAAGAAAGCGTGCAGTATTCTTCATAAAATGGGACCTCAATATGTATTGATAACAGGTGGTCATTTAAAAGGAGATTATGCAAAAGACGTAATGTACAATGGTAAAGATTATGCTGTTTTTTCTCTTCCTAAGATTCCTGATAAAATTATCCATGGTTCTGGCTGTACCTTTTCATCTTTGATAACTGGTTTAGTTGCTCTTGGTGAAAATCCAAATAACGCGGTTGAAAGGTCAAAGAATATAGTCTGGAATATGATATATCAGAGTTATAACTTAAACAAAAGTCCATATATTGTCAATACTTCCTTGAATATTTCTAAGGATGTTCCTTATTCATTCCAAAACAAAGAATGTTTCAAAATCTGGTTAGAATTGAAAGAATCCGTTGAAACCTTGATTTCTATTCTTCCTATGGATCAAATTCCAGAGGTTGGAATTAATGTTGGATATGCTCTTGCACAAGCAAAAAATCATAAGGATATATGTGCAATAGATGGT
>Ga0209635_10002845_pt1 | contig 13395 bp, 13 predicted proteins | sample DeeMarSWOR230_32_FD_187463 | JGI IMG/M metagenome (GOLD analysis project Ga0209635, IMG submission 187463) | Marine sediment microbial communities from White Oak River estuary, North Carolina - WOR-2-30_32 (SPAdes) (version 2) | ecosystem: Environmental > Aquatic > Marine > Intertidal zone >...
AATTAAAGACTTACCAGAACCCTATTATAATAAAATCAAAACTTTTCAAATAAAAACTTTTCTACCTGTTCTATCTCTTTTAAATTTTCCAAATTCTTCAGACTGTTTTAAGAATAACGAATCAAAAACAGGACCATCAACACATGTTCTATAACCGTCCATAGAACATCTTCCACAAATTCCTACACCACATGGTGTGTACCTCTCCACAGATGCAAAGATTCTCTCTGGTAAAGTATAATTCATTTCAATCTCAACTGCTTTTTTCATCATTACTTCAGGACCACAATTATAAAAATAAGAATGCTTACCTAAAGTATTTTCACATAAATATGTTTCTAGACTATCAGTTACAAGACTTCTTCTTCCTTTAGAACCATCATCAGTAGATATAATAACTTCTCCGTATTCAGAAAATTCTTTTTCAAATAACAATTCATTTTCTGTTCTCGCACCTATAAGAATTGTTGGATTTTCTAATCTAGTAGCTAGAAAATATAATGGAGCTAATCCTGTTCCACCACCAACTAAATACGATTCTTCATTAGTAATTGGGAATCCTTGACCATATGGACCGCGAATCATAAGCTCATCTCCTCTTTCAAGCTCAAACATTCTAGAAGTAAAATCACCAACTTTTCTAACAGCTAGAGTTAATGGATTGTTATAAGCAACCGAAAATGGTTTTTCAGATTTTCTGGGTTTCCAAACAAAGACAAATTGACCAGGCTCAGCTTTTATTTTTTTATCAAATGTAAATATTTTAATTTCATCCCCCTTTCTTTCAACATCTATTATCTTATATGGCTCATGTTTCATTATCCATTCTTTTGTTACCATTTTTTCTGCTTCGTTATAATCATTTAATAAATCAGCTTCATACTTTCTAAAGAACTCATTTATATGTTTTGTGCTCATACCTCTTAGAGCAGTTCCTATATAAAGAGCATTTGCACCAGCATGTAAATATTGTCTACCGATTTTAGCAGATTCATTTCCAAGACCACCAATAATTGGCAAATCTCTCACAGCTTTTCTCATCAAAGAAATACATTCAACTCCTATAGCACTTACACCTTCACCTGAAAGACCACCATATTTATTTGTTAGAATAGGTTTACCAGTATGATCATCTATTACAGTCCCTCTTACTGTATTCATTCCTGATAATGCTGAAGCTCCTCCTTTTTTAGCAGCTATTGCCAAATCTTTAATTTTACTAATATCTGGGGCAAATTTAACAATAACCGGTAGACCGGTTTTTTTAACAATTGATTCAGTTACTTCATAAGTTATTTCTGGGTCATTAAAACCGCCCTCTACCCCATAACCTTTTGTGTGAGGACATGATAAAACAGCTTCAATTGAACTAAAAGGCTCTCTGATATTTTTAGCTAAATATTCAAAACCTTTAACACTGGGGGCAGTTATACTTGCTATTACAGGTTTTTCAGGATTTATTTCTGAAAATTCTTTTAAAGCTTCTTTTAAACCAGTGTTAGTATAACCAACAGCATTTATGAATGTATTTGAGGATGCCTGGGCAAAAATTGGTTCACGATTTCCAAGTCTTGATCTAGGAGTAATGCTTTTTGTTACCACAGCTCCAATGTATACGTTTCTAGAAAACAATTCACATGTATCAGGAGTTGTAGTTATGATTCCTGATGGGACTGCAAATATAGGATCGATTACCATCTCTCCTATTTTCACTGGTTTTAATTTCATGATATCACTCAATAACTTTTGTGAAAACTTTTTTTATGTTACCGTATGTTAAATCTGAAATTTCTTTTTCAGAAAATCCACAATCTCTAAGATTTTGAAGGAGAAATGAATAATCTTTAAGACTTGGAATTCCAGATGTATAAAAATAAAGTTTCTCAATGGGTTTATGAGGAGCATGATCAGTCTCAATCCAATCTATTTCTCCATTTTTTAAATCTTGTCTTAAAGAAAACATATCTTGTTTTTTCCTGAGTGGCGGATTAACTTTAAGCATTATTCCCGCTTTTCCTCTCATATCTGAAGTTGAGTTAAGCAGATGATGAGGTGTTGCTCCACAGGTTATGCGAATATTTTTTCTAGCTTTATCAACTATATCAACAGTCCCTGGAGTAGAAACATGAAGAATATGTAAATTGCCTTCAAAACCAGCCTCTGTTGCAAATTCTATTTGATCTTTAACAGCTTCTATTTCAGCTTCAGGTGGTCTTGCATCATTCCATGACCAAGGTCTTTGAGGATTCCATCTATAGTTTTTAAACAGCTTTTCTTTTTCACAATGAACAGATAGAACACCAGTATATTTACATTCAGCAAGAGTCTCATATAATTTTCTCTGATCAGATTCGTCTGTTAAAGCTAAAACACCTTTTCCTGTAGTGAAATATTTAATCCCAACAACTTTAGGATTAGTTGTAGCTACTTCTACTGCTTCTTTTATCTGGTTAGAATTATTTGTAGCTCCTATGTAAAGATAATAACCTTCAAAACAACCTTCATCTTTTGCTAGTTTTAATCTTTCTTCTACATAATATTTTGAAATTATAGGTGGATCTGTATTAGGCATATCAAAGATTGCAACTACTCCATGATTTCTTGCAAGACCAGTAACTTCCTTTATAGTTGCTTTATAATCTTGTTTCCAGTCTCTACAATGAACATGTGGATCTATATGTTTCTGAGATGGGAGCATAAAATATTCATATATAGTAAATTTTAAATAGAGAATATAGCAACTAATTTTTTAAAAATTGTTTTTCTCTACTCCGTATTTTCTGTAGTATTTCTGGAATGATTCATATTTTTCGTCATCCACCCAAACTTTTCCAAGAAATTTTTTGTTATGTAATAGATCAAACAATGTTACAGAATCTAGAATATGATAAATAGGTACTCCTATTTCATCTTGTAAAACTCTGATAGGATCATTACCCTTTTCATCTGTTTCTTTTCTATTTAACCCGATTAAAATTCCAACCACTTCTAAATCCATATTTAAAGAGTTTAATAATTTAATTTCATCCTTTTTAGTTTTACCAGTCGTTATGACGTCATCAACAATCATTATTCTATCTCCTTTTTCAAGTTTACCATTGATAAATCTATCTTTAGTATCTCCATGATCTTTAGGTAATTTTCTATCATATGCAAATCTTCTAACTACACTATAATCCCTTTCCAATGAGATCGCTGTTGAAACAGAGATTGGTATGGCTTTATATGCAGGTCCAAATAATACGTCAAAATTGTCTTTTCCCATTTCAACTAATTTAGATGCATAAGCCATACCTTCTGAAGAACAAGATTTACCATCGCTCATCATAGCAGCATTCCAGAAATAAGGTGATATTCTTTTGGATTTTAATTTGAATTCTCCGAATCTTAATGCTTCTGATGGTATTGCTGCCTCTAATAGTTTTGCTTCAGATAACTCCATTCTACCACCTCAAAATTCCTGCTTCTTTCAAAGCAGATGTTATATCATCTTTCATTGCTAAAGCAGATTCTCTGGCAGCTTTATCAAATTCGAATTCATTTCTTTTAAATTGTTCTGTTTGATATGCAAAAATTATTCCCCTAGAACTATTAATTATTGCTCCTTGCCCATCTTTATTAAAATTCGGTATTGTATCTTTGCCGGTAGCACCCTGTGCACCAACTCCTGGAACTAAAATAATTGCTTTAGACATTAATTTTCTTGTAGTTATTGCTTGAATAGGGTATGTGGCCCCCACTACTGCTCCCACAGAAGAATATCCTCTCTCACCAATAACATCCCTTCCCCATTCATCAACTAATTGTGCTACATCTGTAAAAACTTGTGGAACATAACCAAGTTTTTCAGCATCACCAAAAATATCAGTTTGTTTATCTTGTATTTCACCAGAAGATTTATTTGATGTTTTTACTAAAACAAAAATTCCTTTTCCGTGCTTTTTACAGTTTTCAACAAAAGGATTTGTGCAATCACTCCCCAAATAAGGGTTAACCGTTATAGCATCAACATCCAATGAAGGTTTAGTAGTTGCATCGCATAATTCAACTTCTCCAAGATGTCCGTCAGCATATGCTTTAGAAGTAGATCCAATATCATTTCTTTTTGCATCCTCTATAGCAATACAACCATTTCTTTTAACATGTTCAACTGTTCTTTTAAATGCAGCTACACCAAATTCACCGTATTGCTCATAAAAAGCCATCTGTGGTTTATATGCAGGTACAACATCATGAGTAGCGTCAATTATACCCATGTTAAAATCTAGAAAAGATCTCCCAACCGCTTCCATTGTATTTCCATATTTATCGATGTTTTCGTCCCTAATATATTGTGGAATGTTTTTTATTCTTGGATCTAAACCAATACAACATGGATTTTGTTTTTCATCTATAGCCTCTAGAAGTCTATCAGCAAAATTTTTCATATCAAATCATCCCATATTATTATCTATCGAAAAAATTTATATTTAATTAACACTACAGGTGACTTACAAAAGTAATTTAAATTCAAAAACTAAAATTAGAACATGCTTTTAGCAATTTTAGGTTTTTTGGATATACTGGTTGGTATTTCTTTAGTATTTCCTAATTTTCTTGCTTTCTATTTAGGTATAATTATTTTATTAAAGGGAATATCTTCGATAATAGGAAGCTTTGCTGTAAAGTATTTCTTTGATATTATGGGATTTATTGATTTGATAGCAGGGTTAATGTTGATTTTTAATTTTAGCTTTCCTTGGTTCTGGATACTTCCTATATTGAAAGGATTGTATAGTTTTGTAGTTGGGTTAGGAAGTAGATAAAGAATTTAAAATTTACTATCTAACGATAGTAAGTGAGTAAATGATTAATTGGGATTATGTAAGAGATGCATCAGTAAAAATTGGTGAAATTGCAGTCTCGCCAAAAGGAAAAGAAGACGTTGTTTTATTAAGGGGTAAGAAATCTCTACATGGAAATATTTTTGATTCATATTTTTATTTAAGTGATGTCCCGGTAATAAACTCGAGACAAATTCTTTCGCTTACAGAAAAAGGAGATCCTCATACAAATTTTATTAGAGATATCATGGAATATAGTGGAAGGTATGTTGAAAAGATGTATATAGAAGAAGATTTTCATAAAGGTAAACCGACTAAATTCAGTAGATCTTTTTTAAAATTTTCTACTGGTGAAGAAATGTATCCTGTATCGCCTCCAACTTCACTAGTTTTTGGATTAGCAAGTGGAGCAGAAATATATGTAAATAAGAGGGTATGTGATGAAAAGAATAAACATTTAAAAGATTTAAGAAAAATTATAGAATCTGCTGATTTTAAAAGTTTAGAAGGTTTGCCATCGAAATGGGAGAAAACAGAAGTTTCTTTTGATCATAATGGTTATGAAGAACTAAAAAATACTGGTGTGTCTGAAATGGATTTTGTAAGAAGGGAAAACGGTAAAATGAAAAAAGTAGTAAGGAACATATTAACAATCAATTACTCTAAAAATAGGAATGTTTTCTTATTTCCAATGCCACTCCCATATAATCGACTTGTTCTAGAAAAATATTCAGATAAATTAAACAATCCTTTGAATAGAAAAACAATGAAAGAGGCTTTAAAAAAATATATACAAAAAGAAGATATGGAAGTTCTGAATTATATCTCAGATGATATTAAAACCGATTCAGTTTTCATAAATGGTAAAGTAATGAAGTCTTCAACTTCAGGTGTATTTGTTGTTGAACCTGTAGATAGTTTTGTACGTTTAGAAATGGATAGATTAAGAACTTTCCAAACATCATATTTTTTCGGTTTAAATTCAGCATTTTTAAATCTTGATAAAATAATGTTAAAGCCTGAAATAAAATTATCATATGTTAGTTAATTATTATTTTTTCTTAGTCTTTCTGGTTTTCTTCTTAGAAACTTTCTTCTTTTTGGTTTTAGGTTTTCCCCAATCAGCCTTTGTTTCACAATTAGGATCTAAGCACATATTAAATGGTCTTTTACCTTTTCTCATAACTCTAATAATTGGAGTATTACATTTATCACAAATCTTATCTAAACTTTGGAAAGAAGCATTATGAGGAAGAGGAAATCCTGTTTGACATGAAGGTGTCCATTTTTTATCTTTCCAGCTACATTCACATTTTCCCTTTTGCTTTCCACAAATTGGACACTTGCATTTGCAAGCCTTTTTAGTAAACCCACAAACTTTACACTTAGAATAACTAGTGCATCCTACAAACATTTTCTTTGAGAAAGGACTGAACATTATTTTTAAGGTTCCACCACAGTTTGGGCAAGGTCCTAAAACAGCTTTATCATTTTGTGTCTGAATTATAGCTTCACCCAATTCTTTACCAATCTTGTCTTCATTTTGTTTGAACTCATCACATATTTTTACCAAAGCTTTTTTAGCTTTATTCAAAACCTTTTCCTTTTTAATTTTTCTTTGCATTATTTTCTCTAAATCTTTTTCAAATCTTCTTGTTAATTTCTCGTCAACAAAATCTGGAACATATTTTTCTAAAGAAGAAGCAACTTTTAACCCTAAAGTTGTGACCTTGACACTCTTACCCATGATATAGTTTCTATTGTATAAAGTTTGTAGTATAGCTGCTCTGGTTGCTCTTGTTCCCAAACCTCTTTTTTCCATTTCCTTGATTATTGAAGCTTGTGAATATCTTGGAGGTGGAGAGGTTTCTTTGCTCAACAATTCCAATTTTTTAACATCTAATTTGTCTCCTTTTTTCAAGTCTGGAAGGATTATTTCATCAAACTTTGCATAAGGCCCGTAAAATTCCATCCAACCTTTTTCCATTGTCCTTCTTCCTGTTGTTGAAAACTTATAACCATTGACCTTAATTAAAACTTTCATGCTTTCTTTAATTGCCTCTTCAGCAAAATGCGAAAGATATCTTCTACATATCAAATCATAAATTTTTTGGGCAGGCCCGCTTAATTTCTTTTTAGGAGGCTCTATTGTTGGGTGGATTGCCTCATGAGCAGGATCTGTTCTTTTTCCTTCTACTGGTTTTAACTCTTTCAATGCTAACAAGGTTTCACATAATTTTTTGTATTTTTTAATTTTTGATAAAGCTTCCAAAATTTGTCTATAATCGATTTGTGGTGGGAGTTTTTCTGAAGATGTTCTCGGGTATGAGATATAAGCATTTGTATAAAGATTTTGAGCTATATTCAAAGTTTGTTGAGGAGAATAGCCAAAGAATCTGTAAGCTTCTGTTTGTAAAGATGTTATGTTAAATGGGGTTGGTGGTTTTTGTTTATACTTTCTTCTATTAACATCATCAACAATTGCTGGTTTATTTTTACACGATTTAAAAATTTTCTTAGCTTCATCTTCTTTCCATAGTTTTTCCTTTTCATATAAAGCAGTAACTTCATTTCCATTAATTAACAGGATCATTTGTAATTGCCAATAAGGTGTTGAAACAAACTTATTTATCTCAAGCTCTTTGTTTGCTAACAAGGTTAAAGTTGGTCCTTGAACCCTTCCTGCAGAAACAATTGAAAATCTTTTAGAATTTTTCTTAACAGCAATTGTTAATGCCCTTGTAGTTGAAACACCATAAAAATAATCAAGATAGTGACGAGCTATACCAGATTCTATGTTTTCATAATCCAAGTGTGGCATCATTTCTTCATATGATTTAATCAAATCTGGTTTTGTTAATGTTGAGAATTTCATACGTTTTGCATCATCCTTATTAAAAATAAATTTAATAATATTTGCAGCAATCACAGATCCTTCATTATCATAATCTGCTGCACTTATTAATTTGCTATTATGGTTGTTTTTTGCTATTTCTTCTATTGTTCTAAAGTATTTTTCAGAAAATGCAGACTTCTTAATAGCTTTAAATGAAGGCATCCAATCTGCATCAAAAACAGGATAATCCCAACCTTTGCTATTTTGTTTTAAATTGAATAAGTGTCCTACAGCAGCAACGGCAATATGTTTTTTACCATGCCTTAAGAACTCATAGTAATCTACTCCATACTTACTTGTCTTTTTCTTTAGGTTTTTTTCTGCCAAAGCTTTTGCTATGCGAAAGCAAGCATCTGGTTTTTCTGCAATAATTATAATTGTCATGATATCGTTTAACATATAATATAATGATATATTTAAATGTTTTTTACTTAATTTTTATTATGGATGTTCTAACTGTTGGTTTAGCAATAATACATAAAAATGGGAATGTTCTAATCGGATGTAGAAAAGAAAAAGATGAATTTGTTGAGCATTTAACTTGGGTTTTTCCAGGTGGAAAATTGGAAAGTTTGAATTTTGAAAAAGAAATTAAGAAACTTGCTAAAGAAGAGACTGGTTTAGATATTAATTTTAATAAAATTATTGCTGTAAGAAAAACACCTGATGCTAAGATTAATATCATTTTAATATACTTTGATTGTGTAAGTAAAGGAATTGAAAAGCCTGGTGGTGATTTAAAAGAGCTGAAATGGGTTCCTGCAACTTCTGTTTGTAAATATTTTACAACTTCTGTTATGAATGAAGTTATGATTTTTCTAAAAGAAATAGAAGATAAAAAATTGTAACAAATTTACTTAATCTTTTCTAATTTCTCAATTCCACCCATGTAAGGAATTAAAATCTTAGGGATCAAAACTGTTCCATCTGCTTGCTGATATTGTTCAAGAATAGCTACAAGTGTTCTTGAAGTTGCCAATGCTGTATTATTCAAAGTATGAACAAATCCAAGAGGAGGTTGGCCTTTTTTTTCCCTATATCTTATATTCAATCTTCTTGCTTGATAATCCGTACAATTTGAATTAGAACCAACTTCTCTAAACTGTCCATCTGCCATCCAAACTAATATATCATATTTTTTAGAAGCTATTGTCCCTATGTCTCCTGTACAAACATTAACAGTCTGATAATGCAAACCTAATCCTTCATATAATTCCTCTGAATTCCTCTGCAATTCTTCATGAAACTTCCAGGAATCTTCAGGTAAGGAAAAAATAAACTGTTCAACCTTGTTAAATTGATGAACCCTAAACAATCCTTTTGTATATTTGCCATGAGCTCCAATCTCTTTTCTAAAATTAGTGCTAATACCAACAAACTTTATTGGCAAATCATTTTTATTTAATACCTCATCCTTATACATAGCACCCATTGGATGCTCAGCAGTCGCAATCATATACAAATCTTCATTTTCTATTTTATACATTACACTCTCAAAATCAGCTAAATCAACTAGACCTTGATATGCATCTCTCCTAAGCATAGAAGGAGGAATAATTAACAAATATCCCCTTTTCATCAAAAAATCAATAGCATACCTGTATATAGCCTGATCTAACAAGGCAAGATGACCTTTCAAATAATAAAATCCTCTTCCAGCAACCTTTGCTGCTCTTTCCTCGTCCATTAAACCAAGATTAATTGCAATATCTGCATGGGTCTTTGGTTTAAAATCAAATTTCGGAGGCTTGCCCCAAGTTTTTATCACAACATTATCATTCTCATCTTTTCCAACAGGAACAGATTCATGAAGAATGTTTGGTAGCCTCATCAAATCATAATTAATTTTTTCTTTAAGTTTTCCTGTTTCATCTTCTAATTTTTTTATTGTTTCTGGTATTTTCTCTGCTTCTTTCAATTTTAAAGAAAAATCTTTACCTTGTTTTTTCAGCTCTGATATCTCCTGTGAAAGGACATTTCTCTTGTGTTTTAAGTCTTGTGATTCTTGCAAGAATTCTCTATACTTTTTATCATTTCCTATTAATTCTTCTAATAGTTTTAATTTCTCTTCGTCTTCCCTTTTTTTCAGATTGTCTTCTACAATCTTTGGGTTTTCTCTTATTAGTTTTATATCAAGCATTTTATTCACATTTTATTTTGTTATCATTATTTATAAAATCTTTAGCACACGTTATTGATCCCTCATGTTTTTCATCATAGGCATCTTGAGTTTGACCAATACTATGTGGGGTAGCTATCACATCTTCTCTTTCTGTTAACTTACCAGACGTGTTTTTTCCAAAGGGTGGATTATAATCAAAAACATCTAAAGCAGCACCACTAAGCTTTCCGGTTTTTAAACCTTTAAGCAAAGCACCCTCATCTACTATCCCACCTCTTGATGCATTTATTAAATAAGATCCTTTTTTCATTTTTTTGATTTCTTTTCTTCCAATCAAATGTCTAGTCTCTTCATTTAATGGCACATGTAAAGATATAAAATCTGATATTTCTAAAAGTTTATCTAAGTCGTCAACAAAATTTACACCTCCATTTCTTTCTTTTGAGTAAGGATCGTAAACAAACACATTCATACCAACTGCTGAAGTCATTTTTGCAACTTCTTTTCCTATTCTACCGTAACCAATTATTCCTATAGCTTTCCCTTTTACGCGGAACCCTTTCAATTCTTTCTTCTTCCATTCTCCACGTTTCATTGATCTATCTGCTTCTACAAGTCTTGTGGCACGATTAAAGATATTAGCCATGACACCTTGAGCAACGTCATAAGATTGAACAGGAACATTGTAAAATTTTATTCCTTTTTCATTTAAACAATCTACATTTACATGTTCAAAACCGTGGGTAGCACTTATCAAACATTCCAGATTTTGCATTTCATGAATACGTTCTTTAGTAAATTTTGTTTTACTTCTGGTAATAGCTATATTTGCATCTTTAGCATCTTCAGAAAAACTTCCATAAACTAAAGTTACTCTACCCTCTAAATTAGCCCAATCTTTAAAAGGCTTTTCATCGAATTCATCTGAAACCCATACTTTATATGTTTTATTCATAAAATCACTTAATCAAATCTTTAGCTAACTCTACAAGAAACTCTTCTTCAGTTAAAATTCCCTTGAGATCGAAAGCAATTAATTTTGTCATTTTTATCCCCTTAGATTATAGAAGGAAATAAGCCGATGAAATTATTCTGAGCCAGATGAGCCTGAAGATAGAACTAAAGAAATTTTACTTGAACAATTTCTAATTAGACTCAACATATAACCATTTATGAAAATTTAGATATTTAAAATTAACTTTCCAATTTAGTTATAGTTATTTTTTAAATTCTTTAATTAGTTCTTCATAACATTTTTTACATAAATGCCATTTTCTTGTATTTCCAGAAACATCAGGTGGAGAAAATAACAAACCTCCAAAATCTGTTAACTCTTTACTGCATTTATCACATACGGGATTTATTGCCATTTAATATTCTTGGTGTAAAAGAAATTTAAATATAATTATCAAATACTGGTTATGGAAGAGTTCACAATCCTTGTTGAAAATAAACCTGGGAGTTTAGCAAGAGTTTCTGAGATTTTAGCGAAAAGTGCTGTTAATATAGAAGCAATAACAGCAGAAGGAACAAGAAAAGATGGAACAATTAAAGTAATCACAAATGACTCAAATACCACGAAATCGGCCTTAGAAAAAGCAAGAATACCCTTTACAGTTAAAGAAATTCTCATTGTAAAGGTAATTAACAGGCCGGGTGAACTTGCAAAATTAACTAGAAAAATAGCAAATGGTAGAATAAACATAGAATCAATATACATGATTAGTAATGAAAAATTTGCAGTTAGAGTTGATGATATGGGAAAAGCAAGAACGGTTCTCAAGGAAAAACTGATAATGTAAAAGGATTTAAAATTTAGACTGCTTTCTAATCTCATGCGATATAAGAAATTGAAAATAAATTTTAGGAATTTTAAATACGTAATCTTAACTCCCCCAGAAAAAATGTGAAAATTTAACTGTTTGGGATGTTATCTTTGAAAGAAGGAGAAAAGCTATCTTGTAATTTCTGCTTTCTTAACAGTCTCATATAATTCTCTAGCTTTTTTATTTTTCTCAAAATATTCTCTTATTGGTTTCAAGATTTCATCTAAAATTTCTATAGTCTCTATTTTCAAGTCTGCTGGATGTAAATCTCCTTTTCTATAAGCATTTTCTAGTTCTTCATAGCTCTGTAATTCCAGCTTTGATTTGTCTTTTCTTTTAACTGATTTAGAATTAATTTTTCTAAAAATTATATACTTCCATATTTCTAGAATAGGATTATCATCAATAACTTTAGGTGAACAAAATGCACTATTAATCTTTTCTTTAATTTGATCTCTGGTATCATGAATAAAAATTGCACTTTTTGCTACAGACTTGCTCATTTTGGATTCGGCAGGACCCATTCTTTGTTTACCTTGTAAACCAACTAACAAATGATGTAAAATTGAAACTTTTATGCTTTTATCAATTTGAGGTGCTAATTCTCTTGATAAAATTGTTGCCCTTCTTTGATCCATTCCTAATTGTAGGATATCTGCTCCAAAATAAAATGGATCAAAGGCCTGCATTATAGGATAAAAAAGTTGAGCTGTATATTCCATCTCTGCCTCTTTTCTACCCATTATAGATGATGCTCTTATGCTTCTGTTTATCGTAGTTAATTTAGCAATTTTAATAACACCTTCCCAATATTCATGATTATTAGCAGCATCAGATGACCATAAAACTTTAACCTTTTTTGTATCAACACCACAAGCCTTCCATCCTTCGATTGTATAGTCACCAACCTTTCTAATTAAGTTTAGATTGCCTCCTAGTTTATCATTGATCCAGGCAAACCAGTCTGCAATCCAAAGTATAAAGTTAATATTGGCTTTTAATAAATCATCAATTTTAATTGCTCTAAGAATACCAGAACCTAAATGTAATAGCCCGGAAGGTTCAAAACCATCATAAGCTGTTATTTTTGTTTTTGTTTCTAATAATTTTCTTAAATCTTCTAAAGTAATAACCTCTTCTATTGGTGATCTTGTTATCAAATCAATTTTTGTTTCTATGTCCATACGCTCACTCTATATATTTTTTTATTTATCTTTAATAGGTTTTGCTATTAGTAAAGATTGTATTTAGATAAGTATTTAGAAAGATATTTAATTTTTTAAAAACTAAATTGTTATGTTGATGATTATGGATGATGTTGTAAGAGCATTAATGTCACCAGAAGCTCATGAAGAAGATGTTGGAAACATACGAATGATGCAGACAGCTCTATCATACATCTTTTTAACTGGAAAATATGTTTACAAAATGAAAAAACCTATAAATCTTGGTTTTTTGGATTTCACCACATTAGAAAAAAGAAAATATTTCTGCGAGGAAGAACTTAGGCTTAACAGACGTCTTTGTAAGGATATGTATTTAGGGGTCGTTCCGATAAATAAAAGCAATGGTAAGATCAAAATAGGAGGTAAAGGGAGAACAGTGGAATATGCTGTGAAAATGAAGGAAATAGATCAGAAATACATTATGACAGAACTATTAAAAAAGAATAAGATTGGTAAAGATTTAATTGATAAGATTGCAAAAATATTAACAGACTTCCATTCT
>Ga0209635_10002846_pt1 | contig 13395 bp, 10 predicted proteins | sample DeeMarSWOR230_32_FD_187463 | JGI IMG/M metagenome (GOLD analysis project Ga0209635, IMG submission 187463) | Marine sediment microbial communities from White Oak River estuary, North Carolina - WOR-2-30_32 (SPAdes) (version 2) | ecosystem: Environmental > Aquatic > Marine > Intertidal zone >...
TGATCTTCGGTTTGCGCATTGATGAGCATTGTTTCAGTAGGTTGTTCTTGGACCAAGAGGAGGATTTGGGCTGTAGCATCCTCATATGCTGCAATTTGTGCTCGTATGGTGATAGTGTATGTGCCGACAGATATGCTGACAACATGAAGGGTTTCCTCATACCATCCAGGTATACCAGTAGGTTGCATGGTTCCTGAGAACCCAATGCCGAAGTATTGAGGTTCTGCACTAGTAATTGGCTGGTTTTCAGCGGTGTCATTCAAATACACTGCAAAGGTTACTGTGTCATTCCAGAATACAGTGTAGGAATAAAATTCTGGAATTATTTCTACTTCGCGTCCACGAATGACTATGCTTACTGATAAAAAGGCCTGCCAATAGTCAACTGGAGCATCGGCATCTAGAAAGAACCGGATTTGATAGGTTTCATTAACGAGGTAGAGGGATGCGTCAAAGGTCATAGAAAAGTTGCCGATTTCGCCAGGTACAGGTGTTAATTGTCCAGAATCTACTTGATCTGCTGTAGAGTTGAAAAGGGTCCAGTTGGCAATGTATGGAATTGATGTGGCTTGCACGTCAATTCCTGCACCCCCTGCATCCAAATCTTGATAGAAGACCACAAAGTTCCTGGATACGTTATAGGGGATTTCGACAAAGGGAACCGTTGTAGGCGCTTTGAGAACTAGATCCGTTCGATGCTCTCTAGCCACTACTCCAATCGCTGAAGTTGTGTCACCAATGCTACTGACGGTTAATGGAGTTGTCTGATTGTGGATGCGGAATCGCTCAATATATCGAACATTAACATCGTATTGACCCGGGTACATGTATACAGATGCCGATGGACTTGCGTTGAGTGCAAAGATTGGCGTCCCACTAGTTGTCTCATCGAGGAAAACCTCAGCGTAAGTAGGTAGCGTTGAATCATCGTACCAGTCCCTGATGTGGAGGGTGAGATAACTAAGCTGACACTTAACGGTGCGGGCCCAACCGCGTTGTATGTTATGATTAAGAACTATTGATGTGGAATTGACTTGGAAGGTGACCGAACCGCCATAGGTAGAAAGTAAGGTGTAATTTGAAATAATTGAGTATGTATCATCATTTAACTTGGAAAAAATAATGGTTGAGGCTACCGTGGTTCCTGTTCGAATTAGATCTGAAGTACTATTGTAAACGTAAATGGTCACGTTCGAGATGTTTGAGCCTGTAACATCCTGAGTTGTAATGGTTAGGATGTTATGGCGGTAGAGTTCTTGCTCACCAACAGTTAAGCTAACAGGATTATTCACTTTCGTGGTTTGGGATCGAACTTCGTCGTAATTTGTTCCATATGCAGAAGTATAGACTGTGTAATCATAACTGAAGGTTTCACCTGTTGGCATAATGAAGAAGTCACCTTGATGACCCTCACGGAGAATTTGTTGCAGCATAGTATTGTCACCCATGCCGCTAACAGCGAGAGATAGAACCTCCCAGCCCACAGGGTTGACTTTGGCAATTAATCCAAGGGTAGGATGCTGTGTGCCATCATAGCCAGGTTCACCGGCATCATCATACCAGACAAACCAGGGTTCAATAGGGAAGTCTCGACGACGCCCGTCAACGGATTCATTGTAGAGTCCGTATTTGGATCCATTCCAAGCTTTCCGGTTTTGGACCGCATCAACTGTTCCTGGAGTTCCAGAACCGCAAGTGAATGTCATAATATGAGGCCAATCACCATAGTTCTTGACATGGCACTGGGCACCTAACCACTGAGGATTCGCGGTTATGTCAAGAATGACATTGACAAGCGCAGTATCACCATGCCAATAGAAAGTGTAAGTAATTGTGTAGTTGAGAAAACCTGCAGCTCCATTACTCCCGCGATTAACAGTATCAGAGGTCTGATTACACCAAGGCGAAGCCGAATTGCAATATCCACCATCGCTTGTAACGATTTTAATTCGGGTGAATAGGGGTCCATCGTCAAGAATCCAAACCCCAGCGCCTGAAATCCACGCTTCGGCAGGATTATCGGGTGCGACATTGGCTCGAGTAGCAGAACTAGAACCCATGCCCGTATCAACTCCTAGGGGGTCAAGGGCAAATTCGCCTAAGAGCATATATTGTAGGTTTGTTCCTAATCCTGTACCATTATTGGTATCGAGTGCATCAACATCGCCATATCGGACGGCGATTAGACCACATGCAGGTCCACCCCAATCAGAGCCTCCGCGTAGCATATCGGTGAGAAGTATAGAGGCATGTTCATATTGTGTAGCAGCGGAACGAATGTAGACCATGTCAACATTTGTGAAATTTGTGCTTGTGACATCGGAATACACCCAGGGCATGGTTGAATCATCAGTAATAGGTCCGTTTGATGGGATTGCCGTGATCCGGTCGGTGTAGCTTGGAGCAACGGAGTAATCATCGTCGTAATAGATGTAGAAAACTTCCTGATAGTTCTGTGTGATATTCACGAGAAAACAAACGGTGCAAGAATCATAGAATGTGGTATGGGTGGTGGCATTCCATATTTGAGAGGGGACTTCGTGCCAGCTGGCAAGATCCCAGTAGGCTACAGCAATAATTCCTTGACGAGCGACGTCACCTGTGAAGGTGAGGGAAACATGAACCGGTTCCATGTTTCGGGATGCGATATCCGGTTCAATGATGATGATTTTTCGTCGGTAATCATAATTGGTATCCCACCATTCGGTGAGGGTCTCACGACCTGTTCCGAGGGGGTGATCCGGTGGTGTTGGGGACTCTTCTTCGGAGGGAAGGACAATAAGGTCAGTTGGAGGAAAGGAAGGAGTAAAAGGTGAAAATGGCGTCTGTGCGGTATCACTCACAAACGAACCTGCCCCAATATTTGGAATCATTGGAACAGTAAAGTCGAGTAAAAAGTAAATTAGAAAGAGTCCTAAAACTAGATGACGTTTTCGCATCCCAAATCACTCCTTAATGTAAGGATGACATATGTCGGTTACAACTAGCCAGACATGGTGCTTTAATGGTTTTGTCTGATTTGGGGGGAATTGGCGTATTCTTTGGTTTCTGCGAAGGGCTGGAAGAGGCTTGTTGGTTCAGATTCGATGCTGAAAATCCTATTTATCCAAGACTTTAGGTTCTCGTTTCTCCAAGAAGGCTTTGATTCCTTCTTTGGCATTTTCTGAATCAAAGGATTCGCCGAAAAAGCGAGCTTCAAGTTTAAGACCTTCTTCCAGTGGGAGGTACATTGCCTGTTTCATCGCCTTCTTGGCTAGCTGGATTGCGACAAGTCCACGACTGGCTATACGTTTCGCAAGATCCATCGCGGTGGGGAGAAGTTCTTCAAGGGGAACGACCTTGTAAACGAATCCCATCATCTCAGAAGCGGGAACGATATCACCGGTAAGAATGAGTTCGCGGGCACGCTGAGGCTCCATCCAGCGCTGAAGGCGTTGGGTACCACCCCACCCAGGAATGATACCGAGTTTGATTTCCGTTTGTCCGAAACGGGCGTTTTCCGATGCGATGATGAAATCGCAAGCTTGGGAAATTTCCATTCCACCACCCAGTGCGTACCCATTCACTGCCACGATTATGACCTTGCTGTGTTGTTCTAAGAAGAGAGTGAACTTTTGACCCTGTCGCGCGAGTTTTTCAGCAGCCTTTCCATCAAGTCCAATGAATTGTTTGATGTCTGCACCACCCACAAAAAATCTGTCACCAGCACCGGTGAGGATAATCACCTTTGTGTCATCTTGGTTCAGTTCGGCGAACAGTTTCTGTAAGGCGTTGAAGACCTCAGGATTGAGTGCATTCGCAGGTGGATTGTTTATCGTAATGATGGCAATCTGGTTTTCCTTTTTCAATTCGACTTTGGACATCTTCTATTCTGCTCCAAAGGGATGTGAGTTGAACAGTTCTTAGCGATACAAAGTTCCTTTAACCCTTTTCCTTTCTAAGAGTTATGAATAACCCTGACCTTTATAGCAGAAAGAGGGGGCAGAGAAGAAAGTGAGGATGGTCAGTATGCAGTTTGGTATAACAGCTTTAGATTGGTCAACGGTTATGTCGCAGCTGTTTTCTAAAGGGACGTTGGATTTTAGTCAGTTTGATTTCGCTGAAATTATGCGTATAACTCACAATCAGGGATTTTCCTTAATGGAACTAACCTTGGATATTGGTTATGTGCTTCCTGGGGCATTATCTGAAAATCAGATAGCGAGTTTACTTTCAGTGAAAGACGAATTAGATCTCACGTATACTGCCCATTTACCACTTTGGTCAATTGAACCGTCTAGCCCGAATGCCTTCATCCGAGAAGCCTCCGTTGACTGCTTAGTCGATGCCATTAGGATAGTCAGGCCCCTTGACCCCGAAGTGTATGTTATGCATAACGCGGGTTGGCTCGGTGCAGAGTTTGGGGAGTTTGATGTTACTCCGCAATACAAGCCCTATCTTTTCGAAGTATTGGGTGGATTGGCTGAACAGAGTGTTAAAGAATTGTTACAGCGCACTGGACTTCCATCACGGAAAATTGCTTTGGAGTCTATTGAATTTCCTTTTGAATATACGTGGCGTCTTGCTGAACGATTAGATACATCGATTTGTTTGGATACGGGTCATGTTCTCTCTGGTCAATCTGGTTCAACGGATTTACTGGGTTTTGTCGATCGTTATCATAGTCGGCTGAGTGAGGTTCATTTACATGATGGAGCCGTGAGACCCGTGGAAGGGAAACGGTTTCCGTATTTTGACCATCAAGTATTAGGTAAGGGGGACATGCCTGTTGCGGAGTTCCTTACCGCGCTAGATGAGTGCGGGTTTGATGGTCCAGTGATTTTTGAGTTGAATCGAGAGGATGCGCTGGAGTCATTGAAGGTAATCCGAAAGTTTTTACCGGATTTTCCGATTGAATGACCAGTGAGGGAGATTTTAGTTGTGAAGCAATTTGTGGACTTGCATGTTCACACAACCGCCTCAGATGGCATTGAATCACCAACACAGGTAGTCAGCAAAGCACATGAATTAGGATTAGCTGGTATTGCCATCACCGACCACGATACTACTCATGGTGTGGATGAAGGGGTCCGAGTCGGGACGAATTTGGGTATAGAGGTGGTGCCTGGAGTTGAGATTAGTTGTAAATGGTTGGACCACCGAATTCACCTCTTAGGTTTTTACATTGATACGATGGACACGGGTCTTCGTTCACTACTTGAGTGGATGCAGGCAGGACGTGAGGCCCGATTACCCAAAATGTTAGCTAGGCTTAAGGCGTTGGGTATTGATATTGATCAACAGGAAGTGGAAGCAGAGGCTGCAGGCGAATCTACAGGGCGCCCCCATCTTGCCCGTGTATTAGTTCGCAATGGAGTTGTATCATCGTTAGAGGAAGCATTTGACAAGTATCTAGCATTTGGACGTCCTGCCTATGCCGAACGCCCACGACCCACCATTGCTGAAGGGATTCAAGCAATTCTTGATGCGAAGGGTCTCCCGGTCATTGCCCACCCTCTTACCGTGAACCTCTCACCGAGAGAGTTGATATCCCCACTCGTTAAACAAGGGCTTCAAGGAATTGAAGTCTATTACCCCTGGCAGGATGTAACAGGACAACCTCCAGAATGGTATGCAACAATTGATTCACAATTAGCATTATTGGACGAGTTAGCCGAAGAGTTCGAATTAATCCTAACTGGAGGATCTGATTACCATGGACTAGTACCTGGAAAAGCGGATTTGGGATCGATTCCTGTCCCCGTGTCTAGGTTAGAATCTTTACAACAGCGCTACAAGACCCTTTTTGGTAAGCTACCATCCACTTCAAAACCCGCATAACAAAGGACAAGGTTTAAAAACGCGTGTTTATGTTTCACACTCAGACAAGAGATAAGTGTTCAACGCCGAGGCGTGTCCAAAATAATTGATTTGACTTGGATACGAAACCTGGCGACAAAAACCCACTTGCGCGAAGGTTTCTCTGTTTAGTGAATCTTCAGATGAGGCAGAGTGGAAGAAACACCTAGCTTACCTGTCCGTTCTGAACAAGTAGAAAGAGTTCAGACAAAGCGGGTTTACTTGTCACGATTACAAAACCCAAAGAGGGAATGATAGAAATGACAAAGATTACATTTCTCGGCGGTTGTCGGCAAGTCGGCGCTTCAGCAGTCCTAGTGGAACAAGGAGGCGCCCGAATCGTCATGGACTACGGCACTGCCTTCAACGGAACTCAACGAGTCCCGTTACCTACATCTACACGAAACCTAACCAGCGTACTTACTCACGCTCACCTTGACCATAGTGGTAATCTCCCCATGATAGCGGGAAGTCAAACCCACAGCGTTCCTATGTATACAACGAAGTTAACGAAAGAACTTGTTCGGCTTCTCCTAGATGACATGATCCGCATTGGAGGGGATTCGTTAGCCTTTGAACGCACTGAAGTGAAGAACTTGCTGAAGAACACGCAAACCCGGACCTACAATGAATCTTTCCAGGTTCATCCCAAGATGCGTGTAACTCTTCATGATGCCGGACATATCCCGGGTAGTGCTTCGATTCTCGTCGAGACAGAAGCAAATGGAAATGGCGCAGCACGGATTTTCTATACGGGAGACCTGAACACAACCAATACACAACTGGTTAAGGGTGCACCTAACCCACGCCAATTAGGTGACTTAGATGTGGTGATTGTAGAAAGCACGTACGCGCTTGAGAATCATCCATCACGAAAGAACACCGAAAAGGAGTTTGTGAAGAATGTGCGAAAGACCCTTGAAAATGGAGGAACAGCATTAATACCTGCATTTGCGGTTGGTCGATCGCAGGAAGTACTGACGGTTCTTGCACAGCACCGACACCAGGGGTTAGACTATCCGATTTTCCTAGATGGGATGGCTCGCAAGGTTACTCGTCTCATGCAAGGACAGTCTAAGTCCTTTTCAGGAGGCGAAAAGTTCAATAAAGCAGTCCAACAGGCAACCTTCATCCGGAAACACTCTGATCGTGAAGCGGCTACCAAGGACCCAGCAATCATCATTGCTCCGGCGGGAATGCTCAAGGGTGGAGCAGCTCAACGCTATATGAAGGACATTGCTGCAGATGCACACAGTACTGTGTTCTTAGTTGGTAAGCAACTTCCGGGTACTCCAGGAGCTGAACTCCTTCATCAAAGACAATTCAGGACAAAGACTGACAATGGAAAACCGAGTATCGTGCCTGTTAAAGCACAGGTTGAATCCTACAATTTCTCCTGTCACGTAGACCGGCAGGATGTGATCAATTTCCTTCGACAAACACGAGGGAACCCAAAAATTCTTACGATGCACGGCGATGCAGCGGCGTGTGAGAGTCTTGCACAGACGATTCGCAACCGATTTGGATTTGATGCTGTTGCAGCCACATCCGGTCAAACCGTGACTATCAATTAAGACTTGTAGGAACGCAATAACCGTTTCGTAATGGATTCATCAATTCATGAACGGACGTGGTTGTTATTTTCCACGTAATTCTCGACGAAGTATTTTTCCAACGGCACTTTTCGGAAGATCGTCGCGGAATTCGATAAGCCGAGGGTACTTATATGCCGCCATTTCTCGCTTAGCCCAGTCTCGAATTTCGTCCTCAGTGATTTTACCTTTGGATTCTGGTTTAATAACGATGAAAGCCTTGACTTCTTCTCCTACTCTGGGAGTAGGTACACCGACAACAGCGCATTCGGCAACGTCTGGATGGCGATAGAGTAAAGCCTCAACCTCTGCTGGAAAAACGGAGTAACCGCTGCGTTTGATGAGGTCCTTTTTACGATCGCCAATATAGAGATACCCGTCCTCGTCGAAGCGACCGAGATCTCCTGTGTGGATCCAGCCGCCCCGGAGAGTATTTGCAGTGGCGGCGGGTGCTTCCCAATATCCCTGAAAGATTTGAGGACCTCTTGCGAGGATTTCGCCCCATTCATCAATTGGTAGTTCCTTGGAATCATCCATTTGGTCTACAATTTTCACGTCTGTATTGAAGGCGGGAATACCCACCGATCCAGGTTTCAAAACGCCTTGGGGTATTAAGGTGAGAATAGGTGAGGTTTCGGTCATTCCATACCCTTCGACGATGTAGCTTCCGGTTTGTGATTGGAATTGCTCTAACACTTCAATGGGCAATGAAGCAGCACCTGAGAAACAATTCTCAAGACTACTAATGTCATATTGTTTCAGGTAGGGACTAGCTAATAGGGAGACATAGAGTGTTGGTACGGCCACAAGAACAGTGGCATTGTATTGCTGTATGCTTTTCATGATTTCTTTGAGATCAGGTCGTGGAATAAGAATAACTGAAGCAGCGATAAGAGCGGATAGAACGATGACACAGGAAAACCCAAAGGCGTGAAAGGCGGGAAGGATTCCTACGAAGCATTCTTCACCGAATCGAACATCGAACCATTGACTTCCAACTTTTGCGTTAAACATCAAGTTCCTGTGACTCAACATTGCTCCCTTCGGAGGTCCTGTTGTACCACCGGTATAGAGGAGAGCAGCGATTTCATCGTGATGACTCTCTATTATGGGAGCGCTTGTTGTTTGCTCTTTGAGGATTTTGGGAAGGAGATGAATATCAGAGCCTGTCGGAAGTTTAGGATAAGGAATTTTTCGCGCGACCCGTCCAAGTGTTGCTTTTGCCTTGCTGAGATATTCGCCGATACGAGTATAGATGACCGATTCAACTGGTGTATCTTGTCGCCCTTCTTCGACGACTTTATGAAATATGTCTAAAGCAATGAGATGCTTTACTCCCGCTGAATGTAGTTGATGATGGAGCTCGTGATGTTTAAAAAGTGGGTTAATAGGTGTGACTATTGCACCGGCTTTGAGGGTTCCAAATAGAGCAATGGGGGATTGGGGAATGTTAGGCAGCATGAAGGCTACGCGATCTCCCCTTTGCACACCTAGATGGATTAAAGCGTTGGCTAGTTGATTCGAGAGCGCGTCGATTTCTTGGTATGTGATAGTGCGTCCTTGGAAGTAGTACGCTGGATTGTTTGGACACTGCTGGGCTGTAGCCGTAAGAGTTTCATGAATTGTTGAATCAGGGATTGCAATATCATGTGGTTTTCCTTCAGGCCAGCTTTTGTGCCAGAACCGTTTCATCTACTCACGTCCAATTGTGATTCAATCATTGTAATTCAGGTAGCATCTTTGGTATAAATGGTGTAGCATAGATTTCTTTCTGTGACCATTCGGAAGCCTTTTTGTCAGAAAGCAGTATAATCTCCGCATTATTCGTAAGACGAAATAATGAGGAAACCGGTAATGACAAAGACTATCCTTCTGAAAAAGGAGCCAAAAAAGAAACTGGCTTGGTTAACATTAAACCGACCAGACAAGTTGAACGCAATAAATGAGGACCTTACCCGTGAACTTCAAAAAACCCTTCAGATTGTTGAAGAAGACAAAGAAATTCGAGTTCTTATCATAACTGGTGCAGGGGAGAAAGCCTTCTCTGCAGGAGCGGATCTCTCTGTATTTATGAGTGGAGTCACTCCAGACTTTGCACAATATATTGCAGCAAAGGGTCATGAAATTCTAGCAATGATAGACAAACTACCACAACCGGTGATTGCAGCAATTAACGGGTATGCATACGGTGGTGGATGTGAAATTGCTCTTGCCAGTGATTTTCGCCTGGCTGCGAAGCGAGCTAAAATTGGTCTCACTGAAGTGAATTTGTCTTTAATTCCAGCCTGGGGCGGCACCCAACGATTGCCTCGAATTATCGGCCTACAGAAGGCTCGTGAGGCGATCATGTTTGGAAAACGCTTCACTGCTGAGGAAGCCTTAGAAATGGGATTGGTTGACCGTGTATTTCCAAACGACTCGTTTGAAAAAGACGTCCGTGAATTTGCTCAATTGCTCGCTGAACAATCACCCATCGCGTTGAAACTGGTGAAGCAATGTTTGAATTATGGAACGCAGGTTCCTCTTGAGATAGGTCTTGCCTATGAAGCACAGGCCTTTGCAAAGACCTTTTCAACCAAGGATCTGTTTGAAGGCATAACCGCGTTCTTACAGAAACGTAAACCCGAATACAAAGGAGAGTAAAGACGAAAATAAGGTGAATATGAGATGAAAGAACTTCGTGAAACTGTTATCGTAGATGCAATTCGAACACCCATCGGTAGGAAAGACCGTGCTTTTGCACATACCCGACCCGACGAACTCGCCTCCCATGTGTTGCAAGAAATCACCAAGCGAACCAAAGTGAACCCAAAAGACGTTGATGACGTATTGATGGGATGCAATACACAAACTTCATGGCAAGGCGCAAATATTGGTCGGCTAGCCCTCCTCGGTGCAGACTTCCCCTATACTGTTCCAGGAGCCACGATTAACCGAGCGTGTGGTTCTTCGCAGCAAGCCGTAAACTTCGCAACCCAATCCATTGGTACATATAATGCGGATATTGTCATTGCAGCTGGCGTAGAACACATGAGCTGGCTACCAATTGGTGCTGACTTCGGTGAAGGCTATGCTGTCTTCAATCCAGAACTCATTAAGAAATATTCATTCATTCCAATGCCCATGTCAGCAGAGCGCATGGCAGAAAAATATGAGATTTCTCGCGAAGACCTGGACAAATTTGCGTTATGGAGCCATCAGAAAGCTGTAGCAGCGTGGGATGCTGGTAAATTTGCCAACGAAGTGGTTCCCATTGAAGCCCGTCAAGAAGATGGTAGTTTCAAGCTCATAGAAAAGGATGAAAGCCCAAGACCGACTACGTCTATGGAGAAACTGGCAAAACTTCCTCCAATGTTTGGAGGAAAAATTACGGCGGGTAACTGCTGCCCGATTAATGATGGAGCTGCAGCTGTGATGCTCATGTCACGTGAAAAAGCAGACGAACATGGACTCAAACCCAGGGCCATTGTGAAAGCCCAAGCCGTTGTCGGAACAGAACCAGTAGTATGCCTTGAAGGTCCCATTTTTTCAACACCTCCTTGTCTAGAACGGGCTAATCTCACCATTGATGACCTCCAAGCCATCGAAGTGAACGAGGCGTTTTCAAGCGTGGTGATTGCAGCAGGCAAAATGCTTGGATTTGATCCACTCACCGACCCACGGCTCAACGCCCATGGAGGCTCAATTGCGTTAGGACACCCACTCGGAGCGTCAGGTGCTCGCGTCATTACTACGCTGCTCAATGTATTAGAGCACAACAAAGGTCAATATGGGTTGGCTACCTTTTGCTGTGGGTTAGGATTAGGCACCGCTACTATTATCGAGAGGGAGAACTAACTATCAGACGGCAAAAAATCCAAACAAACAATCTTGGATTAGGTATATTGCTTTAAGAGTCCGAGAATAAATTGGCGAACTGCGGATTTGCCTCGATATACGCCATAATGTCCTTCGCAGAGAATGTCAGCTTCTAAATCCTGAACTAATTTTATGGAATTTCGCCATTGGGCGATATCACTTCCCCACGCTGCATTGAATGGACCATGGAGATCTTGTCCAAAGAGAATCCGTCGGTCACCATCGTTATAATACACGACAATACTACCGGGTGTATGCCCGGGGGTATAGAGGTAGTGGAGTGTTCCGTTTCCCACCGGCACTGTTCCTTTGATATTGGATAAGGTTACATCGATGGGTGTTGGTGTAATAGACATACCATATATGTCAGCAGCACTCCCAACTGAATCACCTTCACTGATGACTTTGGCAGCTTTTTCGTGTGCAGCAATCTTGCATTTCAGCCGTTTCTGAAGGGGTGCAGCGCCTCCTATGTGATCGGCGTGTTCATGGGTTAAGATGAGCAGCTCAATTTTCTTCGGGTTCAACTTGAGTTGCTTGATATTCATTAAAAGGCGATCAGTACTTCGACCGATACCAGCATCAATGAGGACAAGGTGCCCCTCAAGGTCGACCAGATAGATGAAACAATCATCTGGATCAGTGATGTTCGGTCCGCCAATGCAATATGTATTCCGGGTGATTCGAATAGGAGTAGCTTCCACCAAAGTAACCCTCGCTGAATCTATGATTAGTGACAGGGATAGTATCTACAGTTCCAAGGTTATGAAGGGCAAAAAGGCTTTTCTAGCTTCAATACAGAAGAGACATCCGGTTTCAGTTGGTGGAAAAATTGCCATTTATCATGCAACCTCAATCGCTTTCAAAGCAAGTAGATTTGATCGATGTCCAGGGCTGGGATTTTCACCACACAACGGGAGTTTTATTTATTCGCGGGCAGGATACTGCAATTATTGAAACAGGTCATCATAAGTGTGGAGAACAAATTCTAGCAACCCTACAAGAGCGTGCCCTGCCCTTGGATAAAGTTCGATATGTTTGTGTGACTCATCGACATGGTGATCATTGTGGTGGCGCCACACCAATAGCAACTTCTCTTCCGGAAGTTACGGTTGTGGGGCATAAGTATGCGATTGGAACACTCCATGACCCACATCGGTTGAATGAAGGCGCGCGTCAGATCTTCGGGTCTTTCGCTCAAGATATTCAACCCCTACCTCCTGATATTCCCACCCAAGAAGTTCAAGACGGGTCTCGACTTGACCTCGGCCGTGGTGTAGAACTGGAAGTCATTGGAACACCAGGACACACCTCTGATCATGTAGCGTATTTTGAGTTGGAGACTAGGACATTGTATACCGGTGATGCTACTGGTTTACTTGGTCCAGAGCGTTTTTCCGTGATGCCAACGTCATTTCCGCCGAGTTTCAAGTTTGACCTCTATAAATCATCCATTGAAAAATTACGGACCTATGACCCAGCATTTCTTGTTTTTTCACATTTTGGGGCGGTTACAGGGTCTGACATTCCTGTCATTTTCGATCGCGCCCTTGCCACCCTTGACTCTTGGAAGGAAACCGTTGAACAAGCTTGGCAAAATCAACCATCCCAAACTGCTGTAAAGGAGGCAATTCAGCAGCGGTTCGCCGACGAGCTCGAGGTCTTTCCTCCCGCCGCGCGACCTTTGTTCATTAAAGTCATGGCTCAAGGCCTATTACAAAGTCTACAGCCAAAGAGTGCTTAATGTTATCATAATTGGTAAAACCGAAGCGCTCAAAACCAGTATAAACATAAAATGCAATTCATGCCAGCACCACCGATAGCCATTGATCGAGCGATTTCTAATTTCAACCGACTTCGAAGTCCTGAAGCCCATGCTGAATTCATCGGCTTTGATAATAACGAACTATACGTCCGGTTCACTGGAGTGTTTTGTCAAACTTGTGGTGTCTTGGACTATTTTGAGGACCTAATCTTCGAACTTGACGATAAGTCACCGATTAGTCTAGCTGTGGTTGATTTTGAAGCAGAAGACGAACTGACTTACCAAGTACGATATCGAATTACTTACCAGAAGCCCAGTTGTGCCCGTTAGTGAACCTGAATC
>Ga0209635_10002848_pt1 | contig 13393 bp, 9 predicted proteins | sample DeeMarSWOR230_32_FD_187463 | JGI IMG/M metagenome (GOLD analysis project Ga0209635, IMG submission 187463) | Marine sediment microbial communities from White Oak River estuary, North Carolina - WOR-2-30_32 (SPAdes) (version 2) | ecosystem: Environmental > Aquatic > Marine > Intertidal zone >...
CGCATTCCCTCAAAAGTTATTTTTTAATTTTTGATTGCCCACAAATTTATCAGATAAACTATCTTTTTGTTATTATGATAATTATGACGCCCAAATAATCCTCATTTTAATATGGCATAGTCGTTGCTTAAAATGAAGTAGCTTTAACATTGCAAATTATTAAGGAGAAATGGGAGGTTCACCATGAAAACAAAATTAACCATTGCGATGATGTTATTCGTCTTACTAAATTCAGCTTGTTTAATTATTGATGTAACAGATTCGTCTGATTCTCGTAATGAAACTGTGAGGGGATCTGGTAATCTTACCAAAGGACTCCGTGATTTACCAATTTTTTATTCTGTGGAAATGACAACGGCAGGTAAGGTTACTTTAACACAGGGAGATGACCAACAGGTTTCCGTGATTGTAAACGAAAATCTCCATGAATTTATCAATACAACAGTTTGTAATGGAAAACTCTATATTGGAACGAAACGTGGTACAAGCCTTTCCAACATGGCTCTAACGGTCAACCTCGTCATGACTGATCTGGAGGAATTGGTCACAAGTAGTGCAGGATCGATTGAAAGCAAAAATAAATTCAAAGCAGATAATGTTAGCTTGGTTTTAAGCAGCGCCGGAAATATCGCATTGGAATTAGAAGCAGAGCAACTTCATTCTCAACTGTTAAGCGCAGGGAATCTATATTTAAGTGGCTCTGTAAAGGAACACTATGCCACGTTAGCTTCTGCTGGAAATTTGTATGCATTTAATTTAATCACTGATAAAGCAAAAATCATGTTGAGTAGTGCCGGCAATGCCCAGGTATTTGTTTCGCAAGTGCTTGATGTGACAATTAGCAGTATTGGTTCACTCTATTATAAAGGTTTTCCCCAGATCTTTCAGAAGATTACAAGTAAAGGTAAGGTTATTAATGCAAATGGATAATCGTTTTTTTATAGAAGGAGGCGATAGAAATGAAGAATTCAATTAAAGCATTTATCTTGATTTTATGTTTTGTTTTACCAGTTTTCGCTCAAAATGGATTCAATGGAAGACCGATAATTCACAATATCGGAATGCCAACAGGATACATTCTTAATGCTGGTGAAGTAATAGTAGGGATTGGTCCGATTGGCTTTGGTGTCTCGGAACGAATCCAGTTCGGAACCAATTTTTTATTGTTTCTATTTCATAACTATAATGCGAATGCCAAAATTTCATTGTTCAAAACTAATGACGCTGCTCTATCGGTCGGAGTTGATGTAAGGCAATTTTATTTGGATATCTCTGGATCGTTAACGTCATTTGTTTCAACATCACCATTTCTGGCATTTAGCAAAGAATTAGATCCCAAGACAGATTTACACCTGTCAGGTTATTTGAGTCATATCAGTGACAGGAACAAGATTAAAGATGCAGAAATAGATGGAATGGCTCAGGGTACGATCGTTTCTGCCGGACTTTCTTATGATTATTCAAATCGAACCAAGTTTCTCGCAGAAACAGGTTATGATATGACTTTTGATGGTTATCGTTTCGGCGGAGCAGTTCTGCTTGGTTGGAAAACTTTTCGATTGAAGTTGGGTCTCAACTACTTTGATCCAAAGGGTGGAGAAAAGAAATTTATTTTGCCGGTTATCGGTCTCTGGTGGAGATTTGGAGGCGAAGAGTAAATTCAAAATTGGGAACTTAAAAAATGTAATCAGGTTTATTGATTATCGGCTTGCTGCTGTTGTTATCCCCCGAATATTTCAAAAAAGGATTTGCAATAGAGGTGATTATCAAGGAAATTGAAGCAAAATCTATTCTGCGTAAGCATAAAAGAATTGATTCGTGGTTCATTTCCTGTTATGGAATGAACTTTTACAGGGGATGCTCTCACAATTGTGTCTATTGCGATGGTAGAAACGAAAAGTACCAGGTTGAAGGTGAGTTTGGCGAAGAAGTGGAGGTAAAAATCAATGCCATAGATATTTTGCGTAGAGAGCTCGATCCGAAAAGGAAGCGTGTACCGTTAAAAAAATGCTTTATAATGGTGGGCGGGGGGGTTGGCGACAGCTATCAGCCTGTTGAAAAGAAATATCGATTGACCCGAAAGGCACTTGAGTTGATGCTGGAATTCAATCTCCCAGCTCATGTGCTCACTAAGTCCACTTTGATCGAAAGAGACATTGACATATTGAAAAAAATAAATGAGAACAATCGAGCGATTGTGAATTTTAGTTTTTGTTCAGTGGATGATGAAATCAGCACCATTTTTGAGCCTGGCGTTCCTTTACCCAGTCAGCGATTGGAAACTATTGCTAAATTCAAACAAGCAGCAATTCCCTGTGGACTGTTTCTGATGCCTGTCATTCCATTTATCACTGATACGCCAGATCAAATTGAGAAAACATTTCGAAAGGCAAACGAAATTGGCATTGATTATATTATTTTCAGCGGTATGACGCTGAAAGATGGGCGACAAAAAGAATATTTTTTCAACGTCTTGAAAAAGCACTACCCTGATTTAATTACCGAATATCAGAATATTTATCAATTTAATAAATGGGGACAGGCATCTGGCGGATACAATACTTCGATTCACCAGACATTTCTCCCCATTGCAAAAAAGTATAAAATTCCCATTCGGATGCCGTTGCATCTGTTCAACGATATTCTTGAAGAAAACGAGCGGGTCGAAGTTTTGTTAGGACATATCGATTATCTCTGTAAAATTCAAGGAAGGTCTTCACCGTTCGGGTATGCAGCGTATTCGATTTCACAGCTTAAACAACCGTTGTCTTCAATGAAGGAGCAGTTGCAAAAATTGAAAGGAGTTGGACGAACCACAGAGCGGATTATTTTGGAAATTCTCGACACTGGGAAAACGAGTTATTTGGATAAAATATTGTTATAGCACTCTAAATCGATAATTTCAAAAATTGCGTTTGAACCATAGATTAACGTGCAGCAAAAAAGTACAACAACGAGAGAGATTATTAAGAGAGAAAGATAAAATAAATTACACAGTATCGTTTTATAAGTCTTAATTTTTTCAAGGTCGATAAAATACAAATGGTAAAGCCGTTCAATTTCACTCTCTAAAATATTATCTGGCAAAACGACGAATGGCAAAATGATTCTATGAAAGGCGTAAAAAATGGAAGAAGAATTTGTAAAAATCATCATCTTTGAAAACGAAGTCGAAGCTCGTCACATGGAAGCAATTTTAAAAGAGCGAAATATTCCTCATCTCGTCCGATCATACCACGATTTAGTTTATGATGGTATTTTCCAAACTCAGAAGGGCTGGGGGCATCTTGAAGCACCTGAAAAATATCGGGAGGAAATTGAAGAGATTTGTGATGATTTGTCGAAGGAGTAATTAATTATTTTGAAATTAAGTTATTGATTTCATTCTGTAAAAGATCAATTATTAAACAAGTCAAGGTATTGAGATTTATAAAACAGATTAATCTTAATCATCAGGTTTGGGATTTGATTCTCGTTGGGTGTATTTAAATAATCAAAAACTTAAGCCCACTATATAGTGGGCCTTTTTATTGAATCTAGAACGAATTGTCTGGTGTCAACTACTATAAATGATTCCTCTTACTTTTTAGAAAGAAATTTAATGCTTATGATTGATGAGAAAAGTCCATCACTATACTGCTTATGACTTTCTAATCATCTATCATAATCTGTACTCGCTACGGTTTAGTTTTTCATGTCATATCCCGATATATCGGGACATCTCCTAACTGTCTGTTATTAAGGAGATTCCTGCATACGAAGGAATGACATCAATAATGAATTTCTTTCCTGTAATGAATATATCATTTATCAATTACTACTTATCAATCAAAGCATTTGTTTTAGCCTACCATAAGACAACTCAAGCACCTCTTTGTGCAGCGAATTTCTGTGAGAATCCATTGTTACAACTGCTGGAAATCCTTCTACTTGCATTTCCCAAACCGCTTCAGGACTGCCAAATTGTTCCAGGTAGACATTTGGAATTTTCTTGACACATTGGGCATAAATTTGGGCAGCGCCGCCGATGGCATGCAAATATACCGCGCCATATTTTTGGCAGGCGTCCAGTGTTTTGGCGCCCATACCACCCTTACCAATGACAGCCTTTAAACCGAATTTATTGATGATATCGCCCTGGTAGGGTTCCTCGCGGATTGAAGTTGTAGGTCCAGCAGCCATAGTTTTGTATTCACCATTTTCTTTCAAAATTACCGGACCACAGTGATAAAGTACCCCATTTTTGATCTGATCTAATTCACCACCCTCATGCAAATATTTGTGCACCGCATCGCGCCCGGTAAATATCGTGCCATTAATGATAACTGTGTCACCGACCTTCAGCAAACGAATTTGTTCCTCACTGATTGGCGTGTTCAAAACTTTTACGCCAGCAGAAGTTATTTCAAAAGTCTCAGGAAAATCAACCGGTTTTTCAAACTCATAAGGTGTTTGGTAAAGCCATTCCAGGATATCGCCTTTTGGGTTCAGAACAAATCCCCGACGCCGGTATGCCCAGCACATGTAGGCAAGTGTCAAGAAAAATGACGCAGGTAGCCGATTTCGCAAGCCAATTTTGCAGCAGCCGATAGTCAGTTTTCCGCCGAATCCCATCGGACCAATTTGCAGAGCATTGGCTTGTTTCATAATTTTTTCTTCTAATTGCGCTAAATCAGGATTGGGATTCACATCGTCTACTTTTCGTAACAATTGGTATTTCGCCCAATCGTAACCAGTTGCGCGATCACCACCAATGCAGACGCCTAAAAATCCAGGGCTACAGCCTTTTCCCTGTGCCTGATGTACAGCATCTAAAATACAGGCTCGAACGCCTTCAAGATCGCGACCAAACTTCTTGCCGTTGAACTCCCCTGGCAGTTTATATTGGGCGCTCATGTTTTCACAACCACCGCCTTTTTGAATCAATCGAATGTCCAATTTTTCTTCGTTTGTTTGAACAAATTTAAACATGGGACTGCCAGGTCCAAGATTTGTCCCAGAGTTTTTACCAGTCAAACTATCCACAGAATTTTGTCGGAGATAGCCTTTTTTCGTTGCTTCAGCGACTGCTTCTTCCATCGCCTCCTGCAGCGCAATTTGATCAAAACCAACAGGGCATTTCACATAAAAATTCAGCAAGCCAGTATCCTGGCAAATAGGCAGCGAGCGCTTTTTTGCAAGTCCGACATTTTGCATTACCAAATCCAAAGCAAAATCAGCCTTTGAGCCAGGCTCCTCTAATTTCTTTTTCATGGCAAGTACTTGTTCCACATCTTGAGGGAGAAATGCCGAAGTCCTTCGGATCAATTCGAGTACATTTTCAGAGAATTTAGCTTTGTTCATCTGTCCTCCTATTCGATGAAATATTTTTAGATAGCGGAAATATTTCAGTGAGTTTTAAATTTCATTTTAATTTACAAAAATTTTGAATCTGTATCAAGCGAAAAAATGACTAATATCCAGTGGACATGTGATAATGTGCTATTTTCCAACCTGTTTCCGTTTTTCGAAAAGTAACAGTAATTAAATTATTCATAACTCCTTGCTTTTCGCCAGAAGTATAGACAAGTTGGGATTTATATTTCGCCCACGCAATTTGTGAATCGACTTCAATTTTTACCTCTCCAGTAGTTGTTTTAAGATTTTGCCAGTTTTTAAGAATTCGATTCAGAAACGGTACCAGCGTGCTGCTGTCGAAAATCTGACCATCAAGTGTGAAAAAATTCATGTCATCAGTACAGAAACTTGAGAACCGATTAAAATCCTTTTGATCAAAGGCTGCGTTATACGATTGAATTAGTTCTTGAATTGCTGAAATTTCATGGGCTTGTTCACTCTTTTTATTGCAACTTATTACAGGGATGAGAAAGAAAAATAGGCAACAAATCAATCTTTTGGCCATCCTCATTGTTCCTCTAATTATTTTGAGATTATTTTAAATTAAACAGATACACTAAATATAACTCAAGAATTTGAGAATTTCAAGTGATTTATATTTTATAGTATTAGAATTTTAAGGTTGTAGTGATACTGGATTTTCGATTCCTAAACACCCAACATCCAGTATCGTTTTCTCATTAATAAATTTTCAAAGCTATGTTCTTTTACACGAAATGAGCGAGATAATCAGAATTCATGAAGCCAAAAAAATTCTTTACATATTAAAACCAAATTGGCAATGGGATACCGAGACTGCAGTATTTAATATTGCCGAACAATATTGCCGCTCTGCCTGTCACATCGGCAATGTCATTCTGACATAGATAGCTCAATCTGGCAGTAAAACAAAAAAACTGAAATTTATTATTTGTGATTAATCATTTTAATTACAATTAGTTAAATTGCCAATAATTGCCGTGGCATATTAATTGCAATTTTACCTTTCTAAATTATACTTAATCTTTAAATTTATTTTTAACCAATTGAATGAATGAACTATTAATATTAAACTATCGTATACTAAGAAGAAATTTTAACCAAAATTGAGGAATATAATCATGAGTGAATATAGAAAGGAATTTTCTACCAGAATACCGAGTGTGTTACCTATAATTCCATTGCGTAACGAAGTTCTATTTCCACAGCAATTATTGCCAATAACTGTTGCTAGAGAAAAATCGTTAAAACTTCTTGATGAGCTAAACAAAGAGGAAAGCATAATTGCTATTTTATCCCAAAAAGAATCAACCATTGAAAATCCTACAACAGAAGAATTATATCACATTGGTACGGCTGCCAGAATTATGAGGAATATAGACATGCCAGATGGCAGCAAAACCATTATCATTCAAGGAGTATTTCGGATCAAAGTTATTACTTTTACTCAGGAAACTCCATTTTTAAAAGCGATATTCGAGCCATTACGCGATAAATCTGCTGACGAAAATAATCCAGAAATCGAAGCATTAAGTTCTAACTTAAGGAACGTTTTTAAACGGGTGGTCGATTTATCAAGTGATGTTACTTACGAACAGTTAGTAATGGTTTCAAATATCAAGGAACCGGGAATTTTTACTGACATGACAATTGCGTTTTCCAATATTTCCATCGAACAAAAGCAAGAGATATTAGAAACTCTGGATGTGACAGAACGCTTGAACAAAGCCAACATCATGATCAATAAAAAATTACAGACATTGGAGCTTGGTGAAAAAATTCAATCTGATATTCAAACTAAGATTGGAAAAACACAACGAGAAATGTATTTACGAGAGCAACTTAAAGCAATCCAAAAAGAGTTAGGGGAAGATGCTGATACTTCAGAAATAAAAGAATTGAAGCAGAAAGTCAAAAAGGCAAAAATGCCTGAAGAAGGTAGAAAAGTGGCAGACAAAGAGCTGGAACGTCTTGCCCAAATGCATCCCTCCTCAGCAGAATATACGGTAGCCAGAACCTATCTTGATTGGCTTATTGAATTGCCCTGGAGTAAATCTACGAAGGACAATTTAGACATCGAAATTGTTCAGAAAAAATTAGATGATGATCACTACAACTTGGAAAAGGTTAAAAAAAGAATTTTGGAATATCTTGCCGTTCGTAAATTAAAAAAGGATATGAAAGGACCGATTTTATGTTTTGTCGGACCTCCAGGTGTGGGCAAGACTTCGCTTGGAAAATCGATCGCAGAAGCTATGGGTAGAAAATTTATTCGCATGTCTCTCGGTGGTATTCGGGATGAGGCAGAAATCCGCGGACACCGAAGAACCTATATTGGCGCCCTGCCAGGTAGAATCATTCAAGGAATAAAAAAAGCAGGTTCTAATAATCCATTATTTATGCTGGATGAAATTGATAAGGTGGGTTATGACTTTCGTGGTGATCCATCATCAGCATTGTTGGAGGTATTGGATCCTGAACAAAATTTTTCATTCAGTGACCACTATTTGGAAGTGGCATTCGATCTATCTAAAGTTATATTTATTGCGACTGCCAATATGTCAGAGCCAATTCTACCAGCCTTGAAAGATCGAATGGAAGTCATTGAAATACCGAGCTATGTAGAAGAAGATAAGGTGCAAATTGCCCGTAGCTTTTTGATTCCTAAGCAGATTAACGAACATGGTTTGAACGAGAAACTGATTTCATTCACTGATGAAGCTCTCAAACTGATAATCAATTCTTATACACGTGAAGCCGGAGTGCGAAATCTTGAAAGAGAAATAGCTGCGATTTGTCGTGGTGTGGCAAAGGATGTAGCTATGACAAATGATATTAAAAAAGTAAAAACAAAAATAATCACAGAAAAAGAGGTGGGAGAATATTTAGGTCCGAAAAAATTCTTTCCAGAAACAGCAGAGCGTATCAATGAAACCGGAATTGCAATCGGATTAGCCTGGACACCAGTTGGTGGTGATATTTTGTTTATCGAAGCCTCAAAAATGAAAGGTAAAGGAAATTTAAATTTAACCGGGCAGCTTGGAGATGTGATGAAAGAATCCGCCCAGGCAGCGATGTCTTATATTAGAGCAAAAGCAGATGATTTGAACATTGAAGATAGCTTTCATGAGAATTATGATATTCACATCCATATTCCAGCCGGTGCAATTCCCAAAGACGGACCTTCGGCCGGTATTACCTTATATACAGCATTACTCTCTCTGCTGAGTGGACGAAGGGTAAGAAGCGATATTGCTATGACAGGAGAGATAACGCTGAGGGGATTGGTGCTTCCAGTTGGAGGTATCAAAGAAAAAGTGCTGGCTGCCCATCGCGCTGGAATAAAGACAGTACTCTTGCCAAAAAAGAATGAAAAAGATTTGGCTGAAATTCCAGATCAAATTCGTAATGAAATTACATTTCATTTTCTGGAAAAAATGGGCGATGTAGTTAATTTAGCACTTGAGCGGAAAGAAGAAAAAATGGCTATGAATATAGCAAACTAAAAACTTATTCCGATTTAATTTTAGAAAGTGAAGCTGGAGTCCACCACAATTTTTTTCAGGTATAAGGGATATATGATTCTTTTAAGCTTATTGAATAAAAATAACGTGGGTTTTAATTTTTAAGGTGGACTCTAACTTCATTTATTGATAAATTTTCTCCAATACAACCACTACCTCACAATGCGCAGTGTGGGGAAACATATCCACAGGCTGAACAATGATCGGATTAAAATCTGAGCGGCATAATAAACTTAAATCTCTGGCAAGTGTTGCCGGATTACAGGATACGTAAATAATTCTCTCTGGTTCAAACTGTTGGATTCTATCAGGTAATTTGGGATGTAAACCTGACCTCGGCGGATCTAAAATAATAACAGAAGGTTTGCCAAATTTGTTAACCAATTCATTTGGATTCTTCAAGGATTCTTTTAAATCTCCCTGGATGAAACGACAGTTGTCAATAGCGTTGATTTCACAATTTATTGAGGCATCATGGATTGATTGGGGAAGCAACTCAAATCCAACCACTTGTTTAACTTGATTTGCAATAAAAATCGCAATTCCGCCGGTACCTGAGTATAAATCATAAATAACCTGATCTTTGCGAAACTGTCCCCAATCTGAAATCAACTGGTATATCTTTTCTGCTTGTAATGTATTTGTTTGAAAAAATGAATTGGCAGAGATTCGATATTTACATGAACCCAGCAATTCTTCGATATACCCATATCCAAAAATCACATATTCCTCATCGCCAAATGCAACCTGGGCTTTTTTACGATTGATATTATGAACAATGGTAGTGATAAAGGGAAATTGTTGTCGTAATTCTCGTGCCAGGGATTGAATGATGCTGTTGCCGTTAGGATGATCTGCTGTTATCAGGTTAATCATCATCTCATCCAGATGCTTGGACTCTCGAATCATTAAAAAACGCCAAAAACCAGTATGGTCATGAATTGTGTAAGGCTGCAATTTGCTTTTCGCTGCAAATTCACGAACCGCATTGATTATCTGATTACTTCGCTCTGACAGTAAATAGCACTGCTCAATATCCAGAATCTTCTCCGGTGTACCTGATATATGTAAACCGAGCGCAAATTCTTTATCAATTAGTTGTCTGCTCTGAATTTCTTCAGTAGTTAACCAGCGTCGGTTGGAAAAAGAATATTCCATTTTATTTCGATAATAGAAGATCTCGGGAGAGGGAATTGTTGGGAAAATATTTAGATTTGAAAAACCACCGAGATGCTCCAGCGTATCAATTACCTGACAGCGTTTTTGAGCTAATTGATTATCATATTTAAGATTCTGCAAAAGACAACCTCCGCAGGTGCCAAAATATTGGCAGCGTGCAGGAACTTCGGCTGGTGAATGGTTAATAGTTTCAATGACCCGGGCTTCAGCATAATTTTGTTTTTTCCGGGTTATTGTTGCCTTTACCTTTTGTCCCGGTAAACCATGTTCGATGAAAATTGTAAATCCGTTTACATGTGCAACTCCTTTCCCACCAAAAGCAAGAGATTCAATCTCTACCTCGACAATCTCTCTCTTGTTTAATTTGCTCATAAGTTATTTAAATTGTCTCATGTTAAAACACTGTATCGTTGTGACACAACAATGGAAATTTATTTTCCCAGACAAAATCATAAAAAAGATGCTAAGTTCAAATTATAGGCAAATAATAACAACCACTTATCGCATAATGAATACTGACGGATTTACTTTTAAATTATGGCATTACTTTTGTTAACTTTTAAATGTTAAAGTAACGAATTTACCTATTCGATTGACTTCTTTTAGTTGGCTTCATTATCAAAGAGATTAAATAAACCCTTAACTAAAATTAGGAGGTTTAACACTTAAAAAACTATCCAACCTAAACAGCGCATTTGACCCGAATACTGCTGTTCCGCAATACGATAATGGGTTCTCAAAAAAGCTACTCCTATTAGGGCATTTTTCACGGCGATTTTGAGAACCCTTTTTTTGCATATATCATTATCTCTGAGCAAGTTATTCCTCAATTTTGATTGTTCCTTCCTTAATTTCATCAATTTTGGAATTTTATTTACAGCTTTGTTTCTACCTCGCAACAACCAACTTCCCAATATACTCATCCTTCAATGATTTATCTTGCCTTGTCGCAGCCGCAATAATTTTATAAAGATAAACACCATTGGATAACATATCACCATCTCGATCCCTACCTTCCCAATAGAACTGGTTTGTACCAGCAGCACCTGGCAAACTATCCAAAGTTTCGATAAGTCGTCCCGCAATTGTGTAGACTTTAATTTTGACCTGGCAATCCTGACTGACAACATAGGTGAAAGTAGTCGATGAACCAAAAGGATTGGGAAAATTGAACACTTGAGAGACCTTCAGTTCATCTTCGGAAACAATGTTAAAACTTGCAGTTACAATAGATGAATTATTGAAATTATCCCATGCCTTAATTTTGATGGTATGGTCCCCTGGAGTTAAGCCATATTGTTGAGTTAAGTTATTGTTTTTATCATAGCTTGTCTTTTTATAAGTTGAAAAATCATAGAGCACTTTGCCAGCTTTAAAATTTCCTTCAAAATAGTTAAACAAATCTGTGAGAATGACTTCATCATTCTCTTGCTCATCAACAACCATTGTAATATTGTGACCAATATCTCCTGCAATATTTACTCCGCTAATGCTATCGGCGATTTCAACTTCAAGGATTGATTTTGTTCCGACCAAATTGCCATCGATAAAATTTTGTCCTTCAAAACCAATTTTAATGATTGGCCCTTCGGCATCCTGTAAAATCGAAGTTCCACCCACCGCAATATAGTCACGATAGCCACTTCCCTGTACCTGTTCGTTACCAAAATAGATACTAATCCTTCCTAACTTTCCGCCGTAAGTAATATCTTTAGGTACAATGAATTTCGCTACAAATTTACCATCTTCAATGGAAAGACCTCCCCTGAAAATTGTATTTCCCGATGCTCGATAAGGAATTTGAGAGCCAAATGGAGTGGTATAGATTTTGTCAGATTTTGAATCAAAAACCTTTAACAGTGCTTTACCTTCAAAATTTGCTTGTATAAAATTTTGTTTCTCAATTTGTCCTGTAATTTCTATCTCACTTAAAGCTTTCAAAGTATCAGGTTTTATTGATAAAATCTTAGCAGAATAATCAGGAACAGCAAGGCGCATCGCAGGATCACCAAATAAATGGTATTTCTGGTCATTGGTGCTACTATAGTTGTTGATTTTGGCAAGGATTAATGCAACTCCCAATCGTTCTGTAGTTCCTGATTCATCTTTGAATAGCTGCGCATAAAATTCACGATTCAAAGCGGTATTATCTGTTGCAAATGCCAGGCGAGCTGAAGTTAAAAAGGCAATTCCCCCGCGCCCTTTTGCGGAAAATAGCTTTTCAGCCATTCCTTGTTCCAATGGATCATCAAACCTGCCAAAATCACAGGTTGCAGCAATCCATAATGTCAGTTTTTGTTGGTTTTGTATTCGGTCAACATCTCGATTTTCTAATAGCAAGCGCTCATCCGCCCATATACTTGGCGCGCCATGACCGACATAATTTAGTATCAATGTACCATTATTTATCCTTTTTAATAGAGCTTCTGTCGCAGCCGGTTTCCGAAAACCTGAAGTTGAAGGGTCTTTTATCGCTGGATATTCAATAAGATATATCTTTTCTTTATCAAAAAAATTGGGGATATAGTTTTCAAATATGTACTCAGTGTCACGGGTGTGCATCGTTTCATTACTGCTGCTGCTATTATGATATTCGTCATCTGCAACCATCGTTACAATATGCCGCCAATCTTCCAATGGATGAGTTTGAGCTGGATTCCAGTATGGGGCAGTTTCATATTCAATAATTTTTTCTACCACATTTTGGGTCTCTTCTGCAGACTGAACTGGAAACCGACCAATTGCTAAATCAGGTTTACTATCTTCTCCGTTTACTAACACAAAAAATTCATCCATGGTTCGATTAGCATTTTCGTTTAGCTCAGTTGTCTCATAGGGTGGTAACCAATTTTTGTCCAGATCACTTTTTCTATTTTTATAATCATAATCGCCATCGCCACAAAGTAACACATATTTTGGTGTTGGTGCCCAATTATCAAAAGCAAATTTTACAAAATCGCGAATTGCAATCGGATCAACAAGCCCCCATGAGAATTCATTATAAATGTCAGATATTTTGACAACTTCTGTTGCCAAAGTATCATGCATTTCTCGATGTTGCTCTAACGAAAGCACGGCTTGATAGAAATCATCGTGGGTTACGATAATAAAATCAGCCCCACTGATTGTATCTCTCAAATCAGCAAGATTAACGGATTCAGTTTTTTCTGGGGTCTTGTATGCTTCAGGTGTTAAAGCAATATACTTTCTTCTCGGAAAACCAACGGCTGTATCAATAAAAGTAACTGAACCAGATGAGATCTCTGTATTTGAAATATATTGAACATTTGACCAGTCAGTAATATCATATACAT
>Ga0209635_10002858_pt1 | contig 13380 bp, 10 predicted proteins | sample DeeMarSWOR230_32_FD_187463 | JGI IMG/M metagenome (GOLD analysis project Ga0209635, IMG submission 187463) | Marine sediment microbial communities from White Oak River estuary, North Carolina - WOR-2-30_32 (SPAdes) (version 2) | ecosystem: Environmental > Aquatic > Marine > Intertidal zone >...
CTTTATACGTCCGCCGATATCTAAAGGCAATTCTTCGAGTTTCTTCAGGTTCTGTGCTGCTCTTTCCTCAACAGATTTCACCAGCTTTTCGATCATCTCAGGGTTGAGCTCATCGGAAGCCTCTTCAGCTCGTTGTTTTGTCTCCTCGAGACGTCGCTCGATCCCCTCCCTTTCTGTATTCACTATGTCATCCAGCCTGATACGTATATCATCCAGGATAGAGCTCAAATCGTACTGATCCAGTTGTTGCTGGCGCTGTTGACGAAGCCTGTTCAGTAGTTCCTGCAAACTTGACAGACGCCGTCCCTGGTTATCACTTATACCGCTGCGTTGCAGAAGGCGCAGGGCATAGGAGAGGTCTCCATAGGAGAGTAGGTGACGTCCCAGTTCGTCCATGAGCTTATCGACATCTAGGTCGAACAGTTCCTGTGTGCCATCCCATTCAGAGTAGCGATATATAGCCATGTCACTGCCTGTAAACTGTCTTGCCCTGGACTTTCTCTTTGTTCAACTTTTTGTTGAGATGAAGCCCTTCAAGTATGAACTCCATTGCCGAGGCTATCACTTCAGGCCTCTCGGAGTCAGCTACCACCTTTATAGCTTCGGTCATCCCCGGTATTGCCTTAACATTACGCAGATACGTCTGAGCTTTCATCATATCAGAAACCGCAAGGTTGAATCCTTGTCTGAAGCGGGATAATATCTCCTCCCAGTCATAAGCACGGTAGTAGCGGTTGAACACGTTCTGTATCGCCTTCTTTGTAAGTTGGTCGATGACCTTCTCCTCTTTTGTATCTTCAAAGCTATCCAGTTCGATTTTACCGCTGGTTGATGACATAATGTAAGGAAGGTCGCTGATACGGGGAGTTGCCAGCTTCTCGCTAAGGCTGATGGCTCTTCTGATAGCATTTGAGAGCACGGTCTCATAGTTGGCGATAGAAACCCTGACACTTACCCCCGAGCGCTGGTTAATTTCCGGGCTTCTTCTAGCGAGGTGCGTTATTTCGGTGATGATCTCCTTCATATATTGAGGGACATAATGCTCGAAATCGTCGCCGCTGAATTGCCTTCGCTCTTGTTCGACTATGGTGATCTCGTCTTCGATACTCAGCGGATAATGCGTTCTGATCTGGGCGCCGTATCTATCTTTGAGTGGTGTTATGATACGCCCTCTGCTGGTGTAGTCTTCAGGGTTAGCACTGGCGACGATGAGTATGTCCAGGGGCAGACGGACACGGTAACCGCGTATCTGTATATCTTCTTCTTCCATCAGGTTGAACAGGCTGACTTGTAGCTTTTCGCTGAGGTCGGGCAGCTCGTTGATGCAGAATATGCCCCTATTGCTCCTCGGGATCAGGCCATAGTGGATAGCCAGCTCATCCGAAAGGTATCTCCCCTCAGCCACCTTGATCGGGTCGATATCGCCAACGAGGTCAGCCACAGTGATATCAGGTGTGGCCAGCTTTTCGCCGTAGCGTTCATAGTGCGGTAGCCAGTCGATCTCTGTAGTATCGCCTTCTTTAAGTAGCTTGTCCCGGCACTTTTTGCAGATAGGTGCCAGCGGTTGGTCGTTGATCTCACAGCCCTTGACCACCGGCACCTCCTCGTCGAGCATGTTAACCATAAGCCTCATGAGCCTTGACTTTGCCTGTCCCCGTTCGCCGAGGAAGATGATGTCCTGCCCGGAGATCGTGGCGTTTTTGATCTGGGGGATAACGGTCTCGTCGTAGCCAATTATCCCTGGGAAAGCGGTCCTTCCTTTCTTTATCATTTTGATGAGGTTCCGCCTCATTTCCTCTCTGACGGTGAGAGGCCGGTAACCTGATGCTTTGAGTTCGCCAACGGTCCTTGGTTTTTTATGTTTTGTCATGATTTAAGACCTCTAACGTTTTCTACTGCTTGTTTGGGGGTGCCATTATTTTAGCACTGGGTGGCGGGGATGGCAAAAAAGGTGGCGAGGAGCCGGAGGATGATTTTTCTTGCTAAGCAGTATCTATTATTGCATTTCTATTGCGTTGCCACCTCATTGCTAATGAACTCGTTCGGATAGATGGGTGACACGACAATAGTGTCATACTGTATCTGGCATTTCAAAAATATGAACAACGAGCGGCTGTCGCTCGAATACAACCGCCCATTGCTAAAAATAATACTAGATTTCTTACTATGCCCGCTCGATTATGGTGGCTATACCCTGACCACCGCCGACGCACATGGTGAGCAGGCCGAACTTAACGTCCTTATCTTCCATACCGTTGATCGCCGTAGCCAGTAACTTAACGCCGGTCTCACCTAGCGGGTGCCCCAAAGCAGTTGCACCTCCGTGAGGATTGATTCTGGGGTCATTCCATGGTATGCCCATCTCCTTGGCCCAGGCAATGACCACCGAGCAAAAAGCTTCATTGACCTCAAACCAGTCGATGTCACTCATTTTCATGCCAGACCGCTTAAAGACTTTCTGAGTAGCTGGTATCGGTCCAGTCAACTGGTAGGGTCCGGGATCACAGCCCAGAACACACCAACGGTTGGGTTTTATGTAGGCACGTGCCTTCAGCCCCAGCTCCTTGGCCTTCTCCTTGCTCATCAATAGGGCAGCGGAAGCACCATCACAGACTGGGCTTGAATTGGCTGCGGTAACTCTGCCTTCGGTAATGTCCATAAAGGGCGGGGGGATAAATGCTGGTGGTAAGTTCTTCATCTTTTCACGGTCTATGTCAAACCTTATGGTCTCATCGAGATCCACAACGTTCGTTGCCCCGTCTGGTATTTTCACCGGTATGGGCACAATCTCGTTTTTAAATTTCCCAGCTTGGGCAGCTTTTATGGCTTTTTGTTGGCTCCAGAAACCGAAGTCGTCCATATCCTCTCGTGAGATATCCCACTTGCGAGCTATAGCCTCGGCGGATTGCCCCATGTTGGCAAAGCCGCCGTATTTAGCAAAGGCCGACATCAACATTTCGCTTGTATAATCTGGAGGTACTGGAGCACCGGTCGACGCTTGGCTTGGTGGTGGAACAGCTTGGCGCATGACCTGCCAATCGCGGGACATAGATTCCACTCCGCAACCTATAGTCACTTCGGCATACCCGGTCATTATCTCCATGGCGGCAAAGTGAAGGGCAGTGTGAGCACCAGCACATTGCCGGTTGACCTGGCATCCGGCAACTTCTGCCGGAAATCCTGCCGTTAGGCTGCCAAATCTTCCGGAGTTGCGCGGGCGGTCAGATGTCCCGGCAATGACATCCTCAATTATCATGGGGTCGATGCCATTGCGCTCCACCAGAGCCTTCAAGCAGTGAGCCAGAAGGTCATCGGGCATCACCCGGCATATGTCTGTGAATCTCCGCGTAGTTCGAATACCAACTGGTGACCTTACAGCATCAATAATGGCTACATCAGTCATTTTTTCCTCCTTCTTAGTTTTGTTATTCTAGACTTTGGCTGGTATATGATATCGCCAACCCATATACCGCCGATAACATGGATGTAAAATGGAAGTTTACAAAATCATTCAGCCAATTGTCAACTCCAATCGGTTCGCAAATCTGCACTTTTAGCATGAAAAATTTATAGAAGGATAAGAGAGAAGGGATTTGGATTAGCTGGGTTGAGTGGGCTATCTTATCTGGTGAGACTAGAGTCCCAGCTGGATGGCTATCACTTCCCTGTGCAAATCCGTATCGCCAGCAGCAAACTCTGCCGCCTTGACACGACGGTAATAAAGCCCAATATCATGATCCATGGTATATCCGATAGCCCCATGAGCGGCAATAGCTTCAATGCAAATTCGCTGGTAAGCTTCATTGGCTTTGGCCTTGGCTGCAGAAATCTGCCAGGGCGATGGTGAACCAACGCTTATTCCCCACGCTGCCTGGTGAAGTAAATACTGAACTGCCTCTACATCAAGCAACATGTCAGCCAGTTTGTGCTGTATAGCTTGAAAAGAGCCGATTGGCCGATCAAACTGAATCCGTTCCTTGGCATAGCTACTGGTCATATTTAAAACAGCCTGACATGCTCCAGACATCTCGGCGCACTTCAGCACAGCAGCCCGTTGTAATATGAAGTCCACTATATCCCAGCCATTGCCTATCTCGCCCAAGATATTATCTTTTGGCACAGCTACTTTATCAAAGCTGACTTTGAACTGCCTGTCACCACCTATAGTCGGGATCGCCTCTATCCTCACATTTGGCTCCTTGGCATCAACTATAAACAGTGTGATTCCATCCTCGGGTCTTGCATCCTCTCTGGTTCTGCCCACTGACAGGATATAATCAGCTACATGGGCATCAGTAGCAAAGAGCTTACATCCTTGGAGAATATAATTTGTCCCCTCCAATACAGGACGAAGTTCTATCTCTGAAGCCTTATATCTACCTGACGACTCGGCCAAAGCAAAAGTCCAGATAGCTTCGCCTTTAGCTATTCGTGGCAGAAACTTAATTTTCTGTTCAGTGCTTCCATATTCAAGTACAGGTAGAGCACAAAGGGCGATGGTGGAGAAGAAGGGACCGGGCAGGATATTCCTTCCCATCTCCTCCATCAAGATAACCAAGTCCATAAAGCTAGCATCCATGCCGCCATATTCTTCTGGAAAGATGAGCCCCATCCAGCCCAGTTCTGCCATACTGTGCCACATCTGCGGGTCATAGCCTCTTTCATCTTTATCCATCTCCCTGACTTTAGCTTTGGGGCATTCCTTTGCCAGAAAATCTCTGGCTAACATCTGCAGCATTTCCTGCTCTTCTGTAAAACTAAAGTCCATGATAACTCCTTTAAAAATCTACATTCTTATCATCCTGAACATAGTGTAGAGTTTAGATTCTACGTTCTACTCACAACGACAAGGGCTTGTTACAAAGCAAACTCTAAAAAAGCTTCAATATGATTTGGGCAATCCCAGTCTAAATTGTGCAATGATGCTTTTTTCGATTTCAGCAGTACCCGCTGCGATTGCCTGGCCAGGAAATCCCAGATATGCACCCTGTATAGTGCCGTTGAGTTTAGCCCATTCGGAATCCGGGTCGACCTGAGAATATATTCCTAAAATCTCCGCCCCAGTGATAGCCATGCGTCTCATCACCTCATCACTCATTATCTTGTTTCTTGAAGACTCATAGGTAGGAATTTGACCTTGACTTATCCGCCAGGCAATCTGGAAGGCAAACATCTTCAACACTTCCAGGTCGATAGCCAGATCAGCTAGCTTGGCACGAATCACAGGATTTTGAGACAATAGCTGGCCTTCATACTCGGTTTGACCAGCATACTTGGCTAGTTCTTCTAAAATTCTCTTAGAACTACCGTAGGTGGTAGGTGCTAGGCTGCGCCGCTCAAAAGCCAGTGCCTGCATAAGGTAATACCAGCCTTTATTTTCTTCTCCAACCAGGTCGGCGGACAACACTCTCACATTGTCGAAAAATATTTCATTAAAGTGATGCCGCCCATAATAATTCAAAATAGGATTAACTGTAACACCTGGACTCTTCATGTCCACAATAAAGATACTGATTCCCTGGTGTTTCTTAGCAGCATTGGGATCTGTTCTGGCAGCCAGCCAGCACCATCTTGCCCGGTGAGCAGCGCTTGTCCATACCTTTTGCCCATTTATAATATAGTCATCTCCATCTCTCACCGCTCGTGTCTGAAGATTAGCAAAGTCTGAGCCAGCATTTGGTTCACTGTAGCCCGTACACCAGATACCATCTTTTTTTCCTGAGGCAATTAACGGCAAGTATTTTTCTCTTTGCTCTTCGGTACCGAACATCATCAGACAGGGTCCTACCCATTGTGTTCCGCTTATGCCCATCCAGGCCCCCGGTATATCCCAATAAGCTATCTCGATTTCGTATAATGTTTGCTCCCAGAGAGAGGCATCACGTCCACCATATTCCTCTGGCCAGCTCATAACCAACCAACCCCTTTGTGCCAATTTTTTGGACATGGATATTTCAAACTCAAAGTCTCTGCACTCTCCGTCAATTAGAGTGCTACGCCTCCAGTTTGGAGGCAACTCAACTTCGGCAAACTTGTGAATTTCTTCCTTAAGGGCTAGTTCTTTTTCGCCTAGTCCAAAATCCATTCTTACCTTCCTAGAAATTAATTGTCTAAAATGTAGCGCCTCGGCCCTTGCTATATAGCAAGCGATGATTCAAGCAACAAAGCACACTTCTCATCCAGACAGACCATATTTTAGCGATAACTGTCAATGCTCAGAATTTCATATAACTAGCCAAAGTGCTGATTTCCAAATATTCGACTACAAATTGGGCCCCGATAATGGCATGTAAAAAGTAATTACTTTGGTTGGGGTGGGTCTGGATTTGCCAATTCTCCAGTCAGCGTTACTGGCATAAACATGAATAGCTCATCAATTGTCCATCCGCCAACTTTCGCCAGTTGCTTCTCCAACACAGGTTCTGAATAAAGCCCGACTCTGCCTGTTTCTACATAAAATACCCGCCCATTAACATTAGCAGCATCATCGGAAGCAAGCCATACAACCAAAGGAGCGATATCATCGGGTTTCATTTGTTCAAGCATTTCGATAGCGCTCTTCGGCCAAGTTTTTCTCATTTCGTCGCTAAGCGTAAGCCGCGTCCCGGCGTTGGGCCGAATACAATTACATGTCACGCCATACCGGCCCATATCACGCGCCACTTTTCTTGTTAAGCCAACGATTCCTTCTTTAGCTGCACCGTAATTAGCTTGGCCGTAAGTGGTAGCATGGAGACCTGCTATTGATGACGTATTTATTATTCGTCCGTACCTCTGCTGACGGAAAAAAGGACTCACCGCTCTGATGGTATGGAAATGACCGTAGAGGTGCACTTTGAGCACTAAATCCCAGTCTTCCTCGCTAATGTTGAACACCATCCTATCACGTAGAATGCCAGCATTATTGACCAGTATATCAACCTTACCAAAGTTATCTATGGCAGTCTTCACAATATTCTCGCCACCTTGCATAGTGGTTACTGAGTCATAGTTGGCAACTGCCTCTCCTCCAAGTTTCTTAATCTCTGCCACTACCTCATCCGCTGGTGAAGTGGATGCTCCAGTGCCATCTCTGGCACCTCCAAGGTCGTTTACGATGACTTTAGCACCCTCCGATGCCAAAGCCAGAGCTTCTCCTTGTCCAATACCTCGCCCGGCGCCGGTAACTATAGCTACCTTGCCTTTCAGTTTATCGCCCATTTCTGCCTCCTTGAACTATGTTTTTCTGGGGAAAACACGGGCTCGATTAGTATTTCGCAAAAACTGCCTCTAAAGGGCTAATAAAGCCAATACACCCACTTATTTCCTGCTCCGTCTGGGTAAGGCAACCAGGGCTGAACCAGGCGTTGTCTTTTCTCCCTTCCCATTCTCCACCCAAATCTCGCACTCGGCGAGGTACTCACTACCTTCCTCGTATTTCTTGGTCACCTTGCCTTTACACCACCAGGTTTCACCATCATGAGGCTCTTCCCTCGTCTTCATTTTGCGGGGATAATCCATACCGCGGTATTGGCAGGACAATTTCTTGAGTTTCCCCTGCTCTCCAATCCAATCAGTCATTAATTGTCCTAACCAGGCACGTTTAAGCGCACCGTGCACAATGGGGGCACCTACACCCATAGCTTGAGCGAAACCATCGTCATAATGCAGTGGGTTAAAATCCCCCGATGCCCCCGCCCATTGGACTAACATACGAGTTGTAGCAATCTTGGCCAATGGTGTTATCTCAGTGCCTACTTCGATGTCCTCATAATAGATTTGTTTAGCCATCTCTCCTCCTAAAGATAAAGTAGTTAAAACAGGCTAGAACTGAATTAATATCGACCGGCTTTTAAGCACCACATTGCCCTTTTGGTTCACAAAAGTAGCCTCTACTGTTGTGAACATGGTCTTACCCAGTCTGGTTTCTCGCTCGATTATATTTACAATTTTAGTTTTGGCAGTTAATACATCGCTAGCGCCAATAGGTTCAATAAATTCGAATTCAACCCCCCCATCGAGACCCCTTGTAGGCGCTCCGGCTTTTGCTAGAGACTCGAACAGTCTTTCCGTAGGTCGCCCAGCCTTGATTGGCCAACCAGTGAAGCCAGGAGGAGCTAATAACCGACCATGCTTGGTTTTAATGGCAAAATCCGGGTCACTGTACAGGGGGTTCGGGTCCCCTATAGCCTGTGCATACCTCTGGATTGCTCCTTCCTCGACCTTGGAAACGATAGGCCCTGAAGACATGCCTATCAACTTTCGCAGCTCATCGGTAATCAGACTACCTTCAGTCATAACTAACCTCCTAGATTTAGTTTCTTTTACGATCCTATAATAGCAACACTAATGATGTTCATAGCTGGGAAACCGCCCATATTGTGGGTTAGACCTAGCTTGGGATTGGAGATCTGTCGTTCTGGCAGCTGGGCCTTGCCCTGCAATTGCTTGTACATCTCATACAGCATCCTAAGACCAGAAGCACCAATGGGATGCCCGAAGCACTTCAATCCGCCGTCGGGCTGGATAGGCTGTGGGCCATCCAGATTGAAACGACCAGCCTCGATGTCTTCTTTGACTCTTCCCCTGGGGCTGAACTGCAAATCTTCCATGGTCACTGCCTCAGTTATGGAGAAACAATCGTGTACCTCGGCCATGCTTATCTCTTCACGTGGATTCTTTACCCCCGCCTCTTTGTAAGCTAGCATGCCAGCACGGTAACCAGTCTCAACATGAGCTCCATCCCATTTGGTATACATTAATTCCTCGCCTGAGCTTAGGGCGATTTGTAGTGCCTTAACATATATGGGATCTGACCGAAAGTTCTTGGCCATGTCAGCTCTAGTTACGATTGCAGCCGCTGCGCCATCGCTGACTCCACAACAATCAAAAAGCCCCAGCGGCCAGGCGATAATAGGCGCATTCAGTATTTGTTCCTCAGTCACTTCGCGACGTAAATGTGCCTTCGGGTTTCGAGCTCCATTGTAGTGGCTTTTGGCTGATACTTTAGCCAACATTTTTTTACCTTCCTCTGGACTGAGGCCATACACAGCGAAGTATCTGGTTGCCATCATAGCAAAGGCCCCAGGGGCGGTCAATTTGGGCATAATCAGGGCATTTTTTGTCCCCATAAGACTAGGACCGCCTGGAAGCCCACCATATCCTGTATCCTTGAGCTTTTCTACACCCAAAGCCAGAGCGATATCATAAGCTCCTGAAGCTACACCGTAGCAGGCCCCCCTGAAAGCCTCCGTGGCAGTAGCACAAAAATTTTCCGTCCTGGTGACCGGAATAAAGGGCAACTTCAATGCTAAAGCCAAAGATGTAGCCCCTTTTCCTACGCTCTGTTCCTCAAAATGCACGCCAAACCAGGCTGCATTGATGTCCTTTTTTTCTATACCCGCGTCCTCGATACATTCTTGATAAGCATCCACCATAAGGTCATCTGCACTCTTATCCCATAGCTCTCCAAACTTAGTGCAACCCATCCCTATAATAGCAACTTTGTCTCTGATACCTTCTGCCATTTTTGCTCCTCCGTGAATTTTATCACCGTTTACCGTGGTCAGGCACGTATAGGCATTGCCTTCCATGAATAACCGTGGACACCACTTGGCTCATCAATATATCGTCTACGGAAGGTCATCTCTACCGGCATGCCTACTTTAACGGAATCCAGGTCACAGTCCGTGAAATCAAACCAAAACCTACCGCCACCATCGAAATCTACCAGCCCATATATTGAAGGTGGGTCGATACTGGCGGCGAGATTGTCACCGGTATAAGTAAATACGACGCCTTTCTTATCCGAAAAGCGATAATCTTCCATCTGGTCAATAGCTCCGCAATCAGGATTTACACATACTCTTTGATACGGATATTGCGGCGTGCCGCATTTTTTACACTTCGAGCCATACAGTGCCAAGACTACTTTCCGCTCTCTGAACAGCGCCGACATTGGTGTGCGAATATTCAGCTCGCCGCGCATACCCAGGTCCATTGGTGCTAAATTTCTGAAAGCAAGATATTTTTCATAGCTGGCAAGCTCCTTTTTGGAGCCCAGGTGTTTCTTCACGGCCCTCCTATCAACCACACTATTTATTTTTTCAGTAACCTGGAAAAACAGTGCGTCGCCACCGTTCCCAAAGCTGGCAACCAGTATTTTATCGCCCGGCTTTGCGTCTTCCAATACCGCTACCAACATCATTAAAGGTGAAGCTGCCCCAGTTTCACCGACTGTGCCGAGCAATGTATCCTGAAGCTGACTAGGGTCAGCACCTAATCGCTTGGCTATAGCTCCATGTTCTCGTGCATACACGCCGGGATAAACTATCTTGGCAAAGTCCTTGATGTTCAGGTTGTATTTCTTCAATAGTCCAGAAATAACTTCCTGAAGAAATTGACTATAGCCAGAATCACGGATGAATCTATCTTCCCAGGCATGCTCGAATTTTTCTCCGCTTGCTCTCCATCGATCGGGGAAATCATAGGAAACAGAATACGAACCTTCAAAAGTAGTAAGCACATCATCACTGCCGACGAGAAGTGACGCAGCGCCATCTCCATAAAGAGACTCTTGAGGACTACCCGGTTTGCTCAAGCGGCAATCAGAAGCACAGACGAGAATATTGCTTAAAGTCTCCCCCTTAACAGTATCAAATGCGGAAAGCAATGCAGTAGTCCCTGATTTCACAGAGCCTATGAAATCAGCAGTTCTCATATTTGGTTGTAAATCAAGAGCAGTAGCTATCAGAGCTGAATTCTGCCTTACCATATAAGGTTGACTGGTGGTGGCAAGAAACAGACCATCAACTATCTCCCGTTTTATATCATCTAAACAATCAGTTCCTGCGGCTACTGCCATAGTGAGAGCATCTTCATCGTGATTAGCGACTGCAGTTTCACCGGGCGGTGGAAACGTGCCCAGAAATCCAACAGCTGTAAATATTGTATTATGATTCATTCGATACCGTGGGATATAAGCTCCGTAAGACTTTATGCCGACCATCAATTGACCTCCTGATATAGGGTTTTGGGGACCCAAGAGACTATGGCATAGAAGCTGTATGATGTCAAACGCTGACACGCTTCGTTCTTACAAAATCATAGATTGAAATCCTACACCAGCTACACAAAATTTGTTCTTCCTATCGGACTAAATGACGAAGAGTAAATCACCTAGGAAGAGTAAAGTAGTAAAAGGATACAAACTATTTTTAATCGCTGATTTTTAAGAATCCACACACTGTTTGACACACTTTTACAGCCATGTTATCATACCCCCCGGAAGTGGTTCCCTCTTAAAAAAGGCCGAAGAAATGCCAGCTTTATGGCATACGTTAAATACAGTAAAGAATACAAAGGATAAAAGGAGGTGACAAATGAAAATCGAGGACATCAAGACTATCGGGGTGATGGGTGCTGGTGTCATGGGTGGAGGCATTAGCCAGACGGCAATCCTAGCCGGCTTCAACGTTATCTGTCGTGACCTCACCGATGAAATCCTGGCCAGGGCAAAAGACACAATGATTAATGGTCGATTTGGCTTCAAGGGCGGTGTCGAACGCGGCAAACAAACTCAACAGCAGGTAGACGAAGCCCTGGCACGGCTCAAACTGACTACAAAGGTTGAGGACCTGAAAGACTGCGACTTTGTTATTGAAGCAATAGGTGGTGGTCCCGGTCAACTGGAAGATAAACCGATGAAACTAAAGGTATTTGCTGAACTAGATAAGATAGTCAAGAAAGAGGCTATTTTTGCCAGTAATACCTCATTCTTTACCATAGCTGACTTGGCAGCAGCAACAGAGCGTAAGGACAGATTTCTTGGACTGCACTTTTTCAGTCCTGCCAACATCATGAAGCTGGCAGAGGTGATATATACCCCAGAGGTCAAAGAAGAGGTGATACAGGTAGTAGAGGAAATAAGTAAAAGGCTGGGCAAGACCAGTGTCCGTGTAAAGGACATGCCCGGTGACCTTGGCCATATAGCTAACCGCATCTTCTACCGCGGGGTTGGAGCAGAGGCACGAAAAGTCGTTGAGGAAGGCGTCGCCACTCCACAAGATGTTGACACTGCCATGAAACTGGGATTCAATTGGCCAGCTGGGCCATTCGAGCTGGGAGCTGGTGCCCGTGGTGGTTGGGGATAAGCCTCCAACTTAACTGAATCTGACAAGCAAAGGCATCAAAAGGGAAGCTACAAAGGCGGAGAAAACTAGTAGTATTGAGGATAGGGGTTCTGGCACTGGCAAAGGTGAATTTTTGCCGATCATGAATCTATTTATAGAGTCCTTATCTGCGAAATCCTGGCTGAGGCAAAAGCCAGAATGACTTAGTGCTCGGTTCAGATGGCCAAGGTGTCCGTAGCTTGAACGACTCTATTGGCCCATTTTTACTATGCTATCTCGGCTAGCGCTAAGAAATACTCATTCCCTTTCCGATATCCTTTTAGAATTCTTTACGCTAAAAATTGTAGACCCAACAATTGCTATCGTTATATCGTCCACGCTATTCACCACTCTGTCCAAATCAACCAAGGCTATGGTACGCTCAGAGACATAATTTTTATAAGCTGAAGAGGTAAATATAGTAAGGCATCTTCTGCCATACATTGTGGGTGGGGCATCTGGCTGGTGAGACCTTATCAAGACATTTTTACCGAGGCGGGACATGATTTCCTCGAACCAACCTCGCCCGAACTGAGGTCTCCCGGTATAGGGATTGATTCCCAGGAACCCCCCCCTCTTTTCCTGCCAGTCCCCCCATGTTATTTGATGCCATTCGGCGCTTCCTGGCTTTATCCTATTTATGTCTTCTAAACCGGGCACATCGGGTAGTGCTCCATGCAGAGCAATGATTCCATTTGGCGTGGACACAGCCAGTGGCAGCTTAGAAAGGACCTCACTATATCGCTCTCGAAGTCCCGTGTCCAGCCCTTCCCAGAAATCGGCGGGCTGGAAGCTGACTACAGCATAGCCTTCATGGTTTCCCATAAGCAGATAAAGAGTGTCGGGATGCTCAATTTTTTGCCCAAGCAAAAAGTTGATGTTCTCCAGAGAAGCTGGTCCTCGGTCAACATAGTCCCCTAGGAAAACCAGCTTATTTCTCGGCTTGAGATACCTGTGGATAATTTTCTCCGTGGCTTCTAGGTCACCATGAGTATCGCCAGCGAAAATGACTCTGCCTGACTCCAACTGTATCAACTTTGCTTCCGAGACAAACTTCTTTTCCGCCTCTTTGAGCAACTCCTTTATCTCTTCTCTAGTCACAACGCAAAAGTACCCTTCACAGAACTGTGCATCCCACAGCATAGATGTTTTACGTGGTAAAAAGCAACCCTGATTTGGTCGAAGCTCTGGCAGGCATCGCTCATAATTGTTTTTGCTTGAGTACTTTTGA
>Ga0209635_10002859_pt1 | contig 13378 bp, 12 predicted proteins | sample DeeMarSWOR230_32_FD_187463 | JGI IMG/M metagenome (GOLD analysis project Ga0209635, IMG submission 187463) | Marine sediment microbial communities from White Oak River estuary, North Carolina - WOR-2-30_32 (SPAdes) (version 2) | ecosystem: Environmental > Aquatic > Marine > Intertidal zone >...
CTCCCCTCTTTTTTTATTCTTCTCGAAAAACCAGAAGATAGAGTGCAAAATTAGTAGTAGATGCGAAAAAGGTCGGCGCCACATGAATACTATTGCAACAACTAAAAGCATAGGCGCACTCTAACCACGTCAATATTGGTCGTTACCTTTTGCGCACGGTAGTACACTCCGTTTCGGGATCATCTTGATCGCCAAAACCAAAATGTTTTTTGGGGCACTACTTCCGGTTTAATTTCACTCAACCATCCCGCTTGCGCGCGCGCAAAACGCAGCCGAAAATTAGACCGCCCACAGGATCAACCGTATAGACCGAATATATCTCCGCCCGAGCAGCAATCTAATAATAGCATGCGCCTCTGCTTCGATAAGGACCATCTTCCAAAATCGCTTTTTTCTCGCAAGTCTTTTCAGTTATTTATTGATGCGAACGGTCTTGTCAAGAGTTGAGAATTTGGCTTTCTGGTCTGTTGCGTTGCTTCTTACCCAATGACAGTTCCATTCCAGAAGATAAGTTTGCTGTAATGCCCGAACTCGCCATAATATTTTGGGTCGTCATAAATTATGTCTAGGCTTAAGTGATGGCTATGTAGGAGAAAATCAATGTCCGTCCCTATTTCTATCGATAATTCATCGACCCAAAGCCCCCAAACCTTGTCCTCGACTCCGCGGAAGCCCCAAGCGTAGTCTTTCGGGAGAACATAAGCTGTCTGAGCGCAGGAGGGACAGTAAATCCCAGGTCTTTGAGGGTTGGCTTGGATGTAACTCCAGAATCTTTTCATGGCATCGAGATGATCCTCAGTTAGTATTCCATACTCCGACTCCATTGGCCGGTTAAAAACGACTACATATTTGGCTCCGCTTAAGTAGGCTAAAACCATGTCGTAATAAAGCTCATCTGGCGATTCTATGTAGGGTGGGCTCCAATAGGTCCAAGTGATTATCGCACCCCACTCTTTGTGGTGCATCTTCGCTGCACCTCTGTTGAGCGCAATATTCAACGGTCTGCTATGGTTCCATCCAAACTCGCAAAAAACTACATCGTAACCCGCTTCATAATCGAACCAGTAAAGAGCATAATCACTGGTAAACAGGGGGAAATCACCAGCACAAATATAATAATCTGTATAATGCTTCAAATATTCATCTAAAAGCCCAACAAACTTGTCGGCTGCATCTGTGTAGTTATCCGCTTCCTTCACCAGCATCCATCTAGTATTGTCTATTTGGTGTCCGCCAGCCTCGTCAAAGGCGTACAATCCCAAAAAACGGTTCCTCCACCTCTCCCTAGCATCTTCAACCCATTGAGGGTTAGGAACAGATTCAGTTAAATGCGTAAAAGTCATGAAGTAAAGCCCACTTTCATAGACGTACTGGCAGACCTCGTCGAGCTTCGTAATGTTTTCGGTTATCCCTGTACTACCTATCACAAGAAGATTTGTATAAGACTTAACCTCGTCAACAAGTCTTTTAATGTCCTCTACATTGTCAGAAACAGCATCAACACCGACAAAAAAGTTAGGGCTCGAGGAATCCTCCAAAAGATTAATGCTCAAAAAAAGAAGAAAGACGAGCATAGAAACGAGAAAAACAACTAAAACCGCTCTATACTTCATCTACCTCACGACTCAACTAGTTTCAACTTGAAGGCACCTAAATAAAAGAGTTTGCAAAAGATTAATATCTTTTGATTTCTAATAACCTAGCTCCAACCTAAAGAGGGTTAGGAATTTGGAAGAAGGATCCAAAAATAAGAAAACTTACGTTTCTCGCCCAAGTGTGATGAACCGTGAGTTGGTTGTTGAACCATCGCCTCATGTAACTGGTCGCATGACAAAAGATCTCCTAATGAAATACACGTTTGTTGCACTCTGCATACTCGCAGCAGTGTCGTATCTTTCGTGGGGCATAACATCTATAGTACTGTCTGCAATTTCGGTTTTGGTTGCTGTAGCTCTTGATTATCTACTGTCGCTCGTAATGAAAGAAAAGGGACCTTTAAACACGATGTCCGCGGCTGTGTTCGGATTAATTGTAGCTCTTTCATACACCTTAGGGATTCCTTCCCCTCTTTACGTTGAAGTACTGCCGCTGACAGCACCTATGGCGTATGTCTACGCTGCGATAACTGCTGCAGTAGGAATGATCTTGCTTAAAAAAGGTCAAGGTTTGCTTGGCAGAAAATACGTTAATCCCGCTGCGACCGCAAAACTTTTGGTTTTCCTTCCCTTCCTACACGAATTTTTTCTGATCGAAGAGCACACGCTCATGTTTCCTTCACTTACCACTCCCATAACTTTCAGTGGTGAGTTTTCTTTTGCGGTTTTTCTGCAATCATGTTTTGCTAATGCTCCCTTCACTGCCGGTGCTTCGCCCAACGATGTGCTCTGGACTCTAGGCGTATTGAAGCTTCACGGTTGGGTAGGAGGTGCCTCAAGCATAGCTGTAATCATCGTTGGAATAGCACTCATCCTTTTCAGCCGTGGTTACATAAAATGGCGAATAACTTTAGCTTATCTGGTAACAACTGCATTATTTGCTTTTGGCCTAAGCTACGTTTATGGAGGAGACCCCCTATTAAGAGTCGCTTATCACCTCTTCATTGGAAGCTCAATTTTCTTGGCGTTCTTCATGGCTACTGATCCGGCTACGACGCCTCTAACTGGCTTAGGGCAGATAATATTTGCTATTGGGGTAGGAGTGCTTGCTATCGCATTTCAAACTTGGGGTCATTTCTTGGGTGGAGCAATCCTAGCACTAATTATAATGAATCTAACTGTTCCCCTTCTAGATCGGGTAGGGATCCATAAGCCGTTCGGACGGAGATGACTTTCATGTTGACTGTCAAAATAGAAGAGAGGAAAGAAAAAGCAAGAAAAGTTCCCATCGAGGTTTTTCCTGATCCAGAAACCGCGGTGATTTTGACGTTTCAACACGTAGGAGCTTCTAATGCGCCCTTAGTTTCGGTGGGCGACAACGTTTCAATTGGACAGAAAATAGCTGACTCCGAGGAAAGAACAAGTGCACCGGTTCACAGCCCCATCTCCGGCAAAGTTGCAAAAATAGGCGATGCGTATAATATTCATCAAGAGGAATTTTCCAAAGCAATTTTCATAGAAAATGATGGAAAAAAACGAAAGGACAAAACTCTACAGCCCATCTCAGAATCAGAATTAAACAATGTTTCCACCGATTTCCTTATTGAGCGAGTTAGAGAGGCAGGAATAATCGGTTTGGGAGGAGCAGGTTTTCCAACACACGTCAAACTCTCACCACCTTCAGACAAACCAATAAAGTATCTTGTTGTAAACGCATGTGAAAGCGAAATCTACGACACCTCTGATGAAAGACTGCTTATAGAAAAAACTTCCAACATCCTGAAAGGCGTCAAAGTAATGCGTAAGATCTTAGGCTCTCCAGAAGTTATTATCGCCACAAAGAACAACAAGATCGAGGCTTTGGAGAAGTTGAAGGAAGCGTTTTCTGAAGAGCCAGAAACTAGAATTGTTGCCAGACCGTTTACGTATCAACAAGGAGATGCTGGACTACTCCAAAAAGCACTTTTCGGCTGGGAGGTCCCTGCTGGAAAGCGCTCCTATGAGATGGGTGTCATAGTACATAACGTCGCAACTATCAATGCTGTTGCAAAAGCCGTTTTTGAGGGAGAACCCCTAATCTCAAGGGTAACAACCTTAACTGGTGACATAGAAGAGCCAAAGAACTTGTTAGTGAAGATAGGCACCTTGGTAGGCCACATTCTTGATCATTTCAAAGTGGATCCAAACGATATACGAAAAGTAGTTTTAGGCGGAGTCATGATGGGGACTTCTATTCCAACAACAGAGGCCCCTCTGACAAAGCGAACTTCAAGCATAATTGTTTTCTCGAAGAGCAAGTATAAACCTGTTAAGAGAAGAACAGACTGCATAAAATGTTCCAAATGCATCAGCGCCTGCCCACTCCATCTGCACCCTGTATTGATTTTTGAAGCCATAGAAAAAGGAGATATTGAAAGAGCCAAAAGTTTGCATCTTGCTGACTGCTTTGGATGTGGAATATGCTCCTATGTGTGTCCTTCAGGAATTCCGTTAGCAAATACCATCTGTGGTGCGCGCTATTGATCTGAAGGCCACTAATCTTGGAACTAGAGACATGTCGCAAATGAAGAATGGATAAACACCAAGTTATGGTAAACGCTTGACAATCCAAAGAAGAGCAGCGCCATTGAGCCCTTTCCGCTTTTTGGAATACCGGTTAATGGTAACCTTTACCATCCTATAAACGAATGTCAGCAACCCTGATACATGGGCGTGTACCCGCGCCGTTAAATATGCCTGAAAATACTCGTGTTTTGCAGCAGTTGCAATGCACACGCATACAGAAACAGAGACCCTGTTATGGATATACTGTCCACCAATCAAACGCTTTTTCGCTATAGCTCAAAGCTTGACTTATTGTTTCAAACTTGTGGTCATATGTCCAGTAATTATCAAAATTTGGGTCTGACCACCACACGATTTTAATCTTTGTGCTTTCAACTGGCATGTATTTTCCTTCACTGGTTTCAATAAGTAACCATGCATGTCTCCCGGAACCAAATGGAGCATCTCCGACAACAATTTTGGCATGCCATCCCTGATTTTCCAAATAGCGTTCTAGGTAAGCTGTCATTTCGGTACAATCGAACACTCCTTCTTTGTATGGCTGAGCCCATTCTAAACCGTCAAGTTCATTATCCAAGTTAGAAACTCCAAACTTCTGTTCTTCTGGCCTAACATAATAGAAGAAAAACAGTGCTTCCTCACTTTCCAAGTTCGCATATTCACGGTCAACTACATAACCATCATATAAGCGCGCACGCAGATCCATCTGATTTTGGAGTTCCACATAAAAACAGACATTAGAGACAGCAAGCATACCAAGTAATACAACACACACTACCAAACCAACCTTTGCTTTCCCAAAGCCAAATCGCTTTCCAAAGCCCTTTTCCAAACCACACCCTCCAAAAACCAATCACCTGTTTCATATTGTGCACACGTAGGAGAACGCTAAGCATCACAGCTATCATATTTAAACCGTTTGGATTGGACGCACCTTTTTTAATTTGATACATACAGACTTCCCAGTTGGCACATGCATGTATGCATATAGACTCACGTTTAGGCGCACACAATCAAGATGAAAAACTTATTAACGAACAGCGCGTAAACCATAAATCAGGTGGAAAAGTTTGTCGATATCAGATAGAATAGTAGGTTGGATCTTCAGCGACCTTTCACTTTGCATAGTTTTGCCACTGATTTTCGGCGTTTTGATAATCGCTTTCCCGACAGTGATAGCGGACGTTCTCGCTACGATACACATATCTTTACCATCATTTCTCTGGGGAGGCCCAGAAATACCGCTAGAATACATACTTACAATTGGCATCACTGAGGGTTTACTCACCTGTGGTATAGCAATATTTCTTGGATTAGCTTGGAACAGGTGGGCTGGAGGCGCATCAGGATTCCTACTCAGCCTGCTCTTTGTTGTGGGCATGGCCGCATACTACGGCGAATACTTTCCCGCGACCGCAGACTGGCTTGGCGTGATTGTAAGCGGAATGTTGGCTGGATACATAGCTGGAGCCTTGATGGCGCGCTCCCGTATGCGAGGTGATAACAGCTTTAGAACTATGTTGATTTGGTCAATAGTGGCTGCCATAATTGCGATAGTATTCACTACCCAGACATACATCTGGTATTCACCGATGTTCAAAAGTAGCATGAAACCCCCCGTTGGAACAAACCCGGACGGAATGTCCTATATCGATGGAGTAACCTATAATTATTTCATTTTTGCTGTGATTTACGGCGTTTGGTCTATACTTGCTGCAATCGTCGCTAAAGTCGCTAGCTGGTTTGGAATACCAAAGATGCCAGAGTCGACTTAATATCGCGTGAGCTACTAAGAAAAATGACAGACGCTAGATGTAAGACTATCTAGTTTGGAGTGAGATCCTTAGCTGGTATGATGTAACCCCAACACATATTTTCCGTGCTTTGAAAATCCGCAACACCGTGCTGATGCTCCTCATATTTCTTCTGGTGTTGCCCACACTTTTCTCGTTAAGCTTATTTTTTCCGTTTCTACTAGTTATTTAGTCCCGGTACGAATACAAACACGATGGATAGTCTTTCAATGAGATTGTTGACAAACGAAAACCTCTGGAACGCTGTTCTCCGAATGCCCCCCATAAAATGGATGCTGAACACAACCTTAGAAAGATGCCCTGAATGTGACAAGACACACCTAGAAACTGCCTTGGACGATTACGTTGGAAAAGACTATCCAAAATGTTTCTCGTGCGACCTCTACTCTACAATCATAAGATTCTGGATCAGTTTTCTGAAAACAAGCTTGGCTGTTGAAAGGAGCCGTGTTTCCAAACTTTTGGCTGACCCGTACAGCAGAAGAGCCATAAAAAGCATAATATCAGGCTTCATCGACTTCGGCGTGACCCGCCCACTCCAGGTTCACGCCCCCTTCCTCATAGTATGGAACTTCACCTACAAATGCAATCTCAACTGCAAACACTGTTACTCCGACGCCGGCAACCTTCCCAGACAGGAACTGTCGACCAACGAAGCCATGAAAGTTGTGGACCAAATCGCAGATTTCGGTGTAACCTCATTGGCATTTTCCGGCGGCGAACCCTTGATGAGAAAAGACTTTTTTGAAGTAGCGAGACACGCCGTCGAATCAGGGCTATACGTATCTTTGGCAACAAACGGAACCCTGCTAAACAAGGAAAGAGTGAGACAACTGAAAAAAATTGGACTTAATTACGTGGAAGTCAGCCTTGACGGAGCTAACCCCCAAACGCATGACGCTTTCAGAGGAAAAAAAGGCTCATTTGACCAGGCTTTAAATGGGCTAAAGAATTGCGTGAAAGAAGACATATGCACGTGTTTGGCCGTAACCGCAACCAAGAACAATCTCAGCGAAATCCCTTCAGTGCTTGACTTGGCTGAGAAGATGAGAATCAATAGGTTTACTCTATTCAATTTTGTGCCAACCGGCAGAGGCAAAGACATAGTAGAACTTGATCCCTCTCCAGAAGAGAGAGAAAAGGTGCTAAAGTTTCTTTACAAAAGATTGTCGGAAGGTTCTCAGATCGCTATATTGACAACAGCCCCCCAACTTGCCCGAGTTGCCTTACAGACTCCTTCAACTCAAAGAGATATCATGGTGCCGTTTGCTCACATGGAGTCCGCGAGTATTAGCAAAAAAGCGAAGGCCCTTGCCGACTTCATAGGCGGATGCGGAGCCGGACGATTCTACTGTGCTGTCTCCCCAGAAGGGAATGTTCAACCATGCGTCTTCCTACCAATAACTGTTGGAAATCTAAAGACAGAAAAATTGGAAGATATCTGGTTGAATTCCCCCGTTTTTAAAGATCTTAGAGATAGAGAAAACTTGAAAGGCCGATGTGGCAGATGCGAGTTCAAGTACGTTTGCGGAGGATGTAGGGCAAGAGCCTTCGCGTACCACAACGACTATCTCATGTCTGACCCAGGATGCATCAGAAAAACCTTTGCAGGCGATTGACAATTGAAAGAAGTAAAAATCGGAGTTTTCAAAACCAGCGACAGCCTAGAGCATGCCTTAAGAAATGCTTTAAACGCTGCAGAATGGGATAAACACATACAGGGCAAAGTTTTCATAAAACCAAACTTGTGCGCAAAGGAGTATATTCCCGGAGCCGTAACAAACCCGCAGACCCTTTTTCATCTAGTCGGTCTTCTTCGAGACAACGTTGAAGAGGTCGTCGTCGGCGAATCAGACGGTTACAATTACTCTTGCGATGAAGCTTTAGTAAAAACTGGAGTGAAGAAGATTGTTAACCGTGCTGGCGGAAAAACAATAAACCTATCTAAAGACGAAACCTTGAAGATTCAAAATCCAAGTGCTCTTTTCCTGAAGAAAGTTATGCTTCCGAAAACTCTCGTTGAAGCCGACTCCATAGTCAGTGTTCCAGTTATGAAGACACACGAGTTCACACTGTATGGAGGCGCCATAAAAAACCTGTTTGGATGCATACCCGATAACCGGCGCATATTTCTACATCCTTACCTCGACATGGTTCTCTGCGACTTATTGACCTTGCTGAAACCAAAATTTGCCCTTATGGACGCAACAGTCGCCATGGAAGGAAATGGCCCCAACAGAGGAATTCCTATACCAATGGAACTTGTGCTCGCAAGCAACGATCTTCTAGCCATCGACAAGATATCAACCGAAATCATGGGCATCAACTGGACCGACGTCAGTCACCTACACTTGATAGACAAGCATCTACGACCAGAAGAAACAAACATCCAAATCATCGGCGAAAAGATAGAGACTCTGAAGCGTCCATTCGTAAGACCTTATCTAGACTTAGCTGTGAAAGCACAACTTTGGGTCTATAAAAACTATTTTCTCACACGCCTCTGCTTTGGCACACCGCTTTTCAATGCTTTACAAACCGGCATGAAAATCTACAGAAAAATCGATAGGGAAATCAAGGGAAAAAGGTGGACAGAACAGTACTGGCATGACCCGGATAGTGTTGAAATACAGTCATTTTCTTGAGACGTTTTACGCTGCCTTCGAAATTTTGCGATATAGGCCAAATACTTGGCTCGTAATAAGCGGCCAAGCAAATTTCTCTTCTACGAGCCTTCTCCCACGCCTACCTAAATCTTCAGCAAGCTCTGGATCTTGCAGCAGAATAATTATTCTCTGAGCTAGTTGCTCTGGGTCACTTGGTTCCACCAACAACCCGTTTTCGTTGTTAGTTAAAAACTCCGGTATTCCTCCCACCTTGGTCGAAATAACAGGAAGCCCGGTCGATTGTGCCTCCAATATCGCGAATGGAAAGTTTTCATATAGCGCAGGTAACACAAATATGTCAGAGGCAGCGTACAAGAGGGGAAGTTTTTCATCTGGAACATATCCAAGAAAAGTCACGTATTTTTCTATCTTCAATTTCTCCGCTAGTTTTCGCAGATTCTCTTCGTTCTTTTTGAAGCCCCTCCCTGATATGACAAATTTTGCGTCCCCGAACTTCTCAACGACTTCTGGTATCGATTTCAGCAATATTGTTATGCCTTTTCTGTAGTAGAGACGCCCCACGCACAGGATTATTTTCTGTTCTTCTTCTAATCCGAGTTCTAGCCTCAAACCAGCTCTATCTCTTCTCGGTTTGAATTTTTTGGTGTCTACTCCGTTGTAGATTACATGGATCTTTTCTTCATCGACATCATAAAGCTCAGTCAACTCGTTCCTCGTGTAAAAGCTAACCGCGATCAAAGCGTCTGAACGTTTCATAAGTTTCTTTTCATAAGATCTGAGTAGCGAATTGAATCTTAACATCAACTTTTAGTTGGGGTTCAATTTCCGGCGGCCGCCATGCTTGATTGCTTCTGCTTCGCCCTTCCAGGTTGAGTGCACTGTGGAAACCAGAGCATTCGCTGATTCGCTAGGTACGGCAAAACTTGGAACCAAGGGAAGGTTTGCATGTATGATGTCGAATCCAAACTTCCTGTCTAATTCTTTCAACTTTTTGGAAGCGGAGCGTGCAAAACGCCAATACCTTGTAACAGGGTTTCCTACCCCCCTTATGTAATTGACATCGACGCCATCAACAGTCTCCGTCGAATCGACACTGTGTCTGGCCACGACGTGAACGTTATGTCCGAGCTTTTCAAGTTGTCGGGAAAGATAGTAAACATAAGCCCCTGTCCCACCAGAAATCGGAAAATACTCCGGAGACACAAAGCAAACGTTCAACGTGTTTCATATCCTCCTCTCGTCAAGGCGTTGCGGAGAAAGGAGATTGCTCCCCCAAGCGTCCAAGCGACTGCCCGGGTGAAATAAATTACGATCAAAAACATGGCTGATAGGTCGTGGAAAGTGCGGGAGATCCTTGCGGCAGAGAGAGCGTAGTGAAGTGTTGCTATGCTGGCGATGGACAGGAAGATTGACAGGGCTATGAGATTGAAGTTGGTGATCACGCTGGTAATGAGTGAGATTGCTGCAACAGCATACAGGATGGGTTGAAAGTTCATCCACCAGTTTGTTATTTCATCGCCCTTTATCAGTTGTGGATGTTTGGAGTATAATCTCCATGTATTTTGACCATACTTGAATTGTTGTCTGAAATACTCTCCTAACGTAGGACGATGAAAATGGTAACAGATGGCGCTAGGGTCAAAAATTATCTTGTATCCTGCACTTGCAAGCCTAATTCCCAAGTCTGTATCATATTGGGTGGAAAGAGCCTCATCATATCCAACAACCTTTTCAATCAACCTTTTTTTCAATATTAAGTTCATTGTCGCCACTCGGCGAATTTCTTTAGGCAGTCGATTATACCTGTAACTCAACTCGTAGCCTATACATCGCGGAACCAAATTGTTATCGTTCCAAGTTGCAATGGTTCCACTTGCTCCCGCAACCTTCGGGCTGTTCAAGTGTGCAACGAGTTTCTTGAGCCATTGCTTCTCAACTTTTGCATCAGAGTCTATGAATCCTACAATCTCGCTCTTGACCGTTTTCAACGCAGAGTTGTAACCCGCTGGGGTGTTGAGTTGCGTGGAAATTACTTCAACAGAGTGCGCCTTAACACGTTCAACCGTTGAGTCCTTTGAGCCTCCGTCAACCACGATTACTTCGAGTAATTGCTTAGGATAGTCTAGTTCCAGAATTGAACGTAGGCATTCATCAATTGTTGATTCGCTGTTAAGCGTGGCTACTATTATGCTGACGGTTGGAAGTGTAATCTTTTCGTCTATTGCTTCGCTTTCCAATCATTTGCCTCTTAGAGAGTTTTTTATCAGGCACTCTGCATTCTACGTTAATAACCTAGAATAAATACGATGTGATTATGGAATACAGTATTTTTGTTCCATCTTTCAAAGGATCAAGTTTAGACTTTCCTACAGTCCTCTGCTCGAAACTTATAGGAATCTCTGCGACTCTCACACCCATCTTCAACGCTTTAACCAACATCTCAGACTCCACCTCATAGCCTCGTGAATTCAACCTCATTTTCTTTATTACGGAAGATCTAATTGCTCTGAAGCCAGACTGAGAATCAGAAATCTTCACGCCAGTAAAGAGCCGAATCAAATCGCTGAACATCCTATTGCCTATTCTGTTCAAGTCTGGAATCTTAGCGTTGTTGACATCAGTATCGAAGAACCTTGATCCTATCACAAAATCAACTTTGTTTTCCATCATACTTCGTAGAATCAATGGAATTTCTTCTGGCTGGTGTGACCCGTCTGAATCTAAGGTAACTATTACGTCTCCCTTAGCTCGTTCAAAGCCCAATCTGAGCGCATGTCCTTTACCTTGATGGGCTTCCCTTAAAACGACGGCTTCGCTTGCCTGAGAGATTTCTGCTGATCGGTCTACTGAACCGTCATCAATAACCAAAACCTCGTAGGGGAGTTTAAACTGTTCCAGTGTGCTCCTTGTCCGAGCAACTATGTCGCCTATCGTAAGTTCTTCATTGAACACCGGAATGACAACCGAAACGGAAAACTCTTCTCTATCCACAGCCTCAACCTTACTTTTTTGCCATTGTTTTAAGGTATCTCTTCTCTGAATAAATAGTTTGACTGTGTTTGACTCGCATGCGGAGGATAGTCTAATTTTTATATAAAAGAGGGTTGATGTAGTTTGCGAGTTTGTTTGATAATATCTGGAGCCAGCTTGATAGAGAAAAAAGGAATCCGAGTGAAGTAGATGTTGGTAGAAATTGAGAAAAACATCGAGGCAAGAAAAGAAACGGACAGAGTCATGTGGTTTTCGATGTGGTTTCTGGTTTCGGTAGCAAGTTTTGGAATAGTATGGTTTTTAATGATTTATTTCTTGATCAAACGAAGAAACGATCACTTTCTGAGACAAGAGAAACTAGAAACTCTGATTTTAACCAAACTGAGCCAGCTTAGCAGAGAAAAGCCACGACATAAGAAACCCGTATCTACCTCTGCAAAAATCGAAAACCTAAAATTGTTCAGAAACCCTCAAGCTTGGGCTTTGTCAACGCTTCTAATCTTTCCTGCCTTTTACGTTTTTTATTTTCTAGGGATAGATCTTCAAAAACATGAAGAACACGAACACGCGTTTCTCACGGAAACAATCTCACTCGCACAAAATCTAGGATTAAGCATAAATCTTGATGGTTTTACGGCGACAAAGAATTTTGCCTTGAAAAGGTATCTGGCCCTTACCATTGTAACATGTGGTCTCGCAGCCGGATATTGGCTCTATCGGATTTTCAACGACTACAATAGACACTTCAAAAGGCAATGGAAACTCGAAGACGAATTGATCAACTTCTTGAAGGCAATCAACAGCTCAAAAGCCATTTGACTTCCCAACTCAACTGTTACTTTTATATCCGTTGAGGCAATACGGATTTCTGAGAGGCCTATAAAGGAAGCCCTAGAATGGTTGACATTTCTAAACTCGTAAAGGCGACTATTACAGAATTGAACCCTTGCTTTCACGGTGGAAACGTCTGGGAAATCTCAGACAAATTTAAAATTCCCTTAAATCAAGTGATCGATTTCAGCGTTCCCATTAACCCTCTTGGTGCTCCCAAAAAAGTCTTGCAGAGCATTCGCCAGCACCTCAGCACCATAAAAAATTACCCTGACCCCGATCATGGATGGCTACTTGAAACTCTTTCCAATTACGTTGGGGTAAAGTCGAATAACATCATAGTAGGCAATGGATCTACCGAGTTGATATATTTGTTCACTGAGGTCTTCGTTGAGAGCGGATATGAGGCAGTCATTCCGATTCCCACGTTTGGAGAATATAAAATGGCCACGATGAGAGTCGGCGGCAGACCATTGTTCTTGAGATGTAATCCAGCAAAGAATTTTCGACTGAACTTCGAAAAGCTTGAAAAAGCAATCTCAAAGAAAACCAGAATAATCTTCTTCTGCAATCCGAACAGTCCAACGGGAATTTTATATGAAAAAGACGATGTCCTTCGTATCATTAGACTAGCAGCAGAAAAAAACGTCCTCGTGTTCCTAGATGAAGATTATGTTGACTTCGTTGATGATAACAAAAGATATTCAATGGCTGAATACGTTAAAAGCTACGACAATCTCTTCGTACTTCGGTCACTCACAAAATTCTTTGGCTTAGCAGGTCTTAGAATAGGGTTCGGAATAGGTTCCCCTGATATCGTGAGGACTCTAAAGAAAGCAAAGATGCCGTGGAGCGTGAACAGTTTGGCAATGTTCGCCGCGATGGAAGCAGTCAAAGACGACGATTTCATCAAAAAGTCTAGGCTTCTCATTTCCAGAAGCAAGAGACAAATGCA
>Ga0209635_10002860_pt1 | contig 13376 bp, 5 predicted proteins | sample DeeMarSWOR230_32_FD_187463 | JGI IMG/M metagenome (GOLD analysis project Ga0209635, IMG submission 187463) | Marine sediment microbial communities from White Oak River estuary, North Carolina - WOR-2-30_32 (SPAdes) (version 2) | ecosystem: Environmental > Aquatic > Marine > Intertidal zone >...
CCTATATCGAGTCCGAATAAATGTCAATTTATGGGAAAAAACAGATATTTTTTCAGGATTTTCTATGTGTAATCGGATTAAGTATCCGATACCCAAAAATGATAAGTCTTGCGACATAAAGGACTTACAAGGCACCCAAAAAGGCGCTTACAAACCAGCTTACAAAAAGAATCAAGAAACTGCTGGGAATCAGCATCAAGAACTTCCTACCGAATTGGCTGAAATTGTAGCCGTGTGGCCCGAACTACCGGCACATATCAAAGCAGCAATCAAGGCGTTAGTACAAATACATATCAAGGAGAAGGACTAAATGGCAAAGAACAAGAAGAAACGTAAAACCGGTCGGAGCAAGGCGAAAGAATCGAAAGATCTCGTAAGCAAGGAACTCACGGACGAAGAAAAGGTGCGGATTGCTCATTATCGCCAGCGGTCAGAGAGAAAGCCAATAAAGTTCAAGAGTATGGAAAGTAATTCACAGAATCCAACAATAGCACTAAAAGATCCCGATGATCCATTAGTTCCGGTTAAGATGTTTGAAGCATTGGGAACACCGGACAGTGAATTCCAAAATCACCTGCTCGATCAGGTTATTCAGACGTTCAGAGGCACAGTATCCACGGATGGGGCTGATTACGACAAGGTTGCAACGGCGGCCAATAATGCCATGGCTATACTGAGTGGCATACATCCACATGATGAGATTGAAGGTATGCTGGCCGTTCAAATGATAAGTGCTCATAATCTCGCTATGGATGCGATGAGGCTAGCTGTGCTCGGAGGTCAGACATTTGAGGGCAAGAAGGCCAACGTGGATTACGCTAACAAGATGCTTAGAACATTCATGATACAGATGGAAGCCTTAAGGAAGTACAGAACCGGAGTACGACAGAAAATGATTGTTGGGCGTGTGAACGTTAGCGAAGGTGGACAAGCCATTGTCGGAACTGTTAACCAAAGAGTTAATAAAAGAGGTGGGCAAGAATGAAATACTCACCCAATGTGGTTTGTTAAAGGAAAATGTGGATTTTGGACCAGTAAAGAGCAGTTTTTAGCAGTTTAGAGTGTCATTTATGTGCTGAAGAAGTGTACGGAATCCTTAATGATTTCGGCAAGGAAAGAGGAAATAAAAAAGGTATGGTTAGGTATTACTTTGACAAGAAGGATACAGTCGAAGATTGTAGAAGTGTGAGTATTTCGTTTCTGAAAAAGCACGACTATTTGAGCGAAAACAGTTGCAGGTCAGGCGGAATTTCTTGGAAGAACTGCTATGGAGAAGAAACCAGCAGTATCGGGATAGTCGTATCGACGTTTGAAAGCGAAAAATATGTTCGCTTCTACTACACCGTTACCAGCCGGAGTTCTGGAGAAAAGACTGAATATGATTATAAGGTTCAGCTAACCACCACGCCGTGTAATTTCGGCGGGGTGCGATATTGGTTTATTTGCCCTCTTAGTAAAAGAGGTGTTTATTGTGGACGGAGGGTAGGCAAGCTGTATAAAGCGCCCGGAGCAGATTATTTTGGCTGTCGGCATTGTCATAATCTGTCTTATGAGAGCCGGAATGAGCCGCGATTTGCACGACCAGGTGGTATGTTTTATCCTCTGAGGCTCGACTTGCAGATAGAGAAACTCTATGATACGATAAAGCGTTGGAGCTACAAAGGCAAGCCGACAAAAAAAGTTAGGAAGCTACGTGCTCTTGAACAAAGAATGGAGCAAGCGTATGCTGTCAGTAATATGCTTCTTAAGCGGCAAGAGATAGGGGGAAATAAATAACTACAGCTTGGTCAGTCTTGAAAATATATGGTCATTTGACAATATTGCCAGCGTTTGTCGATTCTACGGCTGGCTGGGAGCTTTGAATTGAAAGCTAGGGGGCGTTCCATGAGAAGCTATAGCAGGCTTGGCTAATGAAATGGGGCTCAAGCGAATGCTCTCATCCGTGGGCATAGCGGACTCCTCGCCGGTCTTTACGCCCTTCCACCACTACTGTGCATACTTGTTGTTTATTAAAAAAATATTGAGGATCGGTTACTGAAGTTGCGGATTCTGCGCTAGCCATTCCTTGAATGCCTGGATTTCCTCGACTGTTGGGTATCTGGTTGCAGCTTCCATACTTGACACCTGCTGGTTGATTTCTCCTGCACCCGTCATCGGCTCGAATCCAGTCACGTAGTTGTTCTTCAAGCGCAGCACTACATCTCCACCCTGGTATGGAATCAAGCCATCCATCGGCTCTGTTCTTGGAAGGTAGAGTTGATCAGTGAAATTCCATCCGGTTCCATCATTATAGTACGCAACGTAAGGTCCTGCAAGGTCGTCCTGGTGGTAGTAATATGGCTCAGCAAGGTTACCATCTTTGTACCCTGCATTTCCATATGTGTTCATGTAGTCTCGAAACTGGTATATCAGCTGCCCCTCATATGAAATGAACCAGACCATAATGGGAGTAAAATAATCGGCTTCATCGATTACAGAGCCACCAGAATATCCTCGGACGTCGTTATTGATTACTGCTCCCTGGCCTAAGTAAATATTGGCACCAGCGAGGTATGGCGGTTCATATTCAATTGGGCATTTCTGAGGATTGACATAACCGTCAATTCCATTTCCAGACACGTCAGGCACAATCTGGTAGTCATTCTGTATGCTAAAGCTGTCGCAGTTGTAATATACAACTAAGTCAGATGGTGGTACTATTCCACCACTGTGAAGAGCTCCAATTTCAGTGGAATTCAAAGCCCTGTTCCAAACTACAACTTCGTCTATGAGGCCGGTGAAAAATTCCCGATAGTCTCTATCAACGTTATGAAGTAGTGCTCCAATTTGAGCTGATTGAGTTGATGGAATATCGATGTTATAATTGGTAGATATAACTTGGCTTACTTCCAAATTACCATCTACATACAATTCTAGTGTATCATCATCTACAGTTGGAATATTCTTACGTCTCACACCAACTACATGGTGCCAGACGCCATAATTGACTATGGTTGTTCCGCCAGCCATTTCGTACTTTACATTATCATCATCTACATCGAGACTCGCGTATCCATTTCTAACAGACAGATCGGCTCTTATTCCACCGCTCCAGCCAGCTCCATTGGTGAAGATTGATTGGGGACTCGATGCTGAGGTTGTGTTTATCCATGCAGACATGGTAAAGTCGTTTGTACCGAAATTCAATTGACTTGGCCGTCCAAGGTAAACCAAATCAGTACCAGTAAAATCCAGAGCTTGACCAAACCCAGGTTTTCCGGGTGCAAGGTCCATTTCCGGCTCGGTAAACTCGGCACCGGGATTAGCTGGTGTGCAGAAGGGCTGGTAGTTCGGGTTCGGGTATTCAAGAGCGGTGATCTTCACGATGTTGTTGCCGTGGATTGTATTGTCGTGCGCGGCTTCATATTTCTTGCCATCTAAATGATCGTAATCCAGATAGAATGGATAACCCACTACCCCCATCAGTTTGTTGCCCTGAAATTCATTGTGTCCCGAATCACCGAAGATGTAAAATCCTGAAAAAGTGTCTATCTCCATGGCTATGTCGTTATCCTTAAAGAGGCAATTGTTCGTGTAGCACAGATGAATTGCGCTATTGCCCACCCCGCTAATTGTGTTGTTGCTTATTTGGCAGGTCTCACAATAGTCAAGTGCAATTGCGCCATTCCACCACTGATGTTCTGCTGGAGATTTTACTCTGTATATCGTGTTGTCTATTATCACTGCACCTTCGACATTATTTAACTGTATGGCACGAAGCATCTGCCCTCTTATTGCATTTTTCTCTACTGCTACATCCGAACGAATTATCCAGATGCCGCGCTCCATAAGCCCTATTATTGTATTATAGGAAATTGAGACAGTTACTCCTTCCTGGCTAACCCCTATTCCTAGCCCCGGGTTTTTAATTATGTTTTCTTTGATGGTGTAATTTCCCCCAACTCCTGGTTGAGAAACCACTATGGCCCAGGGAAAATCGATAGAACCCACAGAACTGGGGTCATATTCTATCTCGTTCTTCTCAATGGTTATATCCCCAGTAATTACACCGGCACCGGGCTCGAAGTCATTGATGGAAATACCCCTGGCTGTTTTTACCAGATTCGGTTGAGGGTGTAAAATCACGTTGTTGCTGATCACCGCGCCATTACAGGCCATTACGAATACAGCACAGTACATGGGATTCTCAAACCTGAGGCCACTTACGTCAAAGGGCACCTGTGCTACCGCATTAAAGACACCTTTAGTAGGATCTGCTTGGCCACCATTCTTGATCACAGTTCCTGGTTCTCCACTGATCGTCACCTCATTGTTTATATCGATGTACCCATTGGCTCCAAAATCGAATACGCCTTGGAGTATAACAATCCCTCCTGCATTGACTGCGTTCTGGACAGCAGGCACATCAATCCCAGGATGATTCTGCCCAATGACCGTGGTTTCTGTTCCCAGCGCGGCCGGCGCGAATCCTCCAAGGCCAAAATGCCATTACAACTCCCAGAGCAGCCACAAGAACCCCCTTCGAGAATTGTGACTTTGGTTCACCGACTAAGCTTGACGTGATTTTTCTTTTCATAGTCATGATCGGTTCTCCTTTCTTGTTTGAGTGGATTAAATTGAGAAACACTTACTTGTTAAATGCAACTTTAGCCCAATAATAGATTTGCCACAAATGCGCTAATACAGGCCGTACTGAAACCTTCAATTATTGGTGAAATGTCTAATCGGCACAATATCGGGCCAACTTTATAATAAGACTCCTCTCGAACGTTACGAGCGGTGAAAAAGTAATGTATTGTAAGTGTTTTCATTTTTTATGTCTTACAACACGAAACTATCTAACTGGAAATGGAATTAGGGCCAATTACAACGATGGTGACGTGATGCCGATTGGTCCGATACCGTTGCCCGACGGTAGCAACGGTCGGAAAAGCGGTTGAAGTAAAGGCTTGTAAAATCCTAGAAATCCCTAAGGTTAGAGCATATCTTGATAACCGTCTGCGAACGGTCAGACGGATAGATAAAACAACCAATTTTCATGTAATAACAGGAGGCAAAAAAATGGAAGTTTACAAATAATTTTGGCGTTTTTTTGACAAAAAAAGGGGTCGAAATGGCTGGATAAAACAAAAAAACAGCTCGTATCGAAGGATGCCAGCTATTAACCAAAGTAAACCTTCAGAACAAAATACCCAGATTAAAAGCTACGATATTGAGCTAAAAACAAATTTTCGGACGCTTTTACGCGCGCGCACGCGCGCGAGGCAATGCCGAGTGAATTTTCTACCTATTTCAAAAGGTGAAATACTAGGAAATAGCAGGTTTTTGTAGCCTGTGAGGAGGTAACAAAAAATAACATTTTATTGAATTGTGCGCCTCCATAAAAAGGGCTTAGAAAACCGGACAAAATCTGACATTTTTTTTGCCGCCGAGATGCTGATAAATGCTGATATTTTGCCGGGGTTGTATAACCTGATAAAACCTAACAATCAGGATTAAATTTCCTGACAGCTATTAGCGTCTTTTTGATCACCGCACACAAGCCAAACAAAAAAGGCCCCCACCTTATGAAAAAAGTATGGCAAAAAAGAGAGGTGGGGGCTGAGTTGTTTGGCTATATATAATTAGCGGGATAGGTGGAGACTATCAGAGAGAAACATAGGCAGCGTCCCACCCAAGCCAAGCCTGCCGGCTAATCTAAAATGTTTTCCGTCTGTGGAGCCAAGTAACAAAGCCTATGCCTATGCCACCAAGGATAAAAGTGCTGAGAGTGGAGGATTAAGCTGGATTTGGCAATTCTCTTCTTCTTGGGGCTCTGGTCGTGTTTTAATCTTGCCTGCGAGCTGTAAGCAAGGCGTAAACTGAGCACCGGACTAACAATCCGATGCTCCGAAATCGTAAGCTCTTATATTGCCGTAAGTTATAAATACCCAGATAACGCGCTTACAAACCAGCTTACAAACAGAAACCGAAAACCAGCTGATAGTGAGAAAAAAATCAAATTTTATTTGACAAAGTAGAAATCTTCTAAATAATAAGTAGTTATCTGAGGGTAAAAGCAACATTGATACTAACATCTTCCTGCGAGGATAAGGACGTATTTCGTTAATCATGCAGGTATTTTGTTTGTATTTACATGTCTTCGCAGGTTTCTATAAGGAAAGATGTTCAGATTATGGGAAAAAATTGGCCCATACTTTTTGAAGTACTTGAACCGCGGATAATGCTTTCAGCGGATGGTCTGCTTAATGTTATCACACCTGACCAGGACCAGGATGCGCTACCGGATGGCATGCAGGACGTGATCCAGTATGCTGAGTTGCTGGAAACGCAGGAACAGTTTGAGGAGCAAGTCACATCGGATACCTCCAACAATGACAATTGCCGACCGATTCTTACTTTGTCCGTAGATGATGACAAGGCAAATGTCGAGTCAGGCGATGCGGATTTGAGTGTTGATAATATTGGCCCTGCCCAGACCGGTGAAATCGCATTACTCTCGAATGATTCTGATGAATATATAGAAAGCAAAGTTGGCACTACTGAAGATGCCAGTACGCCGACCTACGTAAATTATGGTGAGATAAGTGTTGAGGAAACCTTATCTATCGAGATCAGGGGCCCTCCAGCAAGTGAAACTATCAGCAGCGAAATAACAACATCATCTTACATTGATAATGAAGAATTAGAAGCTAACCATAATACTCTTGATGAGTACGCGGCAGAATTACAGCCGGATGGAACTGTAAATCTTCCAGGTCTGGTACTGGTAAATCCTGACCTAACTAATCTTGAGGGCCAGACTGTCTACCTTGACTTCGATGGTGAAAAGAACGTTACCTACAGCGGCCCAGTGCTGGTAGAGAATATTGATGTACCTGAATTTACCCTGCCTGGCAGTCTGGCTGGGCAAGAAGAGGTCGTTATTACTCGCGTCGTAGAGGAGTTGGAACGAATATTTGCTGACTTGGGCGTCATTTTCACGACCGAAAGACCAGTACCTACCCAACCCTACTCAACAGTTTACGTTGGAGGTAATGATTCTGCTTTCGACGAATACGGCGCATTCAGGGGGCTCTCTGAGCAGGTCGACATCGGCAACGAGAATCTTTGTGACAATGCCTTCGTCTTTAGTGAGACTTTTGTAAATGAGAACAATAACGCGAACACGCTGGCAACTCAACTGGCCAATGTGATCGCTCATGAGGTTGGTCATCTACTTGGGTATGCCCACGAGCACGAGACGGTGCCTGGAGGCAGGCTGTCGGCTGTGGCATGGGTAGAGTTGACCGGCGACCCAGGCCTTTGGCCTTATGCTGACGGGCCAACCCAGGAAACAGTTGTGCTGCCGCACAGCGTGTATCGGATGGGCACCACTGTCGGCATTTACGAAGATCAGCCAGCCATCTTCTCGGTTGGGGGCTGGTCGTTGCGGGCTGGAGCCTACGTGGACTACTCCAGAGATGCGCCGGGAAGTGAGCCCAAGTACTGGGGCAATCGCCAGAGCCATTTCAGCATCTATCTGCCAAACACAGATACCTGGATTTCAGCTGACGGGACAGACGATATCGATAATGGGGATGATACGTGGACATCAGTTAGGCTGACAGGCTACAACGATGGGAACGGAACACATAGTCCGTGGGTAGAACGGGGTACCGGCTTTGTCATGGACCAGTGCTTCTATCACAATGGTGCAGTATACGTATTCGGTGGCTACCCGCAGTGGGGCGGCCAGATGGCGAAGTACGATATCGCCGCCAATTCTTGGTCTGAGGTTGCTCTTGGGGATGACGACGGGCTCTACAAAAACGGTGGCGGCGGTCTGATCGGCTCTCACTGGTATAAAGTCCACAAAGAAGGTCTGCTGATAGACTACGACGTCGGCGCCGACACTTTCGGTCCTGACATTGCAATAGACGGACTGAAGAACCCAGCGATCGGAGCGGGAGCAGGTGTCATCGGTGATAAGCTCTACATTGTGGACACCTTTGAAGCCATCGTGCCGGGTGCTATTTACGAGATAGATCCGATTGCCAAGACAGTTGTCGAAAAGTCTCCTGCGCCCACGCCAGTGAGAGAGGCCGGAACCGTTTTGCATGACGGGCTTCTGTACGTGCTGGGCGGACGGACAGCAAGTACAAACGACTCAGCCACAGACATCATCCAGATTTACAATCCAGTTTTGGATAAGTGGTGGATTTCAACGGACAAGCTACCGGATGCCAGATCTGGTTTTCTGGCCGAAATAGTCGGCGATACCCTGTATATTGGAAATGGCATCAACAATCTGTCCGGGAACGAGGCAAGCGTCTTGGACGATCTGTGGAGTTCAAGCATACCTGCTGTGCCAGGTCCCGGCAAAGAAGTAAATTCGTCAGACTGTACTTTACTTGAGACGGTTGTAAAGCAAGAACTCACGCTGGAGGGAATAACAGTACGAGGGGATTTCCAGAGCACCCTTGACTTTACGTCCTTTGAAATCGTAACCATTACTACTGGACCTTTCGCTGGCAAAGGATTTTCAAAAGGCAAATGTCGAACTACGCTTGACGGGGTTCTTTATGAAGGAGATTGGAATGGTGCAGTATTCCTTGAACCTCAGGGGAGAAAAATCTACTTGAAAGGTGCGATATCCGGAGAAATAGAGGCCACAGTCGAGGGATATCTAAATGAATCGGTCCCGGAAAGTAGTATTTATGATGAATATTATGCTACTTGGAATATTGGACACCTTGGGGGCAGAATTACCTCCGGGACTATCAACCTTAGCGGCAGTGTGTCTGCTCAGAGCAGTTCGGAATTTGGAGCTACAAATCTTTATGTGCTGCAGAGCAATGTGCACGGAGTCACTTATAGCTATTATGATGGAGAATTGAGCTGTGTCGTTAATCATGTGCGAATTCAAGACGTAACCAACCCTTATGATGGAGAGGGATTCTCGATGATATCCTATCTCTTTGATTCTGGTTCAGGCCAAGGTTGGACCTACGATAAAGCTGCCTCTCCAGGCAAGTTAGAAATGAAAGGCCTTTTTAGTTATCCGTTTTTCGGCATCGTTTCTGGCGTATTGGACGAGAGCGAAGTACCAAGAACCTTGTCAATGACAGTGCAAAGGGTCGACTTTGGTGTACCGCCGGCCCCGGATTTGAAAGTTATAGCTTGGGGACCAAAGCGGGTAAGCCCGGGAGAGTCTGTGACTTATATTCTTGAGTATAGGAACGATGGTCTAAAAATTACTGACAACGCTACAGTAATGGTTTGGCCAACTTGCTTGAGTACTTTTCGTTCTGCTTCGTCTGGGGGGAATTACGACAGTGAGATTCATCTGCTTCGCTGGGACTCTATTAACGTGCCGGTAAAGGGACGGGGATTCTTGTATGTTGGAGTCGAGATTCTTTGGGGCCTCCCCCCTCACATCAAGCTTTTTAATCAAGCCGATATTCACGCATCGCCGCAGCAGTTGTCTCCTCCAGATGAACTGTACGAGAAACTGTTCGAAAAGGAAAAAGCCAGACTGTGGAGGGAATTAGGATACGCTATAGTTGATGGATCTGCCAGCCTGCTTACAGAACCATTCGCTACATACGTCGGAGGATACATCATGGGGAGTATAGAAATCATGGATCCAATCATTGACATCGTCGACCTAAAACAGTGGGTCTATTCGAGATATATTGATGAGTTAGTCGCGGATAACGTTAAATCTTGGGAATATTGGGCAGACATCGACGAATACATAAGGCCTTTACAAACGCTGGATAAAATCAAACTGGAAGATTTGGTCGCCATAGAACGAACACATGGTTGGTCCCTCGAATTGGATCCTGGTACCAGTGAGATCTTCACTGCCCATGACCCCAACATCAAATACGGTCCTGAAGGAAATGTGTGCCCGGGCGAGCAACTCGATTATAAAGTGGAATACGAAAACGAAGGCGAAGGAATTGCTTACGGGGTTTATTTCACCGACACACTGGACGGAGATTTGGACGACTCGACACTTGAAATTGGACCTGTAATAGATGTCGATGATGGCTCAATCATCGCCGAACCCGGTATTTACAATCCAGCTACGCGAACGATAACATGGTTTGCAGGTGAGGTTGGTCCTGGCGAAGGCGGCTGTGCAGAATTTAGTGTAAATGTTAGAGACGATGCCTCGCACGGCACGGAGATAATCAATTATGCCACCGTTTACTTCCCGAGCGTCCCCGAAGAGACAAGAACCAATGGTATTGTTTCTGTTGTTTCACTTAATCAGCTGCCGGTCGCCGTGGATAACAGTTACGGTGTTAATGAGGACAATATACTAACGGTAGCAGCGTCTGGTGTCCTCGACAACGATACCGACCCAGACGAAGATGCAATCAACGCCACTTTGGTGAGTGAACCAGATTACGGTACGCTTTCGCTGAATGCTGACGGCTCATTTGTCTACGAACCAGACCTAAATTTCAATGGATCCGACAGCTTCACATATGTGGCCAATGATGGGACAGTTGACTCAAACGAGGCGACCGTGTGGATTACCGTCAATCCAATCAATGATGCTCCGCAGGCTCTACCTGCCTTATTGACCAGTGATGAGGATACCCCGATTAGCATTGACATGCAAACGCTGGTAAGTGATGTTGAGACGTCCGATGAGGATTTAACGTTCACTGTCGGTGATACTACAAACGGCAGCATCGAGTTGTTGCAAGACAGCCACACGGCTCTGTTCACACCGGCAGCGAATTACAGCAGACCAGCCAGCTTCACGTACAGTGTCACCGATACAGGAGACAACGGTGCTCCGCCCATCACCGTGGGGCCCGTGACCATCGATGTAACCATCAACGCTGTGGCCGATGTGCCCCCTCTTGTGGTCCAGGATGCTGCTGGCGAAGAAGGAACACCGATTCCACTTAGCATCATGGCCGGATTGGTCGACACCGATGGCTCAGAGACTCTGCAGATCTTAATTGCTGGTGTTCCCGCAGGTGCAGCACTCTCGAAGGGAATCGACAATGGCGATGGCAGTTGGACGCTTTTGCCAGAGGATCTTGTAGGCTTAATGATTACCGTTCCGGATGATGCTGTGTTTGATTTAACTGTCATAGCGACCGCCACGGAGGCATCCAATGGCAGCACAGCTTCGGCGACGGCTGTACTCACTGTGACAGTGATTAACGTCGCGCCAATTGTTGTACTCGATCCTGTTTCAGCCATCAATGAAGACGGCTTAGCAACGCTGACAGGTACGATTACCGATCCTGGAACGCTTGACACCTTTACGCTGGAGATCAATTGGGGTGATCCCTTGTCGCCGAATAATGATGAAATGTACACACTGGGGTGTTCTTCGACAGGTGTCCAGGTGTTTACCCTAAGCCATCAGTACCTTGATGATAATCCGAGCGGCATACCAAGTGATAGCTACACAATCGTAGCGACGGTGACCGATGATGATGCCGCCACAGGTGATAATCAGACAGCGGTAGACGTGAACAACCTCGCACCCGAGATCACTGAATTTTCAAGTGATGCCACATTCTCGGATAAAGGTTCAGAAAACGAAGATGTTGCGGTGTTCGCTTCCTTTGTTGATGTTGGAAAGCTTGATACACATACGGCAGAAATCCACTGGGGCGATGGCGTTGTCACCCAGGGAACGGTAACCGAGTCCGCGGGGGTAGGCACGGTTTCTGCAAGTCATGCATACGCCTTTGGAGGCATCTACACAATCAGTTTGATCTTGGTGGACGATGACTCCGGCATTGCTCAGGCGACTACGACAGCCGTTATTACGGGGGTCGGGGTCCAGAACGGCCAACTACAGATCATTGGTACCGATGCCAAGGATAAGGTTTCGATCAACTTGGTCGGCGGCAAACATAGCGGCAAACATCACGGTGATAACCACAAAGGCAAGCCGAAAAAGCAATACGTCAGAGTACACGCTAATTTCCTGCCGAAGGTACACAGCGGCGATGATGACGATGAAGATGACGACGGTAGGTCGCGATTCCGAGACTTTGACGCCGATGCGGTCAGCAGCATCCTCATGGTTCTGTGCGATGGAGATGATCATGCCAAAATCGCAGGAAACATTGCGATTGATGCGATCACTGATGGTGGCCACGGCAGAGACAAACTTAAGGGTGGCGCTGGCAACGATATCGTATTGGGTGGCGCTGGCAACGACAAGATCCAAGGTGGAAGAGGTGCAGACATCTTGATTGGAGGGCTGGGCAGTGATCGGCTAGTCGGCAACAAGGGAAATGATATTCTTATTGGCGACACGACTGTCTATGACTCGGACCAGGCGGAGGACAAGTTCGCTGATGTTGAGGCTTTGCTGGCAATTCTTGACGAATGGACCTCTGAACGAGACTTTGAGACGCGCGTCAATAATCTCAAGGATGGCACTGGCAGTAGCGATCGTCTAAATGATTCGTACTTCTTACAGAAAGAAATAACGGTTTTTGATGATAGTGTTCGAGATCATATGACCGGCTCTTCCGGAAAGGACTGGTTCATTTCATTTGATAGTGATAAAGACCATTGGTGGCGATATTCTAACCGAACAACCTTACACAAATTTCATGGCTGTCATTGACAATTCTTTGGCAGTTGTCGTAATCCAGAGAAACAGGCATCGGATTGATAATCTGGTGCTCTGAAATCACAAGCTTCTTTGCTAAAATAACTTACGATTTTAGGAAATTGGCGCTTACAAACCAGCTTACAAAAAATATTCGCCTTTATGGTCCTCCACTTGCACCGATTGTCACCCCAAGCGAAAAGACAAATATATTTTATTCTTGATTAAGACAACGGCAGTAGTATAGTTCATTGTGAAATGTTCAGAAAAGATGCGAGTTCTTCACTCTTTCACTATCAACATTAACCACGCCTGCTTTAACTGCGGGCACTCATGCGGAACTAAAGTAACAATCGCATGCTTGCTTTTTAAAAACTGCACAAATCTTACACGGTTGATACCCCAAGTCACCCTTCCTACGAGTTGTAAAATGCCAGAATTCTTCGAAGAGTCACCTCATTCGGGAGCTGAAAAACACCCTGATTTTCAGGGCTGAGTAGGCCGAGGGAATTTCACCCTCGGCCCCTCCGAGAACCGGGCGTGAACCTCTCAGCTCATCCGGCTCCTATCATTCAAACCATTAATAAATGGTTCTGCTGCCTTCAACGACTCCTCCTGTTAAACAGTTGGACGACTGTTAGCATACTGCGACAGGGCTTTGGTTTCTCTTCACTTAATACCCCTTGGCAGATGCGAACGTCATCGACCTTGCCCGTCTAACTTTTTCTACACCTCAGGACTGATCTTTATCGAAAAAATGTGAACCATCTTGTCTGATCATAAGACT
>Ga0209635_10002861_pt1 | contig 13370 bp, 10 predicted proteins | sample DeeMarSWOR230_32_FD_187463 | JGI IMG/M metagenome (GOLD analysis project Ga0209635, IMG submission 187463) | Marine sediment microbial communities from White Oak River estuary, North Carolina - WOR-2-30_32 (SPAdes) (version 2) | ecosystem: Environmental > Aquatic > Marine > Intertidal zone >...
AAGCATTTAATCGTAGAATCACGATTTCGTGAGGCTACCGAAAAAATATGGGAAAGAGCTAAAGAATTAGGATTTGAAAATGTTAAACGTATTTTAATTGCTGATGCTCCCATTAAAGGTTGGATATATTATGAAGACATTATAGAAATGGGGGAAAATAATTATCCTTCAATTAAAATACATCCAGAAGATACATGGGTTATTCTCTATACATCAGGTACTACAGGTAGACCTAAAGGTGTTGTACGTTCTCACCGATCTTATATTGCATTTTTTCTGATTAATGAAGCAGAATTCTCTTTTACACCTCAAGATTATGGAATGATTTTAATGCCATTATCTCACGTAAATTCCACATTCTATTCATTTGTCTTTACCTATTTAGGTGCACCTTGCTATGTTCATATCGAGTACGAATTTAATCCAGAGAAAGTTTTAGAGATAATCGATAGGGAGAAAATAACATTTACTTCCATGATACCTACTCATTATAATTTAATCTTAAGTCTTCCTGAAAAAATTAAAAAAAAATATGATTTAAGTTCTGTTCGTGCCTTATTAACTTCGTCTGCTCCCGCGACTAAACAAATGAAACTAGATGTGATGAAACTATTTAATAAAACGAAACTTTTTGAAGCATACGGTTCAACTGAAGCAGGTTTAGTAACACTTCTTAGACCTGAAGATCAAATGAATAAATTAGGTTCTATCGGAAAAGAATGTATTGGAACAGATTGCATTAAATTATTGGATGAAGATGGAAATCCATTACCTTTAGGAGAAATTGGTGAGTTATATTCTCGTGGTCCACAAATGTTTGATGAGTATTATAAATTACCAGAAAAAACTAAAGAGGCATTTAGAGGAGAATTTTTCAGTGCTGGAGACATGGGTAAAAAAGATGAGGATGGTTTCTATTACCTTGTAGATAGGAAAGCTAATATGATAATAACTGGAGGAGAACATGTGTATCCCTCTGAAGTTGAAAAAGTTATTCTTTCTCACCAACTAGTTATTGAATGTGCTGTAATTGGTCTGCAAGATTATAAGTGGGGAGAGAGAGTTACAGCAGTTTGTATTTTAAATAAAGAAATAGATTCTCAAGAAAGTTTTACTAAAGAAATTCGTCAATATTGTGAAAATAAATTAGCAAGATTTAAGATTCCAAAACAAGTCTTAATCATTAATTTAGACGAGATGCCTAGAACAGGGTCCGGTAAAGTTATCCACCGAATATTACGAGAACGGTTTAATGAAAATAATAAGTAATTTTATTAAGAAATTAATTTAGAACTAAATGGGGATTAAAAAATAATGACATTTGAAAATGCATATATACCATATGGTCAATATTGGACTACACCCTTTAGTAGGTGGCAAATGAGTTTTCAAAATCTTCATGCTATTAAATTTGCAGCAGAAATAACGGCTAGATTTTTAAATAATAGGGAAATTTCTCCTAATGAATTTGATGAAGTCATATTAGGTATTACTATTCCACAATTATATTGCTTCTATGGAGGTCCTTGGTTTGCGAGTTTAATAGGAGCAGAACATGTCACTGGACCTATGATTAGTCAAGCTTGTGCTACAGGAACTAACTGTATTTCGATCGCTGCACAGAATATAGAAACGGGAGTAAATAAAAATGTACTTGTGGTGACCGCAGATCGATGTTCCAATGGACCTCATCTTGTCTATCCAAATCCTCAAGCACCTGGGAGCACGTTGGATGCAGAAAATTGGGTATGGGATAATTTTGGACGAGATCCATTTGCTAAAAATGCAATGATTGAAACAGCAGAGAATGTAATTAAAGAAGTTGGGATCACAAGAAAAGAACAAGATGAGGTTACTATGTTACGTTATAATCAATATCAAGATGCTTTAAAGGATAATAGAGCTTTCCAAAAGAAATATATGTTAGAGCCAATTGAAGTAAAAGATCGCTCTGGTCGAAAGATACTAGCAACTGTAGAAGGTGATGAGGGAATATATCCAACGACTTTGGAGGGTTTAACGAAACTTAGACCAGTGCTTCCAGGAGGTACGGTTACTTATGGAACTCAAACACATCCAGCAGATGCAAATTGTGGTGTTATTGTTGCTACTAAAGAAAAAGCAAATCAATTAAGGAAGAGAGAAGACGTTGAGATTAAAATTGTGTCTTATGGAGAATATAAAACAAAGAAAGGATATATGGCTATGGCTATTATCCCTGCTGCTAAGAAAGCTTTGGAAAGTGTAGGAATCTCCATACAAGATGTATCAGTAATTAAAACACATAATCCTTTTGCTGTTAATGATGTGTATTTTTGTAAGGAGATGGATATCAATTGGAAGGATATGAATAATTACGGAAGCTCACTTATCTATGGTCATCCTCAAGCACCTACAATGATGAGAATTATAATAGAATTAATTGAAGAACTGGTGCTAAAAGGAGGTGGTTACGGTTTAGCCGATGGTTGCGCTGCTGGAGATACAGCAGCAGCTATGGTATTGGATGTATCAGTTGATTAAAAAATAACATATAAATTAACTATATTTAAGGCGTGTGATTTGTATAGGAAAGAAATAGCAGCTACTAAGGAATTAAAACAATTAATGTCTGATTATTATCATAAGTTAGATCATTACTCTAAAAGTGATGATAAAAAAGTTGCTTGGTGTTCGAGTGTTGGTCCTGCAGAAATTTTAAGAAGTTTAGGATTTGAAGTTTATTTCCCAGAAAACCATAGTGCCCTATTGGGGTCCTCTAGAATGGCGACAGATCTAATCCCATTTGCTAACGCGATAGGATATTCACCTGAGATTTGTTCTTATCTTACTGCGGACATTGGTGCCTATTTAAAAAAAGTGACACCATTAACGCGAATTTACCCTATAATCAAGAGTGTTCCAAGACCTGACGTATTGGTATTTAACACAAATCAATGTAGAGAGGTACAAGATTGGTTTGGTTGGTATGCGAACGAATTTAATGCCCCTTTAGTTGGTATTTCTACACCTAGAAATGTGGGAGAAGTGACCAATACGCAAATTACATTTATAGCTAAGCAGATGGAGGAGTTTATCAAAACTTTAGAAAAGATTTCAACAATTAAATTCGAAATGGAGGAACTTAAGAAAGTAATATCACTTTCCCGTGAATGTTCTGACCTTTGGAAAAAGGTTCTGGACACTGCAGCTACTATCCCTTCACCCTTTACTTTCTTTGATGGAACTATTCATATGGGGCCTGCTGTAGTTTTGAGAGGAACTCAACAAGCTGTAGATTATTATACAATTCTATTAGCAGAACTACAAAAAAGAGTAGAAAATCATATAGGAGCTATAGAAGATGAGCGCTTTAGGCTATATTGGGAAGGCATGCCAATTTGGGGAAGACTAAGACACTATTCGGAATTATTTTCAAGTCTTAAAGTTTGTGTAGTTGCTTCGACTTATTGCAATAGTTGGATATTTTCTGCTTTTAATGAAAAAGATCCATTTAAAAGTATGGCCAAAGCATATAGCGAAATCTTTATATCACGCTCAGATGAATATAAAGAGATATATCTTAAGAAAATGATAAACTACTTTAAAATCGATGGTATTCTATTTCATGATGCAAAAACTTGTCCACATAATACCAATAGTCGCTATGGAATGCCTCAAAGACTTGAAGGTGAAATTGAGATTCCAACATTAATTTTGAATGGAGATTTAAATGACTTAAGATGCTTATCTGATGAGCAATCAAGAACAAGCATAGAAGCATTTATAGAACAACTAGAAGATCGTTAAAGAAGATAATTAAACTAAAACATTTTTAAGTGATAATTTAATAGAATGATTTGATAATAAGAGCGAAATAAAAAATGGTAAATATTAAAGCTATTGAAATAAAAAACTATATTGGAAAAGAATTCATTACAAAATGGTATCAAGTTACTCAAGAAGCTATAAACAAATTTGCTGATCTCACTAAAGATCATCAATATATTCACATTAATCCTGAAAGAGCAGAGCATTCAATGTATGGCAAAACCGTAGCTCACGGTTTTTTTGTTTTATCTATGTTGGGGTTCTTTACTCTTCAAGATGGTGAAAGGGATTTAATGCAATTCTATATAACAGATGCAAAATCAATAGTTAATTATGGATTCGATAAAATCAGGTTTATCTCTGCTGTTCCAGTAGGCTCTTTTATTCGTGATGTGTCATATATCTCAAAAGTTGAACTGGTAGAAAAAGGTATGAAATTCACATCACATCATACAATTGAAATTAAAGGACAAGAAAAACCTGCAGTTATAGCAGATTGGATAAATCTACTTATTTTATAAAATTTACCTTACCCTCCTACTAAGGGAGGAGAAATAACTATTTGGTCTCCATCCTTTAATTTTGTGTTTAATTCTTCTAAAAATAGATAATTTCTTCCATTTACTAAAATGACTACATGTGTTTCCAAATTTCCTTGGGCATCAATAAAACTTTTCCTTAATTTCGTCCCATACTTACTCATAAATTGATCGATTACATCGCCAAGTGTATCAACATCTGAATAGTTAATCTGTGTTAATCCAACATCTGTTGAAAATATTGCCATCAATTTTAACACGACATTAACCATTAAACTCTAAATAATAAAATGTTTGTTAAAAATTTTTTCCAAAAGAATTATAGAAGTTAATCAAAAGATTAAAAATTTTTACTAATCTTATCTAATCTATACCCAAATTATCAGTTAATTTCATAAATGAATAAAATAAGTTGCAACAAAATTCTCATATCAAGTGAAGTGGATGAAATCTAAAAATGAATTTATTGAACAACTGAAAGGAATTTTAAACAAAAGTCAGATTTTGACGGATTTTGAAGATCTTTATGTGTACTCTTTTGAAAAAACTTTTTTAGACCAAATTTATCCTAAACTTGATATTGTAGTCAAATTATCCTCTCTAAAAGAAGAACAAGAAATCTTGGAATTGGCTAAAAAAAATGATATCGTAATAATTAAAAGAGGGGAAGAATATCCATCACGTTTTAACAAAGATACTATACTCCTATTAGATGATGTAGAAATCCCCAACCTGGAAGATTGTATTAAGGAGATAGAAGATAAAGATAAATTTATTAAAAAAATTTATGAAATGCATAAAAATGGGTATAGCACCTATAGGAATCTTGCTTTAGCAGTTCAAAACCTATTGTTCGGAAAGACTCTAATTAAATGTCAGCAATGTATCACGTGTTCTGGTTATTGTACAGTATCTCCCTCTTTTAATGGGATTGAAACATGGAGCTCCAAGGGGAGAATGTTAATAGCCAGAGGAGTAATGAAAGGAGAACTTGCCTTTTCGAATAAAGTAATTAACACCCTCTATGCATGTACTAAATGTGGACTTTGCTTTGCTCAATGCTATCAAGATTTGGAGTTTCATGAAGCAATACTTTATTTGAGAAGACAAATTGCAGAAAACAATTTGGTTCCACAAGTTTTTTATACGACCGCTAATAATATTTCTGAACATGGAGATCCTAGCGCAACCACCGTTGATCGAAGGTTCTCACGAATAAAAAATATGTCTAATTTAATTTTACCAGAAACAGCAGAAACTCTCTGTTTTTTAGGTTGCACTACAGCAACCAGAACACCCAAAACAGCTGAAGCTTTTATCAACATTTTAACCCAATTAAACCTTGATTTCACAATGTTAGGGAAAAAAGAAGGTTGCTGTGGCTACATCTTACTCTCAACGGGATTATGGGAACAAGCTAAAAAAGTTGCGAATGACCTTATTAAAAAGATTGAAAAAACAAAAGCAAAAATTATTGTTACCCCCTGTTCAGGGTGTTATTACACCTTTACAAGGCTTTATCCTGAAATCCTTGATCTTAATATACCATGTGAAATCCTTCATACGTCCCAATTTCTTGAAAAAATGATTAAAGAAAAAGAAATTAGGCTTAAACCATTGAATTTAAAAGTAACCTATCATGACCCATGCTCCCTTGGAAGACATAGTAAGGTTTACGAACCACCTCGTAATTTATTGAAAGCAATACCAAATCTTGAGCTGATTGAAATGTCATTGAATAGAAGTTGTGCTCGATGTTGCGGAGGCGGAGCTGGACTTTGGACTTTTAACAACAGGGTAAGTTTAGAAACAACACAAATAAGGCTTAAAGAAGACCTAATTCCAACAAATGTTGATATTTTAACAACTGCTTGTCCACAATGTCAATTAAACTTTCGGTTTGCTTCTCGTATGGATCCTTTAACCAATAATTCAATAAAAATCTATGATATTACAGAAATAGTTGATTCAGCTATAAAAAAAGAAGATGTTAATTGAATATTTTAAATCGATAATTAGCTCTTATTCTGCTTTCTCTTACTTTTATTGATTTTCCAATCTTTTATTTTGCTAATCCTCGAATCTTAGGTTGATCGGGCCATGGCCAAGAAATTCTATATTTAATATTACAGTGAGGACATGTGGCTTCTTTAACATTAGATTGAACTGGAAATCGTTTTAAACAATTCAAACATCTGCATTTCAAATCTTCGCTCATATATAAGTCAAATCTTTTAATTAATTACGAGTTGAGACGTTAATTACTATTTTATTATAAAGCGGTTTCCATTACAAAACTTTAATTAATTTATTAATTACTAGTTTTTCTTGGATTTATTTAAATCTAATGGAAACTTTAAATAAAAAGTTAATTTATTTAATTTTTGAAGTGAATACAACTTAAAATTTACCTTCTCGATTTATTTCTGTTGAAGATGTGGGCACAAATTCCCACTCCACTAAAAAAATTAAAGATTAGTGGTTTAGCGAGATTAGGAGGTAGAGGTGGTATATTATAGTTTGGAATAAAAAAATAGCCTATATTGATTTATCTAGTGGAGAAATTACTAAAAAAACAATTCCAAAATCAATCCGAGAGCAATTTTTAGGTGGTAGAGGTATAGATATGTATCTTTTATATAATCATCTATTACCTGGAATTGATCCGTTAAGCCCTGAAAATGTTTTAATTATAGGTGCTGGATTGCTTACTGGAATTCCTGCACTTGGAAGTGGAAGATGCGATATCGCCGCGAAATCACCATTAACTGGTGCAGTTGGTAATTCTAATATTGGAGGTTTCTTTGCACCTGAAATGAGAATGGCTGGTTTTGATCATTTAGTAATAAAAGGAAAAGCTGAGAAGCCCGTTTTTATTTGGTTACATGATGAAGAAATTGAAATACTAGAGGCAACACATCTTTGGGGAAAAGATACTTTTAAAACACAATCGCTAATACGTTCAAATCTTGAAGATGAAGAAATTAAATCTTTAGTAATCGGTAATGCGGGTGAAAATCTTGTACGATTCGCTAATATAAGAACTGGTATGAAAAATTCTGCTGGTCGTACCGGAATGGGGTGTGTTATGGGTTCAAAAAACTTAAAGGCAATAGCTGCTCGTGGAACAATGGATATAGAATTTACTTATCCAGAACAATTATTAGATTATTGTAAAGAAATGATTGCTATGGTTATGAAAAATCGTTATTCAAGGGCAGCATCAAAATGGGGAACACTAATAATATATAGCACCACTAATACCACGGGATTGATTCGAACTAGAAATTTTCAATTAAACCAGCTGGATCAGGGCTGGGAAATTGAGCCTGAAGAAATGGACAAATATACTATTGGCATGTCAGGTTGTTATGGGTGTCCTGTTAGCTGCCGTCACCGTTATATTTTAAAAGAAGGTCAATTTTCGCCTATTTTTGCAGAAGGTCCAGAATATACTTCGCTAGGAGCATTTGGTACTATGGTAGATTGCAAAAAAATGGAAACAATTCTTGTAGCAAACCATCTAGTTAACAAACATGGTTTAGATACATTAGAAACTGGAGGACTCATTGCCTGGGCAATGGAACTCTATGAAAAGGGAATAATTACTGAAAAAATGACAGATGGACTAAAACTTGAATGGGGCAATGAAGAGGTTCTTTTTGAACTTATCCAAAAAATAACGCAAAGGGAAGGTTTTGGAAATATACTCGCTGATGGATTTAAACCAGCTATCGCAAAGATAGGAAAAGAGGCTGAGTATTATGCGATCAAAGTAAAAGGCATGAGTAATCTACATTCAGACGAACGTCCTACACCTAGCTTAGCTTTAGGTATTGTCACCTCAACGAGGGGGGCTGATCATCTAAGAAGTCGACCAGCTATAGATCTTTATGGATTACCTGAAGATTTTTTGGAGGAAATTTATGGAGGTTCAATATCATCCGATTATAGATCTTACAAAGGGAAAAGTCGTATGGTTTGGTGGCAAGAACTCCTATATACGGTTACCGATTCTCTTGGAACATGTAAATTTCAAACAGTTTTTTTGGCTGTTCACGCTCCAAAATGGGATGAATATTCAAAATTGATCCATTTAGCTTCTGGGATGCAATATTCAAAATCTCAACTCATGGAAATTGGTGAAAGAATATATACTACTGAAAGAATGTTTAATATTAGAGAAGGATTTTCAAGAAAAGATGATATTCTACCAGAACGCTATTTTAAAGAAGCTACTCCTAAAGGACTTCCAAGGGTGAAGGGAATAAAAATTGATAGAGAAAAATTTGAGAAAATGTTAGATGAATACTATGACCTACATGGATGGGATAATAATGGAGTTCCTACCGCGCAAACCCTTCAGAAACTTGGAATTGAAAAAGAAAAATCACATGTCATTTAAAATCGAGGTAGATAGAATGCAAAAAATTTTGTTTGTTGATCCAGAAAAATGTACGGGATGCCGACTCTGTGAGAATGTATGTTCTATCTTTCATGAAAAAGTTAGCAATCCTTCTCGTGCAAGAATCCATATTGTAAAATGGGAAAATTCTGGACTTTATATACCAATGGTTTGTCAACAATGTGATACTCCTATTTGTGAGACTGTTTGTCCTATGGGGGCTATAAGCAGGGATGAAAAGACAGGAGCATTATTAATCAACTATGAATTGTGTGTAGGGTGTAAACTTTGTATTATGTTTTGTCCGCTTGGAGGAATAGGAATAGACAAGAATAGGAAAATTATCAAGTGCGACCTTTGTAGTGGTGATCCTCTATGTGTGAAGTTTTGTATCCCTGGCGCACTCCAATTTATAGATGCAAATGCTATAAATTTGAGAAAAAGAAGACTAGCCGCAGGAAAATTATCTGATCTAATGAAAAAATTGTTAGACATTTCCGTGCAGTGATTTTTTATCAAGATTTAAAGAGGTATAAATATGGAAAAATATAAATTTGGCATTCTTGGCATAGGACCAACAGGCGGGATCATGGCAGCCCACCTTGCCCATGCTGGACATGAATTAGTTCTTATTGATAAAGTTAAAAGCCATATAGATGAGATAAAAAAGAATGGGCTAACGATAACACACTTTAAAGAATTAAATGTTAAATTTTTACCAGAAAATCTATGCTATTCCATAGAGGAACTTCAAAATAAAAAAGTAAATACATTATTTATTGCTGTTAAAGCCTCTTATCTTGAAATCATTTTACCACAAATTAAAAAGGTAGTGAATCCAGGCACCACTTTAATTAGTTTGCAGAATGGTTTTGATACAGAAGAACTCATTGCTGAATTTTTTGGAATTGAGAATTCTATGCGTATAGTAGTAAATTATGCTGGAAATATAACAGCTAACGGAATTATAAGAATGTCTTTCTTTAACCCCCCAAACTATTTAGGAATTTTAACAGCTAAAGTTGAAGAAAAAGCTAAGAAATTAGCAGAAGTAATCACCAAAGCAGGATTAGAGACTTCATTTACTTCAGATATTAAAAAATATGAATGGATAAAATGTATACTTAACACAATAAGTCCCATTTGTGTCACTACTGGGACAACAATGAAACAAACAATGGAGTTCAAGGATACGCGAAAGATTGCTAGAGAAATCTTACGTGAGGGAATTGAGGTAGCCAGAGCACGAGGTATTGACTTTAAGCCAGATTTTATAGAATCCTGTATGAATTATTTGGATAAAGCAGGGCACCATAGAGTTTCAATGGAAGCTGATATAAAATCAGGAAATCCATCGGAGATAGAATTTCTTAATGGAAAAATAATTGAGTATGGAAAAATTGAAGGAATCCCAACACCATATAATAATATATTCGTATCTTTAATTAGAGGATGCGAGCTTCCTCGTGTTGTTAAAAGTTAGATTTTTATATTCTTAAGGTGAATTGATGCCAGATGGTAGATATTTTGTAGGTATCGATGTTGGAACATCATATGTTAAATCTGTAATTATAAACAATAGTAAAGACGTTGTAGCCTCTTATATTAAACGAACTGGTACATCTATAGAGGAATCAAGTAAAACTGCTTTTGAAAAAGTAATATCAAGCGCATTATTATCTAGGTCTGCAATAAAACATATTACAGCTACAGGATATGGAAAAAGTAAAGTTTCATTTGCTAATACTTATAGAACTGAAATCAGTTGCCACGCAAAGGGTGCTTACCACTATTTTCCCCAAAAAATAACAGTTATCGATATTGGAGGGCAGGATACTAAGATCATTAAACTTGATGATAAGGGTAAAATAATTAGATTTAAAATGAATAGAAAGTGTGCAGCAGGGACGGGAGCATTTATAGAGGAAATTGCATATAGACTTGATATTCCACTTAAAGAATTAAATAGCATAGCTTCAAAATCCACTTCAAACGTTCCTCTTGCAAGCTTTTGTACTGTTTTCGCAAAAACAGAAATTCTTACTCGAATTAAAGAAGGAGAAAAAGTAGAGGATATGATAAAAAGCGCGTTTGACTCTGTAGTGAAGAGAATCATCGAAATGGCAGAATTAGAGGGCAAAATAATCCTTACTGGAGGAGTTATAGCCCATAATAGTGTTATTGGGGAAATTTTAGAACGAGAAATAAAAACAAACATTTTAATTCCACCAAATCCACAACACATTGGAGCTATAGGAGCAGCACTATTTGCAAAAGAAAAAAATGATTCAAAATAAATTTTTATATTTTCGATAAAAATCTCATTCTTTCAATTAAAATTTTTGCTGAAAATGCAGCTTCTTGGGGTGTAAAGAAAATTGGTGATTTTTTTTCTTTAGCATAGCTTATAAGGGCTTCAAAATTTTGACTAAAAAAAATTAGAGGGATTATTGGTTTAGTTCTTTTTGTTTCATTCCAAGCACGTACTATACCTCTGTAATGTTCATTAGAATCCATTTCTAAAAAAGGAGGTATAACTACACATGGAACAACGATATCGATTCTGGGATCCTCTAACATTAGTTTTGTAATCTCATAGTACTGTTCTTCAGCAGCAACAGCGATCATATCAAGTGGATTAATCAATTTAACTAAGGGAATTAAGTGTGGAGCCATTTTATCTTTCAGTTCTTCCGAAAATTCGGCAAGATTTAATCCAAATTCTTCCACTTTATCGCTAAATAAAACAGAACTTCCCCCTGAGTTCGTTAATATTCCAATGTTCTCTCCTTGAGGGATTGGTAAAAAATAAAAGCTTTTTAATGCTGTTATAAAATCAGTAACGTTTTCACATAAAATAGCCCCTGCTTGTTTGATTGAAGTTTTTAGCATATTATAATTTGTGACTATTGAACCCGTATGACTACTAGCAGCTTTCATACCCTTAGGAGATCTTCCACCTTTTAAGATAATAATAGGTTTATTTGGTAGTATTTTTTTTAAAGTATTTAAGAAAGTTCTACCATCTGAAATTGTCTCCATATAGATACAAATAATATGAGTATTCATATCCTCATTGAAAAATTCTAATATTTCACTAAATGAGACATCAATATTATTACCAATGTTAGCAAATTTTGAACATCCAAGATTTTCCTTTTCCATTGCGTAAAAACTGGCACATCCAAACGAACCTGATTGGCTTATCAAGCTGATGTTGCCTTGAGGTGCAGTTTGTATAAACGAGGCATTTAATGCTATATCTAAATTTTGTATACCAACACAATTTGGACCCATAACCCGAATTCCCGCTTCTCTACATTTTTTAGCGATTTGACGCTCAATTGCTTTGCCCTTTTCGTCAATTTCACCAAATCCAGCTGTAACAATAATAATTCTTTTAACTCTCTTTTCTATACATTTATCAACAACTTCTTCAACAAATTTTGCAGGTACTAAAATAATTGCTAAATCTACATCTTTAGGAACGTCTATTACTGATCTATAGCACTTTAACCCCATAATTTCGGTGCTTTTATGAGTAACTAGGAATAATTCACTTTCTAAATTTTTATTTCTAAGAATATTGATTGTTACGGCATTACCGAATTTTTTTGGGTTTGCTGTTGCTCCAATAACAGCAATAGTTTTCGGTTTAAAAAATAAATTTACCATTTTCTCAATCTCTCTCCTCATATATTGCTTCTTGAGGGCATACATCAATACAAACCTTACAACCTCTACAAAAGGTCTGATCAATATTAGCTTTCTTATGTTCTTCATCAAATATTAATGCAGGACATCCAAATTTATTTACACAGATAAGACAGCCTACACATTTGTCTTGATTGATTTTAACGAGGGGTGGTTGTATTTTTTGGGCTTTAAATTGTTTAGTTTCTACTAATGAACAAGTATGTCTTGAAATGAAGACTCTAACTCCCTTTGCGTTAATGGCTTCTTCTAGTTTTTCAATTAATTTAGTTAAATTATTAGAATCTTCCACCCAAATATTTTCTCCAGGAACGCCACAACCTTTCACAAGATCCTCTAAAATAACCCTTATTCCTGGTTCTTTTGTGATCTTTACTCCCGTTCCAGGATTATCCTGAAAGCCTGTCATGCTTGTTGAGCGATTATCTAATATAATGATAAGTATATTATTTTCGTTATAAACAGCATTTATTAGAGCAGGAATTCCTGAATGAAAAAAAGTTGAGTCTCCCAAAATAGCTAAGACAGGATTATCCTTTGATTGAATTTTTGATATTCCATTTGCTAAACCTATGGACCCTCCCATGCAAACCTCTGTATCCAATCCTTCGAGAGGTTTATATACTGCAAGTGTATAACAGCCAATATCCGAAGAATTCACGAATTTCGTCTTCATCTTTTTCTCTACTTGCTTAATCGCATAAAAAGTAGCTCTATGACTACATCCTGGACATAAAATTGGCAATCTTGGGGGAATTATCATCAAATCATGTGGGATTGAGACTTTTTCATAGCTCAAACCTATCCATTTAGCAATATTCTCTAAGTAGAGCTCAGCAGGTAATTCTCCATTTTGAGGAAAATAATCTTTCCCATGAATTTTAAATTCTCCAGATAAACCT
>Ga0209635_10002863_pt1 | contig 13361 bp, 20 predicted proteins | sample DeeMarSWOR230_32_FD_187463 | JGI IMG/M metagenome (GOLD analysis project Ga0209635, IMG submission 187463) | Marine sediment microbial communities from White Oak River estuary, North Carolina - WOR-2-30_32 (SPAdes) (version 2) | ecosystem: Environmental > Aquatic > Marine > Intertidal zone >...
ACGACGAAGATGTAGTCCATGGTTGTTTGGAAACGACTTCCATCGCTGCCTTCAATTGTTACGAGAGTGTTTCTTCGTTTCTGTTCAGGTCGCTTTTCAATGGTTACGATTTTGCCAAATTTGCCCATGTTTTTTCCGTCGATGATTATGGCTGGTGCACCTTCGCTTAGTTTGAAGTGTCCAGCGATTTCTTGGTTGGAGAGATTTATTTTCAATGTGTCAAGGGTTTGGAAGATGTCTTCTTCTGGGTGATTAGCGTCTTTCACGTGAATCAGCATGTTTCTTCCATCATGCAGGTTAAGCTGTGTGTGTCCGCCTTTGACTGTTGTTTTGTCTTCAACGCGGCAGAGTTTGAATTCAGCCTTTTCTTTTTCCCCGACTGGATGGAGGGTTAGTCCCTTCGAAGAAGGAAGAACACGGTATGCTTTTTTCATATCAGGTATTGATATAACATCCATCAGTCCAGTTGGAAAGAGATCTTCCTTCTGAATCTCGCCATCAACCCAGACTTTTCCTTGAGAGATTATTTTCTTAGCCTCTTGTCTTGTTTTGGCGATACCAAGCATGTCACGTATAATTAGCGTGAGGGGAATACATCGTGAAATTGGGTGAGGGCCAGGTTTTGGTCTAACAGTGAAGACGGCTTCCTTTCGGTGGATGGGCCAGAACTTTGGCGCGGGTCTTCTCTTCAGGTGCCTCTTGCCTCCTTTTCTACCCATGTTTAGGTTCCTCCACTTTTCCGCGCGCGCGTGCTGGTTTGGTCTCGGTCGCCGTCGCGCTCTTCGCCTTAGGAGCTTTTGTTTTTCGCTTTCTTCCCTTCTTGGGGGCTTTGGGTTTCTTCTCTTCCTCGGGCTTTTCTTCCACGGTTTCTTCTACTCGTTTCTCTCTTGTTCTTCGTTTTAAGGCCTGATTGCGCCATTTATCGTCTAAGTTGAGATGGGTAATCATGACTTTGGATGGGTGCAGAGGAATTGGTATGGTTGACCCGTCTACTTTCTCTCGGGTTATTCCTTCAACAAAGACTCTGTATTTTTGGCGGTCGACTCGCACGACCTTGCCTTCGAATCCTTTGCGGTCGCCTCTCATTATTTTTACGGTGTCTCCTACCCGTACTGGAACAGTCCGCGTGTTGTGTGATGCCTTTAGCTCGGTTGAGAGAGGTGCGGAGAACTGTCTATACCGCCTGTGTAATGGGGCTTGAAACAATCTTTTTCTTTGCTTCCTAGGCTGGATCGTTTTCATGGTTTCTTGCCCCTATATGATAATGCTTGCTGCGCTTGCTATTCGAGGCCATCGCTCTGCTGCCTCCTTGGCTACTGGACCACGGATTTCTGAACCTCGCATTTCTCCTTCGGGGGTCATGATGACAGCGCCGTTGTCCTCGAATTGCACCCACATTCCGTCGGAGCGCCTGTAGGGTTTCCTCTGGCGAACTACAACGGCCTGAAAGATTTTCTTCCGCATGTCTGGGGTGCCTTTTCTTACTGAAGCGATTATCATGTCACTGACGGCTGCGGAGGGTACGCGCCTTAATCGTCCCTTGTATCCAACGACTTGGATGACTCGAAGTTCTTTGGCGCCGGTGTTGTCTGTACATTTTATTAGGGCACCTAGTGGTATTCCTCTGGAAATCTTTGGTCTTTGACCAAGCATTCCTTTTGCTATGAATGCCCGCCCTTTAGCTCTAGCCGCCACTCTTCTCTTCCTCCAGTTTTTCAATGACCACAAACGAAACGGTCTTGCTTATGGGGCGGCATTCTGCGACTTTTACGACGCTGCCTTCTTTTGCATTGAGGCAAGGAGGGTTATGGGCTGGTATGTGGCTGTGTCGTCTTTCGTAGCGTTTAAATTTCGGCACATATAACTGATAGTCTCGTTTCACAATGACTGACTTGTTCATTTTGGCGCTGACTACCGTGCCCTCGAGGATGCGTCCTCTGACTTTGAGTGTTCCGTGAAAGGGGCAGTTGCGGTCGTCGCAGGATTTCTTGGGCTTTTTCAGAGATAAGGCGGTCATCACCATCGTCTCCTAGGCCGCTTCTTCAGGCGGTCTTCGGGTCGCCCGACGATAGCGTTGCCATCGATTTCTATGATTGTGCCGTCTTGTAGAACAAAGTGGAAAACTGCTGTGTTTTTGACGATGATCTTGTTCTTATTCTTGTGCCGAATCACAAGAGTGTTTCGGGTTTCATCGACAACTCCGCCGGTTATGCCTACGTAGTCAGGATGAGAGCTTCTCACAATTTTGGCGTTTAGTCCAATGAACTCATGTTGAAGAATGGCGGATGTAACTCTCATGTCCTTTTGCTTCCCGTGCTTTTTCTTTGTGCTTTCGCTTCCTCTGGCTCTTTTGCAGATTTTGGGGGTTCATTTTCAATTGTAAGAATGCGAGCTATGGCTTTGCGCAACTCGCGTATACGTCCTGGATTCTCCACCGAGCCGCCTGCCTTAATCATTGTTTTTAGCCGCATAAGTTCGGTTCGCAATTCAAGAAGCCTTTTTCTGCGGTCTTCGGAAGACATGGCTCGGATGTCTTTTATCCTTAGAATGGGCATCTACTTCTCGGGCTCCTTTGCTTCGTTTGTCTCTTTGGTCTCCTTGGTTTCTTCAGCTTCTGTGACTTCTTTGGTCTCCTTGGCTTCTTGGGACTCCTTTTTGGCTTCCTCCTTTTCTTCACGCTTAGCCTCAGAAGGCTCTGTTGCTTCCTTCCCTTCCTCTCTTGGAGGCGAGGCTTGCTCGATCAGCTGCACTTTGTCTGGAAACTCAGCATCAGGCGGCATAATGCGAACTTTTACGCCAAATATTCCCGGTTTCAGTTGCACATGTAACTCGGCCTTTCGCATGTGTTTCCTGACGGGTTGGCCACTTTTTGGAAGATATCCAGAACGGAATTTTTCATATCTTGACCTTCGAGTTCGCAGCTTCCCACTTACGATGACTTCTACGCCTAATGCTCCAGCTTCCATGACCTGGTTTATCGCCCAGTAGCCGGCTCTACGAAAGTGGACGCCGCGTTTCAGGGCTGAAGCAACCCGCGACGCGATTACAAAGGCGTTTAGCTCTGGAATTTCGATCTCGGCCACGGAGATTTGAGGGTTGGGTAAACTGAAATTCTTTTCTAAGACTTCTGCAAGCCGTTTTATTGTTTCTCCGCCACGACCTATTACTATGCCTGGACGCATAACGTAGATGACTACGTGAGTACCCAACGGGGTCTTTGTGATGTCTACGCCGCCATATCCAGCTCTTTCGAATTCGTTTCTTAAAAACTCGTCGATCTCCGCTTTTTTGAGGGATTCACTGATAAAATGTTTGACCACTGACATCAGGCTCTCGCCTCGATTTGTTCCAGGGCTAGTTCAATGTGGCAGAGTGTTTTGAAACGAGGTGATGACCGTCCAAAAGCTCGTTGAATGTATCTTTTGATTTTCATGCCTGGATAAGCTGACGCATGGATTACGCGGAGGTTTTCCGGGTCTAAGCCCTTAAAATCAGCGTTCGCTTCAGCGCCTTCCAGCACTTCCAGGATTTTCTGCGCTGCTTTAACGGGGTATCTGCCAGCGAAGGCTTTTTCTAAACCGTGGCGATGCCCAACTTTCTTCTTGAATCTGCGGAAAGGAACAGGCTGTTTCTTCTGCATCACTTGCTGCAAAAAGGTTTTGGCTTCGCTAACCATCATTCCCTTTATCGCGTTGCATACTTCTCTCGCTGCTTTATGGGATACTCTAACCTCTCGACCACTTGCCTTAACGGTTCGTTCCGGGTCTAGTTCGGTTACTGAATATCCCCATTCTGGCATCGCGTATCGACATTTCGGTAACGGAAAGAATATTTAAACCTTTGCGGAGAATAAACGGCTGAAGAGAAGCCTACTTGTGAAGATCCTGGTGATGTGGGCTATGGCGCTGGATCGGTTTCTGTCCATAAAGGAGATTTTGATAGATGATGCCGGATGGGGAGACCTCATTCTAGGCGTAGTTGTAGGTACGCTCAAACTCCCAGACCGTAAGTACCTAGAACGCAGGATTCCTGTCTCTTCTTTCCAGCCGCCCAGCTTCGAGAACAAACTCTACTTGGATGACGCGGTGAAGATTGCCGAAGAGATCGTTGAAGTGATGCGGCCTGACAAGAAGACCTATTTCAAGGTCTGCTCAGGATACGTTCTCTCCAGCATTCGCAGACACCTACGAGATAGCGGATTCAATGTGGAAGAAGTAGAGATCACAGGTGAACTCCAAGAGATGGTTGAGAGAAGTTTCGTGAAGTGGTGCAAGGAAGTCGGGGTGCCAGAAGAGAGACTGGAAGACAAGAGAAACTTCTGGACACTTCTGGAATGGGTTGCAGAGAAGCCAAAAATCCGAGAGAAACTCGTAAAGACAGGATGGAAAAGCTGGAAAAGAAAGTGGCGAGAAAAGGTATTCAAAGCGAGCTTTCAGGAAAGACCAGAGAAGTGAGGCACAGATGTGCATGCATACATGTGTAGGCAATCTTACATCTTGGAGAGTTTTTCTTTAAGTTCCTTTATCTTCTTCCTGAGTTCCACTACTTTCTTGTCTTTTTTTCCACTCGCCTTGTAACAATCAAGGGCATACTCTAAAGCGCCCAATCCGAAGCGGTCATATCCTTTTCCAAGGGAAAGCTCAGCAGCTTTGAGGAAACGTTCAACAGCGGTGTCATAGTCCTTCAGCAAGAAGCTACATTCCGCTGCTTTGAACAACGTGTAAGAAGCATCAAAGATGTTTCCAACTTTCTCGTATAGTTCTGAGGCTTCTAAAAACTTGTCTAAGGCTTCTTCATACTCTCCAGTGTCCGATAGCGCTGTACCTTCCCGATGAATCTTCAAGGGGTCTTTCTTCTCAGCTTCGCGTGCGCTCATGTCTCTACACCTATATTTCGCATAGAGTGTTGACCGGCGTTTTTATTGTTTTCCACTCTAACCCAGAGACTGAGAGAAGAACTGTGGACGTCGTTCTTCAACCTCGGATAGGAAGCTTCAACAGAAGATTGTTCCCCAACGGAGAAAACCTTAGGTGCAAATCTGCTGTTGTAGTTTCTTAGACAAAAGTCCCAAATCTGTCTTCATTCAAATCTAACCTTGGTGAGCGAACACGCTTTGCCGATCGCCGTCCAACACGCAAGCCTCAAAGACTTAGAAGTGCTCTATGAAATCGAGAAAGGATGTTTCACTGAGGAAGCTTTTTTTAGAGAACAGATAGCTCATTTTCTGAAAGCCTCAGATGCCGTTAACCTGGTGGCACAAGTTAACGGCGAAATCGCCTGGTTCATTCTAGGCCTAATTGAACATCATAAAAAGTCATGTGTGGGTCACGTATACACAATCGATGTGGCATCGAGATATCGGAGAATGGGAGTTGGATTAAGACTGCTTGAAGCAACAGAGGAAGATTTTCAGAAGAGAGGCGCTGAAGCATGTTTTCTCGAAGTTCGCTTCAACAACTTGGCCGCACGTGAACTTTACCGAAAAAACGGCTACACAGAACTCGGAAAGCTAGAAAACTACTACGCAAGAGGAAACCATGGAATCCGACTTAAAAAGAAACTGAAGAAGTAGGTTACCAGAAGGCTTCATCTAAGTAGGCTGCTTGCCTATTGTCCACAGAGACAGTTGGGTTTTCTCATCCAATTTTCTTTGGAGCTCCACATCCACAGCTTCCACTAAAACGAGCTCAGCTGTCGCAGCGATCAAGCAGCCATGCGAGACGTGACCGCCGAAGACTTCCCCTTTCCGTCTAGAAACCGCGATGTGGGCATGAATGTGTGGCTTGTCTTCTTTGGTCGAGATGTTTCCCATACATGAGACAATCTCAAGTGGCTCAGCCATTTCGATAATCTCGTATCGACCCTGATGAAAGAACCCTAGCTTGGCTTCCTTTAATGTTCCTATAAGAGTGAAAACCCCCACTTTGATCTTGCTTTTTTCAACTGCTTGGGTAATTGCCTCAAGCAAGTCTTCATTTTCGAAGAGCCTAGCGAAGATTGTCTTTCCAGCTCTTGCTTCAACCGACTTCATATTTTCATCTCCAACCTAAAGAGAAGCACGTGAGCTTTTCAGAATTTCGGTGTAGATACGTGGGCCGCGAGTTTCACTTTGGACACAAATTATAAATGGAAGCATTAGATTGTAACCTTTAATTTGAGGAGAAGAGCCTGATGGTTAGGCGTTCTCGTGAAGAAGCTCAACGTATGCTTCGAGCTTTCGCTGTGCTTGTGAAGAACACAACCTGGAAGTGCGGGAGGGTTGAACGGCTGGTGGTTAACCACTTGAGAGAACAGCTCAGAAGGTTTGGAAAGGCTCGGTCGCCTGTTAAAGAGATGTTGCAGAGGTTTAAACTGAAGGGAAAACAGAAAAGCGAGTTTTTCGATGCAATGAAGCGATTGGAAAAGCGCCGCATCATAAGAATCGAAGTCTTCTGAGACCTTCGTTTACCCCTTGCTGTCATCTTCGCGGACTTGCAGAGCTGTATTCACTCCCACATTTTCACACGAAAAAGCTATCAGCCGAAGCTGCTCAAAACCTAATAGTTCTTCTCAGCCCTGACTTCTCTTCGAAAAGGATTCTTTGCGTGTACAGTAATTCTTCTATTCTGGGAAAATGATGCCTAGAGACCATATGAGGGTAATACCCAGAATGAAAAACGTAAATTGAATGACAGATCTCTTGAAGCTTTTCTCCTCGTGCAGCTCGGGAATCAGCTCCGAAGCCGCTAGATAAATGAACCCCCCTGTTGAAAGAGCTATCAGCAATCCGCTTAGCGCCTCAACCATTTCTATGAAGAAGATTGCGGAGACTCCTCCAAAGATCACCGCTAATGCTACTGCGAAATTTAGCAGCAAAGCTTTGCTTCGCTTGAAGCCTGCGTAGACCAGAATCCCGTAGTCTCCCATCTCCTGAGGAAGCTCATGGAAGATCACAGCGATGGTTGTAACCAATCCTGCAGGGAGCCCGATCAGAAAGCCAGCGGCGATAATCATCCCGTCAACAAAGTTGTGGATTCCATCACCAACGAGATTCAGATAGGCAAAACCCCTGCTTGAAGCCAGATCTGGGGTTTTAGCGGATATGTCAGTTTTGTGACCATGCCCATGGTACCAGTAAATGAATCGCTCAAGGAAGAAGAACAAGACGAACCCCAAGGTGATATAGACAAATACAACTGATCCTTCAACAAGCTCAAGAGCCTCTGGAAGAAGATCAAAGTATGCAGCGCCCAAGATTGACCCGGCGGAAAAGGCGACAAGTATCAACAGGATACTATGCAACGTTTTTTCCTTCAAGGACAAGGCGTATATCCCAACTAATGAAAGGAGACTTGCGACTGAAGTTGCGGCAATGATGTAGATTAGATTAGACATCGACTTTCACTTTCCCCCAAGTGATTCTCTACTCACAACTTGTACGTAGACGTAAATGAAGAATCTAGATTTAATAGTAATGCATAGCTAGTTTATATCGTGAGAACAGGTTCCCATGCACAAACATCCGCATCCACCAAGAAGCACAAGATATCTCGGAGTAGCCCTAGGCATCACCATATCTTTCTTCATAATCGAATTAGTCGGAGGAATCCTAACGAACAGCCTCGCCCTAACGACAGACGCTTGGCATATGCTAAACGATGTCCTGGCCCTAAGCTTCAGCCTTCTAGCGGCATGGTTGGCCGTACGACCCATCACAGTGAAAAGAACCTACGGCTATTATCGCGCAGAGATTCTAGCAGCCTTTCTGAACGGAATCTTCCTATGGGCAATCGTAGTTTTCATCTTCTACCAAGCCCTTCAACGGATTCAACAACCCCCTGAGGTAGAAAGCTTGAACATGCTGACCATTGCCGTTTTTGGTCTTGCAGCCAACAGCTTATCAGCTGTCGTCCTTTCAAGGTCAAAGGATGAGAGTCTTAATGTTAGAGGCGCTTTTCTCCATGTTGTAGCTGACACTTTAGGATCGGTAGGGGCGATCTTCGCCGGACTGATCATGCATTTCACCAGATGGTTTCAAGCAGACCCTTTGATCAGTATGATGATCGGGGCACTAATCTTCTATAGCTCAGGAAAACTCATCCGAGACTCTCTAAACGTCCTTCTCGAAGGGGTTCCCCCCGATATTGACTTAGGTGCGTTAGAGCGCAGGATAGTTGAACTGAAAGGTGTGAAGGGTGTTCACGACCTCCACGTATGGTGTATCACTCCAACAAGGATGTGTGTAATGAGCGGTCACGTGGTGGTGAAAAAGGGGGTGAACAGGAAGAAGCTAATCTCAACTTTGATCAGTGTCCTGAAAGAAGAGTTTGGAATCGATCACACAACTATTCAATTAGAGGACGAAGGCTACCCAAAAGCCGCGGAAGAACATTAGAGAGAATCCTCTGTGAACAGAGCGGGCATTCCTGCACGCATTTCCCATTATAACTTCCTCTTGTGCCCTTTGAGCTTTGGTTTGGAGAGTTGGAAAAGGGAGATGCGAGACCACTTTTGCACTAATGTTGCTCTTGCTAAGCAAGCGGTTCTGCGGAAAGTCTTTACATTCGTAATCGCAAAATCCTTTGGGGGTGAAACTTTTGGATGTAAGGCTTTTTGTTGATGGCGAGGAGGTCGCTCTGAACGAGTTTGTTGTGAAGATACTGGGTGGAGCACTTGTGGGAGCTGTGACTTCCTTGCGCGGAATAAAGAAGGATTGGAAAGAGCTTAAGGTAAAAGTAGCAAGATGAACTGTTATTTGTTCCTGAGAAAGAGGGGGGGAAAATCGCTAGCAACGCATCTCCCAGATTTCACAGAAGCGCGCGCATGGGTTTCCTTTTTCTCATTCTCGTTGATTTTGGCCTGTCTGCCAACTTCCTTCCATTTCGTGTTTTCGATCTCCAACGGCTGGTTTGAACACCGCAAGACTTATTAGTCAAATGAATAAATTTTCATATGAACCTAAATTCATATAATAGGTGGCGTGTATGAAACAGAATCTAAGCGAAACCTGCTATCAGTTCTTCTCAACACTGGCAAACCCGACACGGCTGGCGATTCTAGAACTGCTTCGAGACGGACCGAGAAACGTCACCGAGATATCTGAAACTCTAAATCAAGAACAGAGCATGATCTCACATAACCTAAAACCATTAGAAAGATGCAGGTTTGTCTTCTCAGAACGCAGGAAGAAGAAACATCTCTACACTCTGAACAAAGAAACAGTGGGACGCCTGTTCAAGCTGTTTTCCTACCACGCCGAAAAATACTGCCCAACCGAAGGAAGATGTCTTCCAGCTAAGAGTCTTCAAGAACTGAGGAAGGAAGGCGCTCAGAATCCACTATATGTGAGTCGTTCCTAGAAAGGTGGAAACAGATGATTATACGAGACATAGTTAGAATCGATGAAGAAAACTGCACAGGTTGCGGACTTTGCGTACCATCATGTGCAGAAGGAGCGCTCAGAATTGTGGATGGAAAAGCCAAACTAATCAGCGACAAATACTGCGATGGCCTAGGTGCCTGTTTGGGGGAATGTCCGGAAGGAGCCATAACTATCATTAAGAGAGAAGCAGAAGAATTTGATGAAGAAGCTGTGGATCAGCGTTTGAAGGCAAAATCGTCAGCTCCTGCAGTTCATCTTGCCCATTCAGTTCATCGACCTTGCCTGTCAGCAAAAGCAATGCATTTTCCAAAAGATCTAACAGAGAAAGAATATTTGAAAGCTCCAGAGAAGAGGGAGACTATGCTCTCTCAATGGCCTGTTCAACTGACATTAGTGCCATCCAACGCACCATTCTTTGAAGATGCCAATCTGCTTATCGCCGCTGACTGCGTGCCATTCGCTTACGCTGATTTCCATACTGGTTTCCTAAAGGGTAAGACCCTAGTGGTTGGGTGCCCTAAACTCGATGATGCCACGTTCTACAAGAAGAAGCTAACTGAAATCTTCAAGCAAGCCAACATCAGAAGCGTCACCGTAGTCAATATGGAGGTTCCATGCTGCTTTGGATTGCGTCGCCTGGTTAAGGAAGCCATGGATTCCTCAGGAAAGGTTATTCCTTTAAAGCAAGAGATAATCAGCATAAAAGGAGATAGGCTTCCCTCTCCTATGGAGGGGCACACGTAGCCAAACCATCGATCAAGAGATGAAAAACTTGGTTAAATCTAACTTTGAGACTTGTCCTGGAATAAGGAAATTTGTTAGGCCAGTTCCTGAGCTTTTCCCGTGTCCGAGCTGCAGTGGAAAAGTGGAAATCTGGAGCGACGAAGACTCAGGTATATGCGATGCTTGCAGCAAAGAGTTCAACAGACCCGAAAAGAAGCAGTCGTGTCTCGACTGGTGTGAGTACGCGGATAAATGCAGAGAGATAGTTGAACGCGCGCGCTATGAGTGATTCGTTTTGAAGGCTGAAGACCATGTATGATGTGATTATCATTGGCTCGGGACCAGCAGGACTGACAGCCGCTGTTTATACGAGCAGAGCTAAGCGGACGACCCTTGTTGTTGCAGGAGTCTTGTGGGGGGGACAGTTGATGCTCACAACAGAAGTGGAGAACTTCCCAGGATTCACAGATGGCATTCTCGGTCCCGATCTCATGGACAACATGTGGAAGCAGGCCAAGCGCTTCGGCGCGGAGATGATCTTCGAAGACGCCACCGCTATAGACTTCAAGTCGAAACCCTTCAAGGTCATGGTTGGAAGCAAGGCGTATGAAGGGAAGTCGGTTATCATCGCGACCGGAGCTTCAGCCAGATGGCTGGGCTTGGACAGTGAAACACGATTGAGGGGCAGAGGAGTATCCGTCTGTGCTACGTGCGACGCAGCCTTCTTCAAGGACAAGAAGGCCGTTGTAGTGGGAGGAGGCGACACAGCTGTCGAGGAAGCTCTCGCCCTCTCTAAGTTTGTAAGAGAAGTCAAAGTGATCCATAGAAGGGACAAGTTGAGGGCGTCTAAAGTCCTTCAAGAACGAGCCTTCGAAGACCCCAAAATAGATTTCATCTGGAACAGCACAGTCCAAGAGATCCTAGGCAAAGACAGAGTCGAAGGTGTCAGACTCAGGAAAGTTCATTCAAACGAAGAGTTTGAGCTTACATGTGACGCTGTCTTCATAGCCATAGGTCACAAACCCAACACGGAGATCTTCAAGGGACAAATAGAGATGGATGAAAAAGGATACGTCATCACGCGGGATACTACAAAGACCAACGTTGAAGGAGTTTTCGCAGCCGGCGACGTGCAAGATTATCGTTACCGTCAGGCAGTTACAGCGTCTGGAGCAGGATGCAAAGCCGCTTTGGAGGCAGAAAAATTTCTGGAAGGGATTTGAAAAGATGGTTCACATCTTCTGCATGGACAAGAAATGTAAGAGAGCCTTTCATCTGGACAACCAGAAACACTGGAACTTCAGAGGCAAAGTTAGATGTTTACGATGCGGAGCCTAATTGAAAGTCGAGATAAAGGACGGCAAGTTGACATCTTCAAGGAAAACTGAGGAAAAATAGTCCTACACTCTGAGAGGAGACACGTCTAAAGGATAGAGGACGCATTCGCCGAGATGTTACGCGTAGTGGGGATGTCTCCCGCAAACTCCCTTTTTTTTCACATTCCACCCGAAACGTTCGGGTCTTGAAATATATCTGACTACTATGCGCGCGCGAGTATGGAAGCCTGTTGCAGTAGTTTTATGTAGGGCTACATGATTTTACTATGGTGTCGAAATGAGAGGGCAACATGGAATTGAAGTGGACTATCACTTCCAGGATACTTCCATTGTTGCTGATAGGAAGTATGCTGTCAATCGTTCCCTCTGTGTTTCCAGCAGAAGTCATAGCGCAGGAAGATCCCTTTCCCATCATCCCTGATTCCAGTTGGGTAGACCTCGCCTATCGGCGAATGCATGGCTATTCCTACATCGATGCGGCAATCACTTTTCCCGACCCGCAATACTATGTGTCAGACTGGGGAATCCCCACGAGTATGGATAGCATCGGATGGCAGGCTAGCGCTGAGACTTGGTGGGGAGCTGTGGTTGTCTTCATCTTTCCTCCCCCTGGCCCGTACACCGAGTCGCATTCCTACAATCTAGGACGCCCGCCCACAGGTGAGTACATTTTCTTCTTCTGTGCTTGGGGATATCCAGTTACGTACATCAACTTCACTGTAAGTTACATTCCAGGCGATGTCAACAAAGACGGGATAGTGGACGTTGCGGACTTGACTATTGTCTCCTTGGCCTATGGAAGTCTACAAGGCGAACCCGACTATAACCCTGAAGCCGACATCAACAAAGATGGCATCGTAGACATGAAAGACTTATCCACCGTCGCCAGACACTTAGGAGAAACTGACCACTAGATTCGTTTTCACCATTCTCATTCTAGGTTGCATCGATAACCTATGGAGAGATGTTTCCACTAAGAAGTGAACACTGAGTTCAGTGTTTGCTTCAGCTTGCGTGATACTCGCACTCACAGAAGTTAATACCCTATGTAATCAGTGATTTCCTGAGAAGTTTCTGCTATCTGTCTGCAGTAATCTATCATTTCCGTCAGCTTTCCTTCGTCACGGAATTGCTGAATGAGGTCAACTCCCAGACTGCGCCACCGCTCACCGATTGCCGATGCACTCAGAGCAGTAGCGATGTCATAGACCGCTTGGGTGATGTTGGCAATCCTAGACGAAATAAACTCGTCGTCAAGTGCTGATGAATTCTTGTAGACCAACCCCCGAATCTGTTGGACTGCATTCTGCAAAAAGGGTGTTGCCCTACTTATCCAGTAATAGAGAGGCGCAGTATAATATCCCGTATCTACTCCTGTAAAGAGTGTTGCAACAGACCCCATAGCATAATAAAGATGGTCATCAGCATGACGAAGGTCTTCAAGAGTTTCCGCTCTTTCGAGGAGGTGCGCAGTTGCACTCATCTCATCCCGCCAAGAATGGAAAGCTCTGACTCGCATGTCGTTCATAGTTGCCTGCATTCTTGGCAGTGTGACGAAGTGGTCATATAGATTCAGTCCCATAGAAATCATGAGAACAAGAACCAATATTCCTACAAGATACCTTCTTTTGTGTTGAAGACGTGATAACAACATCTCCACCCAGCTATAATTAGCATTTCAAGTTGCATTAATAATTTAAGGAAGATCGAAGTCATGCATTGAACGGAGAAATGAGGTCTAGATTGCATGCGCTTCTGTTCGGTGTGGCAATCTTTGTATTGGCCTCTCTAAGCATGATCGTCTTCTATGCCAGAGAGTTCGTCCTAGCTTTCTGGCTGACAATCGCATTGATAGTCGCCTATCCTTTCGCGTTTGTTGTTTTTGTACACATACTCGCTGGGAATGGCAAACTTGGCGCAAAGAAGATTCTTCTCCTCAC
>Ga0209635_10002864_pt1 | contig 13361 bp, 15 predicted proteins | sample DeeMarSWOR230_32_FD_187463 | JGI IMG/M metagenome (GOLD analysis project Ga0209635, IMG submission 187463) | Marine sediment microbial communities from White Oak River estuary, North Carolina - WOR-2-30_32 (SPAdes) (version 2) | ecosystem: Environmental > Aquatic > Marine > Intertidal zone >...
CGTGTTTTTGACATTCATAGCGATGACTAGTCGCTAAGGGAAATCAGAGGATAGATTTCCCAATATAAACATTGCTGTGGCAATTAATAAAATTAGCTATTATCTACAGCAACCTTCTTGTAAGCTGGCAAAGAAAGATATGACCTCGGGAACAATGGAAAGGGGGAAGCCTGAAGCTACGCTCTGGGTTTAGTTGGGTTTGTGCTGTTAGGCTTGGCTTCAGCTTCCTCTTAAGGTGAATCAGAGTGACCAGTGAAATTCGCGAATGGATTGTATGGTTCAACATGCCTTTTTTGTGAGCTTCGCAAAAGCCTTCTAAAGATGGTTCCAGATCTCTCACACAATAAAAAAAGGAGGAGGGATTTTGTCTTTCTTATGGGGGTCTACGAACTAGGGGTCGTCTGCGTGTACTGGTAGTATCCAAATGAATGTTGAGACTTCAAAGTATCTCTCTTTGTAAGGAAATCGAGACGTCCAAATCCAAATCGAAAAAACAATAAGACTAGCTCTTCAAAAAAACGTGTTTATTATCTTTTTTTTCTGCCAAGTTTTGACCGAAAAGCATTTTTGATAAACACCATAGGATAGTAAGGTGCTTCACTTTGTCTTTCAAGCTCAGAATGGAAAGGGCTGCAGAGAAGGCTCATTCAAACATTGTTCTGGCGTTTGATTTGCCCCCAGACAAACCTAAGAAACTGCTTCTTAAAGCTAAGGAGGTTCTAGAAGCAGTGTACCCACATGTTTGTGCAGCTAAATTCAATCGACACTTAATTCTGCCATTAGGACTATTAGGGGAAGTACAAGAACTGCTAAAGCAGGCAAAGAGCCACGGATTACCTACTATTATGGACTGCAAGATTAACGACATCGGAAACACGAATAGAATAATAACCGAATATTACTTTAAAGCAGGTTTTGACGCCGTAATTGCAAATCCTTTTGTCGGTTGGGAGGAAGGCTTGCAGCCTGTTTTTGAAACAGCGAAGCAGATGAACCGCGGTGTTATATTGCTCGTTTATATGAGTCATAAGGGAGCGTGGGAAGGCTACGGACAGAAAGTTTTAATCGAAAAAACGCGCAAACACCTCCACCAGTATAAAGTCTTTGCTGAGAAGGCATTAGAATGGGGTGCTGATGGTGCGATTGTTGGCGCCACGTATCCCGAAAAGATAAAAGCATTACATTTAATCCTGAAGGCAAAGGTGCCCATTTACTCACCTGGCATAGGTGAACAAGGTGGAAGCATTGAAAGCGCTGTTAGAAGTGGCGCAAAATATCTTATTGTTGGCAGGTCAATTATGCTTGCTGAAAATCCGTCAAAGGTGGCTGAGGATTTGAAACTTGTTGCTCAGAGAAGTCTAGAGAAAACAAAGTTGTGAATGTTTTGCATGCCTTTTCAAGGCCTTTCTTCTCTTGTCCAGAGTTCTTTTTTCAGCATGTCTCTGACTGCTGAGCGGATGGCTGAGCTTCTGCTGGGGTACATGTTGGCTCTCACGAGTTCGTCTAATCCTTCTAAATAAGCTTCGGGTAGTAGGACTGTTACTAGCTTCACTTAGACCACCTTGCCATGTTATGTACATGTTATGTAAACATATAGTTTACGCTTAATTTTCAACATGAGCTACGTTCAGACCAATTCCTGCCTGGTTTCCTGCAGTTCTTTGAGGAGACGCGGAAATGCTTTGTTCACATCTTCAACATACAGCGCCGAATTCTTTATTTTCCTCTGAATCAAGCCTGCTGCTAAGAAAGACCATCCTAGGACATCGTCAATTACTATAGGAAGAGGAAAGGCGATGAGTGTCAATCCGATTTTCACCATATTGCCTTGGTTGCTTTCTTTGCAGAGGCGTTTGATGGATTCTAGCGTCTCTCTGTCTTCTCTGCTAGCATCGTTTAATATGGCGATGTTTTTTCTCCAGTCTTCACCTAATTCTCGCAGAATATTAGTTCTTCTCTTTAGTTCCTCCGTCTCCTTCAAAAACTCGCCTCCTTTGCTATTATTCTACAACATTAAGTCTCTGTAAACAAAAATCTTAGCATTAAAAATCTATGGCACTTGTTCTTCTTTTTTGAGCGTGCTAAGAATAAACATCGCAAATAACATTAATAAAACTCGCCTCCTTACCAGTAGTTTTTGAGAGAATCAAGTAAAAAAATCCGCAGCATGCTTAAATCCCAAACACCTAAATTATGAACAGCAATTTTTTGCATGGGATTTTATGATTTTCTAAACTCTTTAACTAATTTCTTATATGAATTTCTCATTTCCTTTGACGAAAAGAATAGTTTGTCAAGTAACTCTCCTTGAGGCGAATAATTTGGTGTATATTGATGTAAGAAGACTTAAATGCATAAAAAGCAAGCAATTCCACAGGGGAGAAATTGAAGTGATTCGCTTATTTTATCTTGTGTTGTTGCTCTCACTGTCTTTGCTTACGGGTGCGGTAAAAGTAAGCCTGAATACTGAGGTTCACGACGTAGCCGTCACTTATGTTGAGGTGGGGCGTCCTATGATTGGATTTTGGGGAACTACCCATATCGAGGTCGCTGTTCAGAATCTGGGAAATGTGAGTGAGACCTTTCAAGTAGCCGCTTATGTCACTAGGAATTCTGATAACGCCGCTTTCGGACCCGACGCCTATACCATCGACCTTGCACCTGGCCAAATCGATTATTTGCCTTTCATCTGGGGTCCGAACATTAACCCGGTAATCATGGTTTTTCCACCGCTGATCTACTCCTTTTTTCCGCCTCCTTGGCCTTGGCCACCCGATGAACCTTTAGCAGAAAATTTTACAGCGTGGGCGGAAGCTGATGTTCCGAACGACTCGGACTTTTCCAACAACATCTGCGTTAACGGAAATACCACAGTAGTGTGGTGGGTTATAGACGTTTGTCCGGAAGGACTAATCGACGTCAAAGACGTTGCTGCCATAGCAAAGGCTTTCGGCTCTTATCCAGAGCACTCGGCTTGGAACCCTTGCGTGGACTTTAACAGCGACGAGAAAATCGACATACGAGACATTGCAGCATGTGCCAAACACTTCGGAGCATTATACCCATAAACTACCCGATGTTGCAAGATTACAGATGGTGTCGCATGAGAGATTAGTTTTTATAGCTTTTGAAATGTCTATGTTATTTTCGAGAGTGCTTGTTTGTCTAAACATGGGTATATTCTTCTCACAAAGGAGAAATGGTGGAACAGACGTGTTGCCCAAAGGCTTGCTGGCAAAAAGGTTCAAGCTTTTGTCCGCAGAAACGCCGTAGGCCCAATCTATACAACAGTGTTGCTCTTCTATGTTAACCATCCCATACGAGAAATTAGAGGAACTGCCGACTTTGAAGAACGTGTTGTCGGTAAAATTGAAGAATTGTGGAGAGACTACAGCGAAGAAACGGTTTTCAAGTCGCGTGACGAATACTTGGACTTTATGCGGGGACGCCCCAAAGCTACATTCATAAGATTCAGAAATCTCCGTGAACTCCACCGACCCATTCCTCTAAAGAAAGTCCTTCAAGTTATAGGGATTTCTCGGCTATCTCGAAGTGGCAAATATTTAAGCAAAGAAGCAGTAAACATGCTACTGGGAGGCCACTATTGATTGCAGAGTTTTAATCCTCGAAAATTCACAAACAAACAAGTGAAAGAGCTAAAGAAGCTTGTTGGAAAGGAACGAGCCCTAATCGCCGTTTCAGGCGGCGTCGACAGTACAACAAGTGCTGTCCTAACCTACAAAGCCATCGGCAAAAACCTTCTCTGCGTAATGTTAGACGACGCCTTTATGCGAGAAGGCGAACCCCAACGCATCGCCCAACTAGTATCGCAACCCCCTATAAATCTGCCAATTAAAATATTAGATGTGCAGGAACGATTTTTGACAGCGCTTAAGGGATTGCTAGATGCAGAAGAAAAACGCAAAGCCTTCCGGGAAGCCTTCTATAAAGTCTTAGGCGAAACCGCACAAAAAGAAGGATGCAAAATGCTTGTTCAAGGAACAATCAAAGCTGACATAATGGAAACAACTGGTGGTGTAAAGACCCAACACAATGTCCTTGAACAAATGGGAATAAACACAGTTGAACGTTATGGCTTCAAACTAGTTGAACCCCTCGTAGCCCTTTACAAGTGGCAAGTTCGCATGGTTGCTCACCATCTGGGAGTCCCGGCAGAAATGGCTGAAAGGCAACCTTTTCCAGGTCCAGGCTTGTCTGTTCGTGTTGTAGGTGAGATTAAGAGGGATAAGCTTGATTCGGAGAAAAAAGCTACGACTATTGTTGAAGAAAATTTTGAGAAGCATCATCCAAGCCAATATTTCGCTGCAATCCTCGACAACAAAACCGTTTCGTATCCGAGAAACACGCACATTCAAGAAGTTGCTGCCCGTTTGCTCAATGTTCCTTCAAGGCACCTCTATGTAAAAGTCTTCGAAGCGAAAGCCACAGGGGTAAAGGAAGGAAAAAGAAAGTATGGCGGGATTGCAGCGTTGAAAGCCCAAACTGCCAACAGTAATTTTCATAATCCACCGTTATCCAGCCTTTTCGCCCTTCAAGCCAAAATTGTTACAGAAGACCCATTCTTCACTCGAATAGTATATGCAATAAAAGAAAAAGCTTCGGAGCAATCTTACGCCATTGTTTTGAGAGCAATCCAAACACGCGATTTTCTCACAGCAAAAGTATCCGAGATTCCATGGACAACATTAAATGAAACTGCTGACAAGGTTATGAAAGCTTGCCCAAATGTTTCTGCAGTATATTACGACGTAACACCTAAGCCTCCCGCAACCGTTGAAATGGAATGATGTAGAAATACATAAAGCCAAATGCCACGACATAGTAAGAGCAGAGGGATAAAAGTGGTGCTTGTAAGAGTTCAACGCATTGAATCAATCCGTGACCCAGAAGGAACACTCGGCAAACGCATAGAACTAGTGGAAGAACGCAAGATACCAAGATTTGCAATTCAACCAACTACAGAAGAGGCAAGGATGGTGCAAAGCGTAGTTCAAGCTCTGCAGCAACAACTCCCCGTACAAACAGTGAGAACAGGATTTAACCTGCCAAAAATCATCCTTTTCCTAACAGAACAAGAATATGACTTACTAGGCATAAAGTTTGACGTTAACCAAGTTTATGAAATCGAACTTTTAAATAGAAGCATAAAATTTAGCAAGGAAACCTAAGCGGAGACACACACTTCCTCTCTTATCATCCGTAACTTTGAATGGCGCGGATGAAAAGAAAGCACAAATATCATATTTCTAATGGCACGATAGACATCTTGTTCTTTCCAACTTTTACCCCAGTCACAGTAAACGGGGATTTCATCACCTGAATCACTTTTATAGTATACATAAATGGAGAGAAGTTTCGTCTTTGGAGAAAGTTCTGTTTCAAGCTGCAAAGAGTCAGCAACCTTGGCAACTGCAGAGCCTACAATTCTCAATCGTTCTACATGCGGCTTATCAGAAGCGTATATCATTAGTTTTCCGTTGTTTTCCAGCATACTTTCTTCACCAAGAGAGTGTCTGTTGAGACTCTTTTTAAGAGACGCGGAACAACGTCATTAAACAAAGTAGGGAGAGATCGGTGAAACTAATTGTTATGCGCCATCTGGAAAATAGTTATCTTTCTTTTGCACCTTAACAATTAGAGAGTAGGAAGTCTCATATGAAAGTTCGAGCCCACGTCTTTGTTAGGGGAAGAGTTCAAGGGGTTTTCTTTAGATCAGAAACTCGTCAAGAAGCACGCAAACATAAGGTGACTGGTTGGGTGAGAAATCTTCTTAATGGAGGCGTGGAAGCGGTTTTTGAGGGAGAGAGAGAAGATGTTGAGAAGCTGATTAAGTTTTGTAAAAGAGGCTCCAGTGGAGCGAGAGTGACCGAAATCGAAGTCTTTCAGGAGACTCATACAGGTGAGTTTGAGAATTTTCGAATTACGTGGTAGCTAAGTGGGCTTCTTATTTTGGAATTCTGAAGTGGGAGTCTCTGCCTGCACTAATGTACTCCCCGCCTGCTTCTCGGATGGTAGAGGCGATCTTTGCAAAGTTTTCAGACCCTAAGTATTGGCGAGGCGTGACTTTTATGAAGTCTCCTTTGTCTTCGAAAATGAGCATTTCCTCCAATTCCTTCGTGAACATCATCTTAATGTCTTCTATGCGCTTTCCTACGGGTTTAGGGGTTGGCATTTTAGGTGCAGCAACAATTGCAGCAGTTGGGGATGAAGGCGGGCTCACCGTCTTAAGAGATTTTGAAATGTCCTGCAAATCTTCTGAAACTCTTTTCAAAACATCTAGAACTTCACTTAATCTTTTCAATATGTCTTCGGTGTTTGGTTTTGCTTCGCTCATTTAGTTTTTCTTCCTTCAGTTTTCTATTATCCGTTTTAGTTCCTCATTTATTTTGTCCTTTTCGGACGGCATCGCAATGTAAAATAGTCTCTTCTGACATTTCTGGAAAGAGTTGTTTGAGGGCGAAAGTTGCTGGAAGTTGATGGAAGCCAAAAAAGTGGCAGTGGTACAATTCTTCGTTTGACGGTGGCTATGGCTGCAATTTTGAGTAAGTCTCTTCACATATTCAATATACGGCAGAAGCGCCCCCAACCAGGGTTGAAGCCTCAGCATTTAGAAGCTGTCTTGGCTGCTGCTAAGCTTTGCAACGCAACCATGGAGGGGGCCGAACTTGGCTCGAGAGAGCTGTGGTTCCATCCAAGCGAAATTGTTGGGGGGAAAGTGAAAGCGGAAATCGGCACTGCTGGAAGTATTCCAATGCTTTTAATCACTGTTCTTCCTATTTGCGCTTTCGCTAAAAATTCTGTTTTTCTTCATATTTCGAAAGGTGGCACCGACGTTTCCCACTCTCCTACAATAAATTATTTGAGTCACGTTTTTCTTCCAATTCTTGAAAAAATAGGATTAAGAGCTTCTTTAACGGTTCACAAATATGGTTACTATCCTAAAGGTATGGGTGAAGTTTCGATTGAAGTTCAGCCTAATCCTAAACTTACTTCTTTAGATCTTGAGCATTTCGGGCAGTTGGAATCTTTGAAAGGCGTGTCAGTATGTACTTTTTTAGCTGACCGAAGAGTCGCAGAGCGTCAGGCAGAGGCTGCTAACGACCTCTTGAAAACATATGGGTATGAGGTTGACATCCAAGTTGTTAACGATTTCTCGAATCCCTTCCAAAAAGGCAGTTCCATTGTGTTGTGGGCACAAACAAACAAGAATGCTCTCTTAGGCGGCGACGCTATTGGTGAACTTAGGAAACCCAGCGAGGTAGTGGGTAGAGAGGCTGCAGAGAACCTGTTACAGGAAATAGAAGCCAAAGTTACAGTGGATGTTCACCTTGCAGACATGCTTATACCTTACATGGCGCTGGCGGAAGGTAAGTCGGTTTTCCTCACACGATCAATGACTGACCATTTAGAAACCAATATGTGGCTTGCTCAAGAAATTCTCGGTGTGAAATTCGTAACAAACAGGGTCGGAAGTATATATAAGGTGGAGAAAAGAGCGTCTTGACTTTTAAAGCCCGAGTTAGAGGGATATACTCTACGGCAGTAACAAAGCTGCTATTAGACAGTGGCTTTGAAGTAGTCCAGCCTTCTCAGACAATGAGAGATAGGTTTAAACTTGATGAAACCATGAAATCGCCAGACATTGACATCTATGATAGGCGTAACAGACAGGGGGTTCATGTAGTAGGAACAGCTGAATCCCTTGCAGCCCTGAAGACTCTTCTGCTAGAACATTTAACTGATGTTATTTTTAGGAAGCAAAGTTTTCCAATAGATGGAATATACAAGGGCGTAATAAAGGAAGACCAAAATGGAGGATGTTTCATTTCTGTTGATCTAGGATCTACAGTCGGCAAGCTTCCGAAAAATGAAATTGACAAGAGCAAACCAGATAATAGCGTCGTAGTTCAGATTGAGAGAAGGCGAACTTCAGATAACAAACCTATGCTCAGCACGAAAATCAATATTCCGGGTGAATACGCTGTTTTAATATCTGAAGAAAAGGTCAAGGCTAGTTTGAAGATTCATGATCTGCGGAGAAGAATGCGTTTAATTGAACTGGGGAGAAAGCTTGTTTCTTCTGGTTGGGGGATTATATGGCGGACGACTGCGGTAGATCAGTCAGAGAAAGTTTTGGAAAGGGAGGTTCATCATCTTGTAGCGAAACGAGAAACAATCCTTGAGAAAGCAGAAGAAAAGAGGGCACCCGCAACGCTTTGGGGAGACCACTACTACATGAACGTGGAGTTTCCAGCCCTTTCTAAGGCTAACTTAGATATAGTCCGGGCAGAAATCACTTCAACCCTTGAATGTCATCATTACTACAAGACCTGCGGAAAAGCAGCTTCAGCAGCTCTGGAAATGGCGGAGAAAATGCTCGAAGACAAAACTGCATATGAAGAGATAAACCAGCTCTTTCACGCAACAATCGACCCAAATTTTCCGATTGAAGGTTCCATAATCAGCATTGAGCATGTCAAGCCAGACGGACAAGTTTTGCATTTAGGGAAGGCGCGGATAGAAAAACTCAGCAAAGACGAGTTGCGCTATTCTAGAGTTTTCAGGAATAAAGGAATCTATGACGGCTTAGGTACACCTAAAGAGCCAGATGACTATGCAATAACTGAGGCTAAAATTGGAGGTTGGTATTATGTAACGCGCTATTTTTCCAAAGGCAGCGCCTATAAGGGTACTCTCATTAATCTGCATACTCCTTTGGAACTTTATCCCAGATGGATTCGCTATGTAGATTTGGAAGTTGACCTTTGTTATTTGCCGGATGGCACCCATAAAGTAGTGGATGAGGAGGAGTTGGAAAAAGCAGTGGATAAAGGCTTTGTAAGCGCAAAACTAGCAGCTATTACTAAAGAAAAATTGTCGGAAATTTCTCGGAATTTCCAAGACAATTTTGTTTTAGAGGATTAACATTTAAAGAGTAAAGAATATAAGAGAGGCTGTATTGCTGAAATCTTTCGGGAGTAGTATGAGTTCTCTCTTAAAACTTCGAGCTTCCATGGTAGGAACTCTCGCAATAATCATCGGACTCTCCACCCTGTTCTTCACAGTTGTACTAAGCCTAACTGGAACTTTCAACATTACATGGCTACTTATCTTCGTAGTCGGCTTCAACATTCTCCAATGGCTAATCTCACCATATCTCATTGACGCCATCTACCGAGTTCGCCCAATCTCACAATCAGAAAACCCCGAACTGCACGCTAAAGTGGAGCAGCTAAGCCAGAAAAGCGGCATCAAAACACCTAAACTAATGCTAGCTCGCATTCCCATTCCAAACGCCTTCGCCTATGGCTCTCCCATTACCGGCAAGAGAGTTGCTGTCACAGAGGGTTTAATGAAAACCTTGGAAAGCGAGGAAGTTGAAGCAGTTCTTGGACACGAACTGGGACACTTGAAACATCGAGACGTACAGGTAATGATGTTCGTCTCCATCCTACCGGCAATCTTCTATTACATAGGCTACTCTTTCATGCTTTCTTCAATGTTTGGAAGAAGCCGAGACAACAGCGCCGGCGCAGCAGCAATTATTGGACTAGTCAGCCTATTCCTGTATTGGATACTTACCCTATTCACGTTGTATCTAAGTCGCTTACGAGAATATTTTGCCGATCGTCACAGCGCCTCCATCGTTGAAGACGGACCGAGAAAGCTCTCCGAAGGCTTGGCTAAAATAGTTTATGAGAGCGGACGAGTGAAAAAGAGAATACCAAAGGCGGCACAGCTAAGCTCTTTCAAAGCACTATTCATATCCGACCCTGATAGAGCTGCTGCAGACACCAAAGCGATGGCTCAGTATGGAGCAAGCGATAGAAAACTGGTTGAGGACGTACTGCAGAGAAAAGTCACAGGAGTCGACCGATTTTTAGAGCTGTTCTCTAGCCATCCAAACATTGTGAAAAGGTTGAAGGCTCTTCAGAGGCTTTCATAAAAGCTTGGACAAAGCTATTTTACTATTAACTTCGCAAACTCTTCATTTCGAATCAGCATCTTAACGGTCTCTATGTCTTTGTAAACCACTCTATCTTCTCTAAGAGGCGACACCCTTTTTCTTATAATGTTATATGCAGCTCTAGTGCCTTTCCCAAGCTTTTCCGGTCCTCTAAATTCAATACCCTGCGACGCCGACAACAGTTCAATGGCAACAATATACTCTGCGTTTCTAAGAATCTCCACTGCCTTTCTTGCAGCAATAGGACCCATACTCACAAAGTCTTCAAAGTTAGCAGATGTGGGAATTGAATCGACACTAGCCGGATGGGCTAAGGACTTGTTTTCTGAAGCCAAAGCTGCCGCTGTATATTGTAGCGTCATAAAGCCACTTTGTAAGCCTTTTTTAGCCTTGTCAGGTATTAGGAAAGGGGGAAGACCTCTGCTCAAACTTTCATCCATCAACCTTGCCGTCCTTCTCTCTGAAAAGTTGCCAACCGTAGCTAAGACGATGGCAAGATAATCCATAACAGCGGAAATTGGCTGCCCATGAAAGTTTCCCCCAGACAAGCACTCTTCTTCTACCGTGAAGACAAGTGGGTTGTCAGTTGCAGAATTAACTTCCACTTCCACAACGTCTCTCACATAACTTATTGTGTCACGAACTGACCCTAAGACCTGAGGGACACACCTCAAAGAATACGGGTCCTGCGAATACTTGTTTTCCTTCACTGCCTCGTTTCTAGACTTTATTAATTTGCTTCCTGATACGAGTTTCCGTATGTTTTCGGCGCTCTCAACCTGTCCCTTATGCGGTCTTACGCTGTGAATTTTCTCGTTGAAGGCATCAATTATTCCACTTAGAGCTTCGAGGCTCATGGAAGCAGCAACTTCTGCAGTTTTCACTAAAATCTCGGCGTCATGAACGGCAAGAGCTGCAATAGCTGTCATCATCTGAGTGCCATTGTTTAAGGCAACACCCTCTTTCACGTCTAATTCTATAGGCGGAATGTTGGCTTTCTTCATAGCTTCTTTTCCATCCATGACGACGCCTTGAAACTCTGCTTCGCCTTCCCCAATCATCACCAAAACCGTATGAGAAAGAGGAGCCAAATCACCACTTGCACCTACAGAGCCTTTCTCCGGAATAACTGGGTGCACGCCTTTGTTAATCATCTGCATCAGTGTCTCCAAAGTTTTCAAACGTACTCCAGAATAACCTTTAGCTAGCGTATTGGCGCGCAAGAGCATCAAAGCCCTTATTACATCTCTACTTAATGGTTTTCCAACACCAGAAGAATGGCTTCGAATGAGATTTACCTGAAGCTGCCTAAAATCTTTAGGAGAAATAGTAATGTTCCCAAAAGCACCGAAACCGGTTGTCACTCCGTAGATGGTCTTCTTTTCTTTTACAAGACGCTCTAAGGTTTCACGTGCTTTTTCAACTTTTTTCTTAGCTTTTTCAGAAATAGCAGCAGTGGCGTTTTGACGAGTAACAGCAACTATGTCTTCGATGGTTAATGTTTCTCCGTCAATAATTACTTTTTTCATGAGCTTTTCTTCCATGCAGAAAGTATTCTGATGCGGCTTATTCTTCCCAGGGCACACGAATGTCAGCATAAACTACTCGGCGTTTGGCTCTTTTTTCCTGCTCTCTAACCCAAGCTTTCAACCCTATCTTCTTCAACCGCTTCCCATCCTGAATCGCCATAACATAGTGCTCAGCTAGATGCTTAATGAGGTTGCATGGGTATTCTGAGCAAAGGGGGCAACTGTCCACTCCTTTCTTTTTAGCACATTCTCTTATTTTGCAATCTGGGGGGCCTCCTGCTGTTCTGCAGGTGCAGTCTATTTTTACAAGCGTGTTTAAGAAATTCCAGAATATCGGAAATGTGTCTTTCATGGATGGAACGTATTTGTAATACCAGTTTACCCCTTCTTCGTGAAGTGTCTCTTTTAAGAGCTTTGCACGCTCGGGAATCCTGCTTCTATGGGCGCATAAACCACAGTAGAGTCCGCAGTACGCAACAAGGCGCAGCGGATTCTCAGCCATGTTGTCTTTCTCTTTTTTCAATTCACTCACTCCAACATAGGCATCTTAAATGCATTTTTCTTCGCTATTTTTTTGGCTTTCTTATAGCCTGCATCTGCGTGTCTTACAATGCCGATTCCCGGGTCGGTTGTTAAAACTGTTGTTAAACGTTTTTCCATCATCTTCGTCCCATCTGCCACGAGGCACATACCCGCATGAATACTATAGCCTATACCTACACCGCCGCCGTGATGAACTGAAACCCAAGTTGCGCCACCCACCGCGTTAAGCAATGCGTTCAGTATCGGCCAGTCAGCGATAGCATCGCTGCCGTCCATCATGCTCTCGGTTTCACGATTTGGCGAGGCGACGCTACCACAGTCCAAATGGTCACGTCCAATCCAGATGGGTCCGGAAAGTTCGCCTTTGCACACCATGTCGTTGATGATTTTTCCAAATTTAGCTCTTTCTCCAAAGCCTAGCCAGCAGACACGGGCAGGCAAGCCTTGAAACTGTACTTCTTTTTTTGCTTTTTGTATCCAGCGGCACAGTTCTTTGTTGTAGGCAAATTCTTCGAGCACGACATTGTCCAGTTTATAAATATCCTCTGGAGTACCTACCAATGATGTCCAGCGGAAGGGGCCTCTTCCTTCGCAGAACATGGGTCTAATGTAGTGCTGCACAAAACCTGGATAGCTGAAGGCGTCTTTGCATCCAGCGTCATAGGCTTGCTGTCGCAAATTGTTACCATATTCAAAGACTATTGCGCCTTTCTGCATCATCTCAATCATGGCTTCCACTTGAATCTTCATGCTTGCCTTTGCTTTTTTGATGTATTCTGCTGTTTTCTCCTGCCTCAGCTTGTCAGCCTTTTCCTTAGAAAGGTCTTTTGGGTAGTATCCGTTAAGAGGGTCGTGAGCAGAGGTCTGATCTGTTAAAACGTCTGGTATTATTCCTCTTTTCACGAGTTCGGGATGTACTTCAGCTGCGTTACCAAGGAGCCCTATGCTCTTTGGTTTTCCTTCGCTTTTAGCGTCCATTGCCATACCAGATGCATCTTCAAGGTCATCAGTCCAAGTTTCTAGAAATTTGTGTCTAAGGCGTCTCTCTATAGCTCTCTTGTCAATCTCCACCACTAATGCTACACCTTCATTCATAGTCACCGCAAGAGGTTGTGCGCCGCCCATTTCGCCCAAACCCGCTGTTAGAACAAGCCTTCCACGCAAACTTCCGCCAAAATGCTCCTTTGCAACTGCTGCCAACGTTTCGTAAGTGCCCTGTAAGATTCCCTGAGTGCCGATATAAGACCAAGACCCTGCGGTCATTTGACCAAACATTATCAAGCCTTTCTGCTCCAACTCGT
>Ga0209635_10002865_pt1 | contig 13360 bp, 15 predicted proteins | sample DeeMarSWOR230_32_FD_187463 | JGI IMG/M metagenome (GOLD analysis project Ga0209635, IMG submission 187463) | Marine sediment microbial communities from White Oak River estuary, North Carolina - WOR-2-30_32 (SPAdes) (version 2) | ecosystem: Environmental > Aquatic > Marine > Intertidal zone >...
CCTGCTCGCTTGCCAAGAGTATTCCAACGGCAATTGCAAGGTCGAAGCAGGAGCCCACCTTCTTTACATCAGCGGGCGCCAGGTTCACGGTGAGACTACCAAGGGGAAACTGAAACCCCGAATTCCTGATGGCAGCGTTTACCCGTTCACGCGCCTCCCTCACCGCAGGATCAGGAAGACCGACAATCGATTGCTGCGGCAGCCCTTTTTTCAGGTCGACCTCGACTTCAATAATGGAGGCATCGATGCCCAGTAGCGTTGCTGATCTAAGCCGACAGAACATGTATTCCTAGTAACAGCGTAACTGGGTATTCTGTTTCAGGCGGAGGAGTCAGTGCTCTCTGTTTTCATACTGGAAGCGTTTTTTAATGACAAATCCCATGGAATTCTTGCCCTTCACTCTCTCAATGATGCCGAAACTTCCACCACCGAGGTAGAACATCTCTTCCTTGGGATTGAGCTGGTAGGATTTCTTCAGTTCTTTGAGGATGCAGTCGAAATGGGCCTTTTTTCCAGTTTCCTGATGCTCGATGGCTGTCATGGTAACATTCAAGGGACGGTTACAGATCGGGCAGATGTACCGCGGCCCCCTCTTCTTCGGTCTGTAATGATGATATCTCTTGGATTTTTTGTGGTAATTCTTGCTCAAGAGCCCTCCCTGTATAGTCTGGTTCTCTTCTAAATAAACCATAAAAATCCTGAATAGGCAAGTCATCTCTGTCTGGGGAGAGGAAGCTTACTTCATGAGTCCGGAGGTGAGAGAATTGGCAAGCTTGACAACCGCTTCAGTGAGATACTCTTCATTGTTGATCATGGTTTTGAGCTGCTCTATTCTGCTTCTTCGAAGTGTATTTAGGTCGATCTTCTCCTTTTTTATAACCGGTGATTTCGGTGGAGACTTTGCTCTTATCTTACCCATTGCACTTGGTCTTAGATCTGGAATGCACTTTCGATGTAATCCAGGTTACTGCCATCCACACTAGCCACATCGAAGCGAACATTGTGGTCCTGCAACCCCTTCCTTTCTACGTAGTAACGTGCAACAGAAACGATATTCCGTTTCTTCCTTGCGGTAATCGACTCCAAACCCTGTCCGTACTCATCGCTGTTCCGTACCTTGACCTCAACGAAGACAAGGATATCGTTTTTCAAGGCTATGATGTCGATCTCACGATGCTGATACCTGAAGTTACGATCCAGTATCATGTAGCCTTTTTCGATGAGGTATTGGTGTACAAGTTCTTCCCCCTGTCTCCCCTTCTCGATATTACTCATTGAACAGCTGCTTCAAATAGGATGTAGAAAGCGGTTTCGTTATGAATATGTTAGTCTTCTCCTGCAGATCCAGAACCTTCTCTCCGTCCGCTACCCTTTCTCCGAACTCGTCGATCAGAACCGAAATTCTGGGCCTAAGCGGAAGCTCGGGGTTGGCACTCACTACCCTGCCGATTACGTTGTTGTTGAGTTGCACGATACTTCCCACCGGATAGATTGCCATGTTTGAAAGAAAAGCCTTGACGAGATTGGGGTCGAACTTTCGATTTGACTCACTGAGAATGGTTTTCATGGCGCTGTAGGAAAGATGCTCGTCCCGGTAGCTCCGTTTCCTCGTCATTGCGGCAAACACATCGCAGATGGAAACGATCTTTGCAAACTCAGAAATTCCTTCACCCTTGGATTTCCTGGGATAGCCTGTTCCGTCGTAGGCCTCATGGTGCTGCAGGGCAATGGTTGCTATTTCATTTGTGAGTTGAAGTTCCTTGGTAATGATACGGTACCCGTATATGGGATGGGTCTTGATACGGTTATACTCATCAGGGGTCAGCTGTGTTTTCTTTTCGGTAATATAGCTCGGGACACGTACCATGCCTATATCGTGGAGCAGTGCACCGACACCGAGAGGAATGAGACGGTGTTTACCGTAGTCGAGGGTAATGCCCGTCACAATAGCCAGAATGGCAACGCTCGCTGCAAGGGTGTACATATACTTGCCCCCGTGTTCAGCCGCCACCACTTCCAGAGCACTGTTCTTGTCCTCTCTGATCTTCTCGATGATGCGATCGATTACATTCAGAATCTTCTCCTTATCGTACCCAACGCCGTTTCGTATCTTCTCGAATATATCTTCAACCATGAGCACCATCTCATCGTAGAGGTCTCCCATCGTCTCGGTACTGCTCTTGACTTCCCCTCCCTCTCCCCCCTCCATCATCTCGGTGAGTTTGTGCACCTTTTCCTTCAGGGATTCACGCCGGGAAGAGGGTTCCTCACCGTGCTTCACCATAACTCCGGTGGTTTCCACCTCTTCGATGCCCCACTTGACAAGACGTTTGATGTCCTCGTCCTTGAGGGGGACCATGGGCGCGACAAGAATGTTGTTCCTATCTATGTAAACGGCTTTGTCAAACACCATTCCCGGTTTCAGCTCTGCAACCCGAATCTTTCTTGTCTCCATGCTATTCACCAAGTTTTAATTTATACACAAATGCAAGAATTTCCGCAACGACCTCGTAAACCTCTTCGGGGATGTAGTCACCCACTTCGAACCCCATGAGGGCTTGTGCCAGAAGTGGATCATACTCGATGTGTATGCCATAATCCCGTGCAACCTGCACTATCAATTCAGCAACCCGATCGGCTCCCTTCGCCACGATCCGGGGCGCAGATTCGTGCTCTCTGTACCGAAGCGCAACGGCCCTTTTCTTCATCGTCTACATCTTCACATCAATAGTTTTGAGGAAGTTGAAATGGCTGAAGTCTTCCTCCCTGTAGGGTGTGAAATTGACAAGCACCTTTCTGTCATATTTCAGCGATCTGAGACCGCGTATGAGCATGTCGATGTTCTGCTTCAAGATTTTCTCGATTTCTTGGCTGTTTGTGGATAGCGTGCAGTTAATGACGTCGTAATCAACGAAAACGAGAAAAGCAACTCTTCTCTCGCCATCGAGATGGATATTGAGAAAGAATCCATCTCCCATGCCCTCCCTGTTACAGGCGAGCTTCAACTCGGCGGCACTGTTCCTGCGACCGATCTGCAGCGGCAGCAGGAAGTAGAAGGAATCAGGGTTGAGAAAGTTGTGAAGGCTCTCCAGAACCAGGTATCCGGTAATATCCCCCTTGCCTCTGAGTGAGGGACCGATACCGCGATTGACAATACTCCGCTGGAAAGATCTTCTGATCTCCCTTCTATCCCCCTTTACGAGCACAGACAGGGCTTTTAAAAAATTATCGGTGTCAAATAAACGATGAATAAATGATTTTTTCCCACCCTGAAGTTCGGAAAGCAGCCTTGAATTGGTCGGCTGTTCCTCTTTCGTGAGGTCTTTTATGAATCTGAGTTCGATGCGCGGCTTGAGTCTCTGTACCTGTGCGATGAAGAGTTTTGTGGGAATGGGCCCTAGGTGACGTGCCAGGTGACGTATTCCCCTGAGGCTGATGAGCAGGTGCCGGTTGTCCAGCCTTTCGAGGACCCGTACCCGCACAAGGCTTCCGATCCCGAGTTCTCCGGACGATTTCCCCCGAACCCCGCTCAGGGCTGTGCCTTTAATTTCCATTTATCATAGACGTTTCGTACGGGAACGAAAGAGATCCGGTGCAGAACCGTCGGCCCGTATCGCTCAAGAGCCTCCCTGTGAACCACCGTAGCGTATCCCTTGTGAGAGGCGAACCGGTACTCCGGATATCGGTCATGATACCGGATCATCACATCGTCCCTGTAAACCTTGGCCACAATGCTTGCCGCCGCGATTGAAACACTCCTCTCGTCACCTTTTGTGATTGAGAGCGAACTAATTGAAATATCGTAAAGTTTTACAGCATCGATGAGCAAAAAGTCGGGATCGAAAGGCATGTTCTGAAGAGCGGCCTTCATGGCAAGTCTCGTTGCATTGTATATGTTCACCTGGTCGATGACTTGTGGTTCAGCTGAACCGACACCGACGGCTAAGGCCTGGTGCAGTATCTTCTCATTGAGCAGTCGACGCTGCCGGTCACTCAGCTTCTTCGAATCATCGATACCCGGCGGTACGTTGTGCGGGTCAAGCACCACACATGCAGCCACAACCGGACCTGCCAGTGCTCCCCTACCCGCCTCGTCCATTCCCGCAATTCTTTGGTAACCCCGTGCCCGGGCCATGTTCTCGAACATACATCTGGTCTGGTCCCCAAAGCTGAACAATCGGGTATCCTCAAAGAGTTTTTAAGAAAAAATGTGTACAACGACGTGCGACAAATCTTGGTACTGTTGATCGGTATGCCCTTAGCAGAACCGCCTGAATCGGTGTTAAAAATATGTGTACATCCACAGATACTGAACTATCTCAAAAACACGCGTGCTCACTTGATCAATTGTTTGACTTGAGCTGCTTTTCCGATCTTACCGCGCAGATAGTACAGTTTCGCCCGCCGCACCTTGCCTGGCCTGACCACTTCGATCTTTTCGATGCGCGGTGAATGTATGGGGAATACGCGCTCTACGCCCACACCGTACGACTCCCTTCTGACGCGGAAGGTTTTTCTGTTCCCGCTGTTCTTGACCGCGATGACATAGCCCTCAAATACCTGGATTCGTTCCCGCTTGCCCTCCACGATCTTCACGTGTACCCGAACCAGATCACCGATCTTGAATGGCAGCTCATCATATTTGATGTATTCCTTTTCAATGTCATTAACCACGTTCATCTTTTCTCTCCTCTTCTATCTCTTGTAATAACTGCTCATACAGCCCGGTCAATCGCTTCCTGTCAAGCAGGTCCGGCCTCTTCTCGAGGGTGTTGATCAGCCTCCGCTTCATGCGCCATCGCTCGATACGGCTATGATCCCCGGAAAGAAGGATCTCTGGAACACGCATTCCCCTGTACTCGGCAGGCCTCGTATACTGTTCATACTCGAGCAGCCCGGTCTCATCGAAACTTTCCTCCAGCTTCGATGTGCGGTTCCCCAGTGTGTCGTCGATCTCCCTGGTAATTGCATCGATCAGTACGGCCGCAGCGATCTCGCCGCCCGTCATGATGTAGTCGCCAATCGAGATTTCCTCATCCACAAAGGTCTCTATCACACGGTGATCGATACCCTCATAGTGACCGCAGATGAGTGTAATCTCCGGTTTCTGGGAAAGCTCCCTGACCAGTTCCTGATTGAGAAGCCTGCCCCTTGGGCTCAAGCAGACCACGTAACCGCGCTCACCGATGCTCTCCAGGGCCCTGAACAAAGGGTCCGGTGTGAGCAGCATCCCCCGTCCACCGCCGAAGGGGGCGTCATCCACCTTGCGGTGCTTTTCACGGCTGTAATTCCTGATATCGATGAGATCGATTTCGATAACACCCCTCTCAATCGACCGTTTCAATATGCTTTCGCAGAAAAAGCAACCAATCGTATTGGGAAAAAGCGTCAGAATATGGAAGACATGTACTGAACGCATTTCCTACAACAGTCCGTCAATGGGATCGATGAGGATTTCTTTGTTCCTGGTGTCGATACTTCTGATCACATCGCGCACTGCGGGTATCAGGATCTCCCCGTCGGGCGATCCCTCAGGCCGGACGAAGTATACATCGCAGCTCCCCGCGTTCTGAATATCGAACACCCTGCCTATAACTTCTCCCTGAACCGTTTTAACCGTGCATCCCTGTATGTCATAGTAGTAATAACTGGAATCATCGATCGTGGCAGCGTGTTCCCTGTCGACGTACACGAACTTCTCCCTCAGCTCTTCGGCATCGTCCCGTGAACCGATGGTTTCCAGTTTAATGAAAACCGCATTGTTCGTTATTCTGACCCGTTCGACTGCCTCTCGCTGAAAACCGCCACTGGTTTCGAGATACACAAACCTTATGTCCCGAAACCGTCCGATGTCATCGGTGATGGGGAGAAGCTTCACTTCACCCCCGATGCCGAAGGGTCTCAGAATCCTCCCGATGACGAGATACTCGATACAACTATCCACTCTTCGATCTCTGCGTGTGCTGACTAATGAATATATTAAGACACTTCCCAAATTAAAAGAGGATTCTGGCCTTTCGAGTTCGCTCAACCCAGTATATCGAGGCTGATCCGCTTACCCGACTTGGCAATTGCAGCGTTTAGAATGGTTCTGATCGCTTTGGCAATTCTTCCGTTCTTGCCAATCACTTTCCCTATATCGGCAGGAGCTACTTTCAGTTCAAATATGGTCGATTTTTCTCCCTCAACCACATGTATCTCAACCTCATCGGGATCGTCCACGATAGCTTTTACTATATATAAGAGGAACTCTTTCTCTTGCATGGGACCACTCCTTCCCCGTAATCGACGGACTGCTCGCTATTTTACGTGTATTCCCTTCTTGTTCAGCAGAATCTTAACCGTATGTGACGGACGAGCCCCCTTGCTCAGCCACTCTCTGATCCGCTCCTCGTTCAGTTTGACCTCATTTTCCTCCTTTTCAAGGGGATGATAGATTCCCAGGTTCTCTATATATGCACCATCTCTCTTCTTGCGCGAATCCACGACTACCATCCTGTAATAGGGCTTCTTCTTCGTACCTGTTCTCGTTAACCGAATCTTTACGCTCACCCTGATTCCTCCTGGATTATATTGAAATAGTCACCCCTCTATTCATTATACATGTTCATGATGCAGACCATGGGCACGCTGATTCATCCTGCTGTAATCCATCGTCTGCCAGGAACTAATATAATTTTCACCCTATGCTAAGTAAAGTACTAGTTCCTACTGTGCCCGAGGCTGCAGGAATGACCATTTCCCCGGCCATGGGTGATAGCCGACTGCCCGTCAGAATCCCCGCATCAGTGATTGGAGAGCGTTTCCCCGTTGAGGACCTCCCCTTCGGAACCGCTTCATGAGCTTCTTCATCTGATCGAAATTGCTGAGCAGACGATTAACGTCATACACCGTCGTTCCGCTTCCCAAGGCGATTCGCTTTCTCCTGCTGCCGTTGATCATCTTATAGTGGGCCCTCTCATAAGGGGTCATGCTGTAGATGATTGCCTCAGCGCGCTTCAGCTCCCTCTCATCGAACTTCAACGGTGTCTTTTTTGGAATTCCAGGCATCATCTCGAGAAGATTCTCGAGGGGACCCATCTTCTGAAGCTGCTTGAGCTGATCGAGAAAATCACTCAGATCGAAAGTGTCCTTCTGTATCTTTTTCTCGAGTTTACGTGCCTTTTCCAGGTCAAAGTCGGTCTGTACCTTCTCAACCAGCGTTACAATATCGCCCAGGTCGAGTATACGTCCCGCAATACGTTCGGGATGAAACTGCTCGAAATCATCGACCTTCTCTCCGACTCCTATGAACTTTATGTGCTTACCCGTGATATAGGACATGGAGAGCGCTGCCCCACCCCGCGCATCGGAGTCCATCCGGGAGAGGATGAGTCCCGTTATACCGATCATCTCGTCGAAGCCCTGGGCTATCTTCACGGCGGCCTGCCCTGTGGCTGCATCGGCAACGAGGAGGATTTCGTGAAGGCGGACTGCCTTCTTGAGAGCCTCGAGCTCGCGCATCATCTCATCGTCCATCTCCAGACGCCCGGCAGTGTCGATTATCACGGCCCCGTAGCTGTTCTCCCGTGCGTACTTCACTGCCTCGGTACAGATTTTGACCGGGCTGTTCTTTTCCAGACTGAAGGTATAGTACCCGTTCTTTTCCCCAAGCATTTTCAACTGCTCCACGGCAGCGGGCCGGTAAATATCCGCCGCAACGAGAAGGGGTTTCTTGTTGTGACTTCGTTCCACAAACCGGGCAAGCTTCACAGCGGTTGTCGTCTTTCCTGACCCCTGCAGCCCGCAGAGCATGATACTGGAAATGCCACCGCTTCCTATCTCGAGCTCGTGCACCGTGCCTCCCAGTATGCTGACCAGATAGTCATGCACGATCTTGGTAAATTGCTGGGCGGGGGTGACACTTCTAAGCACCTTCTCCCCGAGCGCCTCTTCGGTGGCACCGTCGATGAACTCCTTTACCACCTTGTAGTTGACATCAGCCTCGAGCAGTGCAAGCTTGATATCCCTGAGCCCTTCCCTGATATTATTCTCGTTGAGGCTGCCCCACCCCCTCATCTTCTTCATGATATCGGACAACCTGCCCGAAAGTGAATTCAGCACGATAGGCTCCTGGTGGTTGTGTTAAATCTGCCCTACAAGTTATCCATGAGACGAGCTCCAGTCAACAATCCATTCCTCTGGATTGACCTGTATGCAGTCACTGATAGTTGAAGAAATTTTTTTCGTAAAATCTTACCCTCTCGTGGGCCCTTTCGAAATACACCGATGAGGTGTGTTCATCGGTTATGATTCTGTAGTAGTGATACGCCTTTTCTATGTCCCGCGTCGCCCCCGGTGAGTCGCATATCGTGGCGATTCTGAAGACAACCTCGTCATCCGCCCCGCCCCGTGCTATCCCTTCCTCGTACCAGTGGAGCGCCTGCTCCTGTTCATTGAGTTTGAAGTAGATGTCACCGAGTCTCCGCGCGACCCCGGCGCTAGAGGGGCCGTCGCTCTGGTAAAGGCGTTCATAATCCTGCGCCGCATCAATGAAACGCCCGCTGTGGTAGTGCACCTCCGCTCTTCTTTCCAGGGCCTGCGATTCCTGAGGTCCCCTCCCCTCCGCTATCACTGCATCCAGGAAGGCGAGCCCGTCCTCCTCCCTTCCAGCCTGCAGCGCGATGTCCGCAAGGAGAAGACGCGCGTTGCTCCCACTGGCGCATTTCTCACAACTGGCAAGGTATCTGCCAAGCTCTGTCTCAGCTTGATCGTACTGGCCGTTGCGGAAGAATCGCTTACCTCGCCTGTAGTAATCCTCCTCGTCAACACGCGGCACCTTGACGATGCTGTTGCTCTCGTCGACATAGTAGAGCTCACCTTCCCCTGTCTCCCGCTGTTTTACCGGCGCCATGGCAGTCTTCAAATCAGAATCGTCTTCGATCGCTGGTGCATCCTCCTTTTCAACTCTTTCTCTCAACGGTTCAGCCTTTTCGGCAGCCTGCTCCGGCTTGCCATCAACGGCTTCCTGTACAGCTCCTGCGGTCTCGGTCTCCCTCTCCTTCTCCGGCCCCACATCCGCAGTCGTTACCCTCTCTCTGAGTGCCTTCACCCTCTCTTCAACCAATTTCCCCCTCGTGCTCTCTTCTTCCTGCGCGGTTGATTCGGAGGTCGTCTCCTCGACAGCGGTAACGCTATCTCCAATCCTCACAACCAGTTCTATATGGGTGTCCCTGAAGCTAAGCACCATGTACGCATCGCCCGAAGCTGATGGCTGCATGATGAAGATGGTGCGGTCAGAATCGACGATACGGGACTTGAAGAGGAGCCTGGAACGATCATAGCGGTTCAGGTACCAGCCCTTGTACCGGAGGATGAGCGTAAATTCCGCCTCCCCCTGAACCCTGATCTCTGCCGGTGGATTCTCCGGGTCGACGGTGAAGGTCTGATTCGCCACCGCTGAAAGTGAAGGAAAAATCGCGGAAAGAAGGCTAAAGGCAAGGATAACTGCACGCCCTGTTCTCATGGCTCTGCAATCTCGTTCACAGAGGTGAGTATGTCGAGCTCTTCACCCATGAACTGGAATGGTTTCACCTCGGATTGCACCCCCCTCTCCCGATGCATGATGAGCTCGGAGAGCTTCACGGGCATGAGTTCGATTTCGTCGATGAACTCGGGATGCCGGTCGAAGTAGAGTGTACCGTGCTCGTCATCAGCGGCAATTCGTGGAAACACGGGTTGAGGGATGAGAAGACCTGTCACACCCTGAACAGGCTCCTTGGTTCCTGCAGTGAAGGGCATTGCCTCCAATTCCTCAAATGCAGGCTTGCGTTGGCTCATGCCGATGATGAACCCGACAGCCACCGCCACTGCGATCGCTGCCACTGCCGCGACCACGATCACTTTGAGATTCTTTCTCACAGGTTCGAGAAAATCACTCAACTGCCTGCTCCATCAGCTCGAGTGACACAACCTTTGATACGCCCAGCTGTTCGGTCGTGACACCGTATATCACGTCTGCAAACTCGATGGTTCTCCGGTTATGGGTGATGATGATGAACTGCGTGGTTTCCGTAAACTCTTTGAGAAGCTTGAGAAACCGGATCACGTTTTCTTCATCCAGGTCATGGTCCACCTCATCGAGCATGCAGAAGGGGCTTGGCTTCACCATGAATATGGAGAACAAAAGTGCAATGGCTGTCAGACTCATCTCTCCCCCTGACAGCAGAGACCGCCTCTTTGGTGACTTGCCAGGGGGATAGGCGAGAATTTCCACGCCGGTGTCAAATATGTTCGCCTCGTTGGTGAGATACAGGTCGGTTTTTCCGCCGCTAAAGAGCCTCCTGAATATGCTGTTAAAGTTAGAGCGCACCTTTTCGAAGCTCTCCATAAAGAGCTCCTTGGAGGTTTTCAGCGTCTTCGAAACGATGAGATTAAGATCCTCCTTAGCCCTTACCAGGTCCGCCCTCTGGGCCTTGAGGTACTCATAGCGCTTGTGAACCTCCTCGAACTCTTCGATGGCCATGGGATTGACCTGGCCGAGGGCAGCAATCTCATTTCTGATCTGCACTCTCTTCTCGTTGATACTCTTCAGATCGACCTCACCCTCGGGCTTGAACAGCTCGAGGGACTGACTGTAGCGCTCCTTGAATGACTCGATTATGGTCTCGATCTTTGAGGAAAGCTCAGCATTCCTTATTTCCATGGATTCAACGCTCTTGCTGAGCCCCTGGACCTTTCTTGCCTTTTTCTCGATATCCGATTCGTTTCTCCTGATGGTTTTCAGGATATTGTCAATGAGGCTGTTCTGTTCTTTCGTGGTCTGGGTCAGGCGTGATTTTGCCCTCTCAATCTCCGTTCGCTCCTCGTTGAGGCGGTCGATATCCCCCTGCAGTGCCTTCACCCTCTCCTGCGAAGCCGCAATATCGAACTCGGTGTCCTGCAAATGCTCCTCACTCTGGCTCAGCTCGGAACGCAGTCGCTTGAGGTGTTCCGCGGAGTTTCGTTCCCGCACCCTGTTCGCTGCGATGTCCGGCCGAAGACTGTTGATGAGCTCTTCAAACTTCTGCTTTCTCTCACCGTTCAGCCTGCTCTCCTCGCCGAGATGCTCGTTCTCCTTTTTCAGATCACCTTGCTGCTGGAGCAACGCATCGATCGTGCCGTCGATCTGTTCCTTCTTCGCGTGGGGTCCCTCCTTACCGAAGAGCACGCGGCTCAACTCGTCCTGCATCTCCATTACGGTATCGAAGTCGGACTGGAGCTCAGCCACACGCCTTCTCATTTCACCGATCTCATCGGAGAGTTCCTGCACGAGGGGCTTGAATCCCCGACTGGAAACTGAAAACTCCAAGTCCTGCAGTCTGACAGCGTGGTATTTGAGAACGCTCTCTATCTTCTGCAGGGAAACGTGTATCCTCTGCACGAGCTCGGTCTTCTTACTCTCGCTTTCGCTGTGGCGCACCTTCACCTCGTCGATCTCTTGAATGAGTCGGTCGATAACCCCACGAAGCGCCTCTCGAAGCCCACCCAGCTCTTCTTCCATCTCATCGATGTTCCGGTGATTGGATTCAATACGCTGCCTGTTCTTTGCCAATACTTCTCCGAGATGCTCAACCTCAGACAGGTAACCCCCGAGCTTCTCCTCCTGGGAAACGATGAGTTGCAGCAGTTCCTGCCTGTTCCGCTCCTCATCAACGATGCGCGCTTCCAGATCGCGCTTGCGCTCCTTGGAATCGGTTATGATATTTTCCTTTTTCGCGATCTCACCTTCTATCTCATGAATCCTGTCACCGATGTGAGTAACCTTCGAATCGATAGCCTCTACAGCGGCATTCTTCCTGTAGATCTCGTCGCGGATCTGCATGATTTCGGTTTCGAGTGTACGCACCCGTTCCGTATCTCGCTTTATCTCCTCGTTGAGCGATTCAGTCCTGGTCGTCAGCTCATCCCGCTCTGATGAAAGCCGGTGAAGCTCCCCGGTGTTTTTTTCCACCTGTGCCTGTAGGCTGCGGACCCTTTCGTAGTTGTAAAGCGTCTCGAACCGGATCTCCTCGTTCTTTAACCTCCTGTAGGTACGAGCCTTTTCCGCCTGGCGCTCCAGGTTACGGTATTCCTTCTCGACCTCCCTGATAATGATATCGAGCCTGACGAGGTTTTCGTCAGTTGCGGTGAGCTTCCGGTGGGATTCCCTGATCTTCATCTTGTATCGGGTAATACCGGCTGCCTCCTCGAAGATGACCATGCGCTCTTCAGGCCTGTTGGAGAGAAGAACATCAATATTGCCCTGTTCCATGATCGAGTAGGCCGGTTTTCCGATGCCCGTGTCCGCGAAAAGCTCGTGTATGTCCCTGAGCCGGACGGGATTCTTGTTGATGAAGAACTCGCTCTCGCCCGATCGATAGAGCCTGCGTTTGATGGTTATCTCTGAGTACTCGATAGGAAGAAGGGCGTCATCGTTGACAATGGTGAGGCTGACTTCTGCCATGCCGAGAGGCTTGCGATCATCTGACCCGGAGAAGATGATATCTTCCATCACCTCCCCCCTGAGCGACCGTGCGTTCGCCTCGCCGAGCACCCAGCGGATTGCGTCTACGATATTGCTCTTGCCGCACCCATTGGGACCGACGATTGCTGTCACGCCTGGTCTGAATAGGAGAGAAGTCTTCTCCGCGAATGTTTTAAATCCATATATGTCAATGCTTTTCAGGAACACGTTCCCCTCCCCCTAGAGCATCGTACAGATTGTACACCCAAAACTGGTTTTTTACTATACAAAATACCTCTGCACGAGGTACATCACGTACCCGCGAGATAGTCGTCGCGGTAATTCTCCTGCTCCCTGGTGAGACCGTCGATGGTGATACCCATGGTCTCAAGCTTCAGCCGCGCCAGCTCCTGGTCCTGCTCGACAGGGATATCATGCACCTTCACCTTGAGCTTCTTACCCTCTCGCGCGCAGCGGATAAGCGAGAGGAACTGATTTGCGAAGCTCATGTCCATCACCTCGGACGGATGGCCTTCGGCAGCAGCCAGGTTGACGAGCCTGCCTTTTGCAAGAACGTAGATCCTTTTCCCATCCTTCAGCGTATACTCCTCATTGGCCGGCCGCACGCTCCGAACCGACTTCGCCAGATTTCCCAGCTGCTTCAGGTTGACCTCACAGTCGTAATGCCCCGTGTTACACACCACGGCGCCATCCTTCATGCGCTCGAAGTGGCGCCTGACAATGATGTCCTTCATTCCTGTTGCAGTGATGAATATGTCACCAACAGCTGCCGCCTCATCCATGGGCATGACCCTAAACCCGTCGAGCACTGCCTTGAGCGCCTGCGTGGGGCTCACCTCCGTAACGATGACATGGGCTCCCATGCCCCGGGCCCGC
>Ga0209635_10002866_pt1 | contig 13360 bp, 8 predicted proteins | sample DeeMarSWOR230_32_FD_187463 | JGI IMG/M metagenome (GOLD analysis project Ga0209635, IMG submission 187463) | Marine sediment microbial communities from White Oak River estuary, North Carolina - WOR-2-30_32 (SPAdes) (version 2) | ecosystem: Environmental > Aquatic > Marine > Intertidal zone >...
ACTCGAGATGCCATCGTTGGTAAGAGAATTCGCAAAAACAAAGAAGAAAAAAATCAAAAAGATGAAAATCGATCTTGAAAACATTGAGAATAGAATAACACACTTTCCTCTACCCGAAGGTAGATATAATAAAATATGGGGATTAAGAGATAAAGTGCTTTTCTCGCTATTTCCGATCGAAGGCGGCATAAGAGAGTGGCAGTCCAGGCAGGAAGAGAAAGCCAATGGCGTGCTTCATTTCTTTGATTTTAAAGAACAGAAGAATGGCGTTGTTGTCAGAGAAATCACAAATTTTAAGATTTCACAAAATGGTGAGATACTGATTTATCGCTCCAAGAATAGACTAAGAATCGCTAAGCCCATTGAGAAAATTAACGAAAAACTGAAAAGCACACCACCTGGTCCGAAGAGCGGTTGGCTCGACCTTTCGCGAATAAAAGTCATGGTCGAACCAAAGGCAGAATGGCAACAGATGTATCATGATGTGTGGCGTTTGCAACGTGATCATTTCTGGACAAAAGATATGTCTGGAGTTGATTGGAAAAAAATATATAAACGGTACTTCCCTTTAATTGAAAGAATAGGAACCCGTTCAGAATTTTCCGATCTCATCTGGGAGATGCAAGGTGAACTCGGTACATCGCACGCTTATGAATGGGGCGGTGATTACCGTCAGGAACCTCAATATAAACAGGGTTTTCTCGGCGCTGACTTTGTGTATGACAAAAAGTCTAATGGCTTTAAGATAATCAATATTGTAAAAGGTGATCCTTGGGACAAAAATAAGACATCACCATTACTTGCACCCGGGTTGAACATCAAAGAAGGGGATTTGCTTCTTGAAGTAGAAGGAAGAAAACTTAACAGAAAAACATTGCCGCAAGAGCTTTTGGTTAACTGCGCCGGTACTGAGATATCAATCACTGTTGCTAATGCAAGAGGGAAAAATAGAAAAACAATATCTTTGAAAACCTTAAGAGATGAGGGACCTGCACGTTACCGTGATTGGGTTGAGGCAAACCGCGAAAGCGTTCATCAAAAAAGCAAAAATAAGATCGGATACATCCATATACCAGATATGATGCCAACAGGTTTTGCAGAATTTCATAGGTATTTTTTGAGTGAAATACAATATCCCGGATTAATTATTGATGTCCGATTTAATCGCGGTGGACATGTTTCGCAACTCCTTTTAGAGAAATTAACACGAAAAAGGATTGCATACGATGTGACACGTTGGGGGCAACCAGAGCCATACCCTTATGAATCAGTTCTTGGATCGATCGTATGCCTTACCAATGAGTATGCCGGATCAGATGGCGATATATTCAGCCATGCCTTTAAATTATATAAAATTGGCCCGCTTATCGGTAAAAGAACTTGGGGTGGTGTGATCGGCATATCCCCATATTATAATCTTTCCGATGGCGGACTGACAACACAGCCTGAATATTCATTCTATTTCATTGATGTCGGTTGGAAAATAGAAAACTATGGTACTGATCCGGATATTGAGGTTGAGATCACACCCCAGGACTATGTCAGAGGTAAAGATCCACAAATGGAGCGCGCGTTAAAAGAATGTCTGAAACTTATGAAAAAACGTCCACCAAAGATTCCCAAATTTGATAAAAAACCAAGATTAACACTACCGAAGAAACTGAAATAAGTCGCTGAGATTTACAGATAGGTATTATCATTGACGTCGATAAATCCAAGACGTCACTAATAGTTGTCATTAATACCCTATGTCAATTAAAACCCCAATATTAAATGTTCAATTACATATTGTGTTGTTTGAATTTTGAAATTTATCATTGATATATAGTTTTCACTAAATCTTCCGTATCCGACAATCGACTAAATAAGGTGATCTGAAATCGGTCATCTCACCTGCTCGCCTGCCTGATACAGGAAACAATCGAGCAGAAAGAGGTTTGTTTAGTTTGACTGAAAGAACTGCAACATCAAGGAGAATTGCACGAATTCTCTCGATGGAAATATTACCGGGTAATGGTATACAATCTAAACCTGTGCCACAGATCGAAGAACAGACTAAAATTGTGTTTATATTCACACATCCTTCACTATATCTTTGGGCGAGACCATAATCCTCTAATATCGGAAACATCAATCCAGAGTAACCACACTTTTTGACATGAAGAGATTTTAATACTTTTGTGATAATACTAGATATTGCAAGTGTGCCGGGTGTACCGAATTTTCCAACATTTAGTTTTTCAAAAGCAAATGCAAGACTTTCCTTTTTTTCAAGGGATGGCGCAGGCGAAACATCAATTCCTTTGAACAATATCTTTATCTGTCTTTCAATTATTCTCGCGCTTCTTTCAATCTTTTTAATTTCAGATTCAAAGATAGATCTAAGTTCTTCCTCTGCCCTGATAACACTCTTGGCTTTACTAAATGCACTCATGACCAAAGCGCTGCCTTCTAATGCTATGGTAAAACAAGTCTTGCCTCTGTGGTAACTTGCTGGAAAGAATGGGATATCAGGAGGACAATTTGAAATAGCAGCGAAGCGAAAATTGCCATAACCTCTGTCCGTTTTTTTCGAAATATCGATGATTACCTGAGCTGCTTTGCTTATGGCTTTTCTATTTATTCCCTTCTTATAATCACCGATTGTGACTGATGTGGAAATATGAGACGTCGATTTAATGATCTCTGGTATCAAATCAGCAAACCGCAAATCTTTGACTGTACCGATGCTCATGAAATCGATTCCATTCTTGCAACTAATATCCTCGAATTCTTGGACCAATCCAACTATCTCCTTATGATCTAAACCCCCACAGTAGTTCTCCCATGGCTGCGTACTAATCCTCAATGATTGCACCGGCATTCCAGTCCTCTCAATAATTTCTTTTGCCTTGATGCAAGATTGTGCAGCCTTTACTATGTTCGACTTCTTAAGAGGCACTGTCAAATTGAGGCCTATTGTGAATGATCTAATCTTCATATCTTACATTAGAAATATACGCATTATTTGCTCAAGATCAAGTTTAAAGCATCTGTTCAGCTGATTCCTCTCACTTTTAATCTTGAAATTACACGCTGTTTCTGTAGAATGGACATAATAAAGGAAACTGATTGTTGTTATCATGAAGATATTCTGCCCTTGATGCAGGAGTTTCTTTTTTTTATTCCCTCCTTCTTGATGGGAAAGTTTCTCTTTTTTATTCCCTCCCCCTTAATGGGAAAGTTTCTCTTTTTTTATTCCCTCCCCCTTAATGGGAAAGTTTCTCTTTTTTTATTCCCTCCCCCTTAATGGGGGAGGACTAAGGAGGGGGTGATAGTCAATCTCTTCGGTCTTGTCACGTTCTGACCGTGCCCGGTGTTTAAGGAAAAATATGACCGATGCAGAGCGGAGATTATGGTATAGAATCAGGCAAGATAATACACCCTCCCCTTTATCCCCTCCCATCAAGGGAGGGGAATAACTGAAAAATGTCGCAAGAGAAAAAAGTGAAGAGGAGTCAGTCTGTTCAGCAGTTGACACCCAGCTATTAATATATATAATTTAAGCTATGGAATGTAACATTGATGGAAATCTAAAAAAGTGCAACTGCTCATATGAACCTTGTTCACGAAAGGGTAAGTGTTGTGAATGTATCAAATATCACTTAAAGATGAATGAATTACCTGCCTGTTGTTTCCCTGATGATGTTGAAAAAACATACGATAGATCTTTTGCACGATTTATAGAAATATACAGGAATTAACTGAAGCAACTATGACCATGGAACTAATATTTGAGATATCAAAACCAAAAAGAAAAGGTTATTCACTTCCTGAATGTGATGTGCCTGCAGCAAACGTTTCAGAATTGTATCGCCGAAATATACCTGCAGAATTGCCTGAAGTAAGTGAACCCCAAATAGTGAGACATCTTGTTAATCTATCAGTCTTAAATCATCATGTTGACAAAAACTTTTATCCTCTTGGTTCTTGCACCATGAAATATAATCCAAAAATCAATGAGGAGATGGCCCGATTAGAGGGTTTTGCAGCTATCCACCCGTTTCAGCCTGAAAGCAGTCTTCAAGGTGCTCTGCAGTTGATGTATGATCTTGGAGAATATCTAAAGAAGATCGTCAACTTAGAGGCTATTACCTTACAACCCGCTGCAGGTGCACAGGGTGAATTTACCGCAATCAGTATGTTCAAGGCATATTTTAATAAAAAAGACGAAAACAGAAAATATATTCTTATCCCCGACTCCGCACACGGTACAAATCCGGCAAGTGTGAATTTCTCCGGGTACAAACCGATTACCCTACCATCAAACAATGAAGGACTTGTAGACATAAACAAACTACGGGATCTTATGACTGATGATGTTGCCGGTCTAATGCTTACTAACCCCAATACTTTGGGTCTTTTTGAGAAAAACACAAAAAACATCACTGAAATCGTCCATCAAAAAGGTGGATTGATCTATCTTGACGGAGCAAATTTGAATGCTTTATTGGGCATAACGCGTCCTGGTGATTTAGGTTTTGACGCCGTTCACTTCAATCTTCATAAAACATTTTCTACACCACACGGAGGTGGTGGCCCCGGAGCAGGACCTGTTGCTGTCACTAAATTACTCAAATCATTTCTGCCTGTACCGACTATAGCAAAAGGAGACAATAGTTATTTTTTAGACTACAATGTACCCGATACTATTGGCAAAGTCCAAGCATTCTATGGCAATTTTTTGGTCTTGGTCCGTGCCTATGCCTTCTTGAGAATTGTCGGTGAGAAGGGATTAGTTCAAATCTCTAAATCTGCGATACTCAATGCGAATTATATTATTCAATCATTAAAAGAAGATTATTATCTTCCATTCGATGATTTTTGCATGCATGAAGGCGTATTGTCAGGAAAAAATCTAAAAAACAAAGAAGTGAGAACTTTGGATGTTGCTAAGAGGCTATTAGATTTCGGACTCCACGCCCCGACCGTCTATTTTCCTCTTATTGTCAGCGAGGCATTAATGATTGAACCAACAGACAGCGAATCCAAAGAAACACTTGACCAGTTCATTGAAGCAATGACAAGAATTCGAAAAGAGGCTGATGAAAATCCTGATCTGTTGAAATCAGCGCCACATAATACCCCGGTACGGCGTCTTGACGAAGTCAAGGCAATTAAAGAACTAAAGGTAAGATGGAAGAAATAAGATTTGAAATCACCGAAGAAAGGAAAAAAATCCTGATTGGCAAAATTGCGCAAAAGGTGGTGGATTATCGCTTATCACCAGTCGCAATAGTATTTTTGGAATCATCCAAACCTCTGTCATTTCTTGGAAATCAATTGCTGGTGTTTATGCAACCTTTTTATCGAGCGCTCTTTTCCTATAGTGAATACGAAGAAGTTACAGCAATGCTGGAGGATAGGAAAAATATCGAGGCGTTGATTTGTGAAATCGAACGTTTAGAGGAGGAAAGGAATGAAGAAAGAAGAGCCAAAAAGAATTCTCGCAACTGACTGCGGTAGTACAACGACCAAAGCAATACTAATAGAGAAAACGGGTGAAGAATATCGTCTCGTCGTTCGAGGTGAAGCACCAACTACTGTGGAAGCACCATATGAAGACGTCACAAAGGGTGTATTGAATGCCGTGAGAGAAGTAGAAGAACTCTCTAATACAAAAATTTTGGACGGTGAGGATGTGATAAAGAGTGTAAAGGACAATGAAGGTGTGGATTTTTATGTCTCGACCTCATCAGCTGGCGGTGGTCTACAGATGATGGTTGCGGGGGCGGTTCTAACAATGAGCGCGGAAAGCGCTGCGCGAGCAGCCCTTGGCGCGGGTGCTATCGTTATGGATGTCATTGCCTCAAATGATGGGCGATTACCACACGAGAAAATTGAGCGGATCAGAAATCTAAGACCCGATATGATACTGCTTTCCGGTGGCACAGATGGGGGAACCATCTCACATGTGGTTGAATTGGCCGAGTTGATAAAGGCGGCTGACCCTCAGCCAAGGTTTGGTACTGGATACAAATTGCCAGTCATCTATGCCGGTAACAAAGATGCCCGTGAGATTATTCTTAACACGTTAAAGGAAAATACTGCATTGGTCATAGTAGAAAATATTAGACCAGTTCTGGAAAAGGAAAATTTAAACCCTGCACGCCACAAGATCCATGATCAATTCATGGAACACGTGATGGCCCACGCGCCTGGTTACAAAACCTTGATGAAAAAAACCGATGTGCCTATCATGCCTACACCAGGTGCGGTTGGACTTCTGGTCGAGACTGTAGCCAAGAAAGAAGAAATTGCTGTTATCGGAGTTGATATTGGCGGTGCAACAACTGATGTTTTTTCTGTATTTCAGGAAATTTTTAACCGTACCGTAAGCGCAAACCTCGGCATGTCGTACTCTATCAGTAATGTACTTGCGGAGGCGGGCATTGAAAATATCATACGGTGGCTACCAATGGAAATTGGAGAACGGGATTTAAGAAATAGAATACGAAATAAAATGATACGTCCCACGACAATTCCAAGTACTTTGGAAGACTTGAAGATTGAGCAAGCAATTGCGCGAGAAGCATTAAGATTGGCTTTTGAACAACATAAATCAATGGCAGTTGGGCTTAAAGGTATACAACAAGAAAGAACGATTTCTGATGCATTTTCCCAAACCATGACTGGCGAAACCCTCATCGACTTAATGTCTTTAAACCTAATCATAGGATCAGGAGGCACACTTTCCCATGCGCCAAGACGTAACCAAGCAGCACTCATGATGATCGACGCCTTTCTGCCTGAAGGTGTAACGCGTCTTGCCGTCGATTCGATCTTCATGATGCCCCATCTTGGTGTCCTGTCAACTGTACATGAAAAATCAGCCACTGAAGTCTTTAACAAAGATTGTCTCATACCATTGGGTACCTGCATTGCACCAGTTGGGGAAGGGAAGGAAGGTGCAAATGTACTCACGATAAAAATTGGAAAAAATGGAAAAGAAAATGAGAAAACAATCAAGTATGGTGAGGTAGTATTGCTGCCGCTTGGGCATGGTGAAACTGTAGAAGCTACACTGCAGCCAAATAAACAATTCGATGTCGGAGAAGGCCGAGGTAAATCGATTACAACAACTGTATATGGCGGTGTTGTTGGTCTCATCATTGATTGCCGTGGCAGACCATTCAGGCTTCCTGAAGAGAAGAGAAAAAGAATGGAAACATTGGACAAATGGTTTTCCGCAATGGATTTATACCCCGGCCAGAAGTAGAATGTTTAATATTAGTTCGTACGGAAAAGCAGTTAAACGCCACGTGTCGGATCCGGTTCTTACGACTTATGATGAGCTCTTAACAAATCGCTTCTCGCGATCGTTTACCATAGAACGAATAATTATTATGCATTTAGAGAAAAGGAGGTTCCATGGCAGTACCTAAACGAAGACATTCGCACTCACGTAAGAATAAGAGGCGTTCACATTATAAATTGAAACCTTCTAAGCATGTTGAGTGTCCGAAATGTCACAGTCCTAAACTACCGCATAGAGTGTGCCCGAATTGCGGGTATTATAAAGGAAATTTGGTATTACCGCCAAAAGAAAAGAAAGAAAAAAGCTAATAAGTATGTACCGAACCGAATTAGTCATATCATGAAAATAGGTTTCGACTTAATGGGTTCTGATTCTGCTCCCAAGAATGAAATAGAAACCCTTAGATTGTTAAAGGAAGATCCAGTTGCTGATTTAGTAGTGAGTGGCAAAGGAGATTACGAAAACGATGCGATTGAACTCGGTTTTGAATTTCGACTCGCCGACGAAGTGATCGGTATGCACGAAATCCCCTCAGTTGCAATACGTCAAAAAAAGAATTCATCACTCAGTATTTTGATGAACCTTCTAAAGAAGAAAGAACTGGACGCAGTAGTGAGCGCCGGTAACACGGGAGCTATCTTAGGCCTAAGCATGATTACGTTGGGGAAAATTGAGGGTGTTGCGAAAGCAGGATTGGCAATAACATTACCAGCTGAATCAGGTTATTCAGTAATGATCGATGTTGGTGCGAATATTAATCCTAAATCCATAGATTATTTTAATTATGGACTAATGGGTTCAATTCTAGCCACAATAATTTTAGGGAAAAAGGATCCGCGTGCTGCAATTCTGAATATAGGCACAGAAAGGGTCAAAGGCGACGAAGTAAGACAAAAAGCGTATCAGATTCTGCGAGAAAGCGACTTGAATTTTATCGGCAATATCGAAGGTAATAACATTATGAAAGGTTTTGCTGATGTTATAATTTCAGATGGTTTTACGGGCAATGTGATCCTGAAACTTCTTGAAGGTATTATTGATCCATTATGGCACATGTTGAGAGAAAAAGTCGATGCGGTCGCGCGTCGCAAATTTGGCCAATTTTTGGTAAAACCAGCGATCAAAGATCTAAAGGCACGATTCAACTACGAAGAGTATGGCGGTGGCATTCTTTTAGGTACTGAGGGTGTTGTGATAATTTGTCACGGTCATTCTTCTCCTCAAGCACTGAGAAATGCAATCAAACTTGCGAAAATATGTGTCGAATACAATATGGTTGAGAAAATTAGAGAGAGAATAAATAAATGAATGCATATATAGCAGGCATTGGCACATATGTGCCGAAAAAAGTGCTCACAAATTTTGATTTAGAAAAAATAGTTGAGACTTCAGATGAATGGATTACCACGAGATCAGGTATAAGAGAAAGAAGAATTGCAGCTACCAATGAGGCAACTAGTGATCTCGCCGTGATCGCGGCAAATCGGGCAGTCGAATCAGCAAAGATTTCATCAAAAGAAATCGACGCGATAATTCTTGGCACCGCTACGCCAGATATGCTCTTTCCATCCACTGCATGCTTGGTACAATCTAGAATTGGTGCACGCCAAGTAATATCATTCGACATCTCGGCTGGATGCTCTGGATTCCTCTACGGACTTTCTATTGCTGATGCATATGTTAAGAATGGCTTTGACAATATCCTCATTATTGGCGCGGAATCATTATCCAAAATTACCGATTATACAGACCGCACAACGTGTGTTCTTTTTGGCGATGGTGCTGGTGCTGTTATAGTGAAAAAGAGCGACGGTCAAAGTGGCCTCATCTCCTCATATCTTGCAGCAGATGGCCTTAGTTGGAAACTCCTGCATCAACCTGCTGGTGGTTCAAGGATCCCCACGTCGCATGACTCAATCAATAAGAAATTGCATTATATAAAAATGCAAGGTAATGAAGTCTTTAAACTTGCTGTCAGGGCAATGTACGAAGCAGCAATAAAGACTTTAGAAAAAGCAAATATGACGGCTGAAGAGGTTGATCTCTTAATTACTCATCAGGCAAACATAAGAATAATTGAAGCAACAGCAAAACGATTAGGTATTTCGATGGACAAAGTATACATAAATTTGGACAAATACGGCAATACCTCAGCCGCATCAATACCGCTTGCCCTTGATGAAGCAATACGGGCGCGCAAAATCAAAAGAGGAGATTTTGTGTTGATGGTTGCCTTTGGAGCTGGTTTCACTTGGGGTGGCGTACTGATGAAATGGTGAGAATACAAATAACTAGAGTTCCAAAAACCTAAATGCTCACTTGTACCAAATGTCGTGAATTCAAAATTTCCCCTCCATCATTATTTGAAATTGAAACTTAGTACCTGAAATTGCTATGTGAAACTTTCAGAAGGGAATCCGTGGGTAAAATAAAGAACAGAAAGCATATTCTACTGGCAATCACGTTTCTCTCTGGTTTTTCTGCTTTTATCTATGAAATCGTTTGGATAAGACTGTTATCATTGACTTTCGGTAACACAATACATGCCACAGCTGCGGTTGTGGCGGTTTTCATGGCAGGACTTGGCTTAGGAGGATTATATTTTGGCAATAAAGTTGATAAGGTCAAAGACCATCTGAGGTTATTTAGTTTTCTTGAATTCGGAATTGGTCTTTCTTCTGCAATTATTATTATTTTATTATCTGTTCTGCCTGCAGTGTACAAATCTATCTATGTAATCTTACGTGGTGAAGATTTCTCCATGCTACTTGTAATATTTTTGTCCAGCGTAATCATGTTCATTCCAACATTTCTTATGGGAGGAATTCTACCAGTCTTGAGTAAAGCGTATGTTAGAAATAGAGAAAAAATTGGTGTAGGTATTGGTATACTATATGCGCTAAATACAGCAGGTGGTATCATTGGCGTTCTGTTAACAGGTTTTCTGTTTATTGCATTGTTTGGTCATACATTGACTCAAATCTTCGCGATTGTAGCAAATCTTTTCTTGGGTATTATCTCATTGTTATTGTCCTCTCGTCATACAATCTCAAGCAAGGAGGATAAACAAACACAGGCGGTCTACCCGACGACAGCCATCTCGAAAATTTTACTGCTGGCTGCAGGGCTAACTGGTTTATGTGGTATTTCCTACGAAATTCTGTGGGTAAGATCATTGCATATTTTTCTGACTAATTCCACATACAGTTTTACGAGTGTACTTGTTATCTTTCTGATTGGAATCACTCTTGGCAGTTTCCTTTTTACAAAATATATAGATAAAAGAAAACATCTGTTTTTAATACTCTCTTTCTGTCGAACCGCTATTGCATTGTGTGTTATCGTCACTGTCATTTTTCTCAACAGACTTCCAGTTGTTCTATTTCTGACTGAAGGTTTTTTAAAGATTCCCGTCTTAAGGATAGTATTACCTGGATTATTGCTGTCTTCCATAATAATCCTTTTACCAACTCTATTAATGGGGATTAGTTTTCCACTAATATGTAAAATATATATAAAGGATATGCAAAAGTTAGGAAAAAGTATTGGTAAGATCTATTTCTTAAACACTACAGGTAGTGTTATTGGTTCCATAACTGCCGGATTTGTGGCAATTCCTCTTTTGGGCGTTGCAAAAGGCATTATCTCCATAGCATTCATCAATCTATTCTTGGCAGTATTACTGATAATCTGCGAAAGACAATTACTGCAAAAAACTCGATTTGTAGCTGTCAATTGTTGCATAATCATCATTGCTTTATTCCTCACACTACCAGCGGTAAGAAATTCAATGATATTACCACCTTCTTTGTTTAGAACACGCGCTCGATCTGACAAGATTCTTCATTATAAAGAGACAACAGCAGGAACGGTAATTGCAATTGAAGATAGATTTACTGGAATACGCGCATGCTATATTAATAACAATGCTGTTTGTGGTACTGCCTACGACGCATTAAAAGCTGTGAAAATGCTGGGGCATCTACCGTTTTTGCTAAACCCCGAAGCAAAGAATGCACTGGTCGTCGGCTTTGGTATTGGTATCACTGCCTCGGCTATAGCTGAGCATGATATCAAGCATACCGACTGCATTGAAATATGTCCCGGTGTAAAAGATGTTGCTCAATTTTTCAATAGATTTAACAAAAACGTAGTTGATAATCCAAAAATGAAATTCATTGGTGGTGACGGAAGAAATTATGTTCTATTAACTGACATGAAATACGATATTATATCGTGCGACCCGACGCACCCCATTTTGGGATGTAATAATCTCTACACAAAAGAATATTTCCAGCTCTGTAAAAAAATCCTTAATGAAAACGGGGTCATCTGTCAGTACTTACCCCTTCATAGACTATCCCTCAATGAATTCAAAATCCTCATTAGAACATTTAGTACTGTCTTTCCTCACTCGACTGTCTGGCTCGCCCATTCCCATGGCATACTATTGGCAACCGATAAAAAAATCGAAATAGATTTCCAATCAATAAAGGAGGTTCTGATATACTTAGACGATGATATCCTGAATGACCCTTATTCGCTCGCTTCATCAATCCTTCTCGATGAAGATGGTGTGGCGAGATTCACTGAAGGAGCAGAAACGAATACTGATAACCACCCGTATCTAGAATTCTTTTCAACAGCAAGCATGAATAAAGAGAACTGGGACACTAATCTCTTTGAGCTTGTGAAATGCAGGATAGAACCACAATATTGCATAGAAAATATAGATAATAAGGAAAAATTGAATCGCTATCTAAAAGCACAAAGATATTTCTTGAGCGGATTGATCTACAAAAATAGAGGTAACAGAAAAAAAGTCATTGAGGCCTTCAAATTAGCATCTGAGATTAATCCAGAGAACAAAGAGATACAGATTTTCTTGCAAAATGAACTTCATCAGCGTCATATATCAAATTTTACCTATTGACAACTAGAGAATTGTCTATATAATTAAGTATAGAAGACCCACTAGCATGGCAAAAAGTGCCAGTTTTCTGAGACTTAAGGAGGGAGGTCCAATAAGACACCTCCTATGCTTTTAACCCCCCCTGTTGGACCTGCCTCCTCATTCTTATGAGTATATCAAAGGGGCTTGACAAACACCAAATTATTGTTATCATTTAATAATAAGAAGATAAAGGTTCAGGGAGGCCATTTATCATTTACATCAAAAAAAATGGCGAATATAGACTTAAGCCTAAAGTTAATATTGTATGATACAAAAGAAGGTTACAATAAAAAGGAGGCTAAATGGATACGAGAGTAATGTGTGAACAAAGAGTAATTATTATTGCATTACTCTTATGTTGTCTAATGTACGCAGAATGGATACCTTTCACAAGTAATGGGTCGTACGAAAAACCGAGCATCGAATTATTATTGTCAAATGAGCAGTCCTTGATTTTTGATGTCACCATACCTGGTTGTGTTACACAAACTATTTCTACAAAAGATATGGCTAATACCAATAACGAGGCTTTTATGCTTTTCACAATCCCCGGTCACAAGCACATGGGAAAAATCGGCGCACCGAAACTGCCCGTAATACGAAAAACTATAGGCGTACCCTATGATGCGGACATAGAGGTCGAAATTGTCCATAGGACTTATACAGACATTAGCCTGCAGTCTCTTGACATTGACAACAGGATAATGCCTGCGTTGGAATCGGTCATAAAAATCCCGGGGCAAAAACCTGTTTTTGTCATTGATGAAAATATCTATACACTGAATTCATTCTTTCCTCAAAATATTGTGGCGATAGGTAGTGATGATATTATGAGAGGACATAGACTAGCGATCATTGAAATTGTACCAATCCAGTATAATCCTGTATCAAAGAGCATTAGATGTTATACCCATATTCGGATTAGAGTGAGTTTTATCAATGGCGATGTCACAAGAACTAAGAAGATGATTTCACAGTACTACTCATCTTTGTATGAAGATTTTTTTGAAAAACGGGTTCTCAATTACGATTTTTTTGCAAATCTAACAAGAGATGTACCACCACTGCCCATTCATTATCTTATTATTACGCATAACAGTTTCCAAAAC
>Ga0209635_10002868_pt1 | contig 13352 bp, 10 predicted proteins | sample DeeMarSWOR230_32_FD_187463 | JGI IMG/M metagenome (GOLD analysis project Ga0209635, IMG submission 187463) | Marine sediment microbial communities from White Oak River estuary, North Carolina - WOR-2-30_32 (SPAdes) (version 2) | ecosystem: Environmental > Aquatic > Marine > Intertidal zone >...
CATCTGTATAACCTGTATCAAAAACTTCTATAATTTTATCCTGAATTACATAATGGAGATATTTTTCTTCAACAAAATATTTTTTTGTAGGGCCAGGACCGCCGATAAAAATACCTTTAATATCATTTTCCGCATTGAATATTTCACTTGCCTTTTCTCCACATTTTACAAACCATTCATGAGCTGCAATCTCTGTTTGACGTTCAAATCTTCTCTGTGATTGTCCTCCTTTGCCATGTTTACCAGGAACTTGTGAGGTCATATATTTTAGTAAATCTACTCTGTTTCCTCTCAAGATGCCAACTGTACATTCTCTTCGATCTATCAACAATATACCATAGACATCTTTCTCTGTTAGCATCTCTTCTAATGGGCTTATATAGAATAATGAATCGCAACGATAAAGGAATGTTTTAAATGGCATTGGAGGTTCAATAACATATACTACCATTTCCGTCTGATCGCTGCCAATGCTCTTATGACCAACAAAAAAAACGACACCGTTTTTGGGTGATTGTTTAAAAATTTTTAATCTACTTAGAATAGATTCAATAGCTGATAAAACGTTTTTTCGAGTTGTTTTTGATTTAATATTCTGGGATTCAGATAACTCATTTTTTAGATAAGAAGAAACATCAGAAATCTGTTTTGTCGGAGGAATATAAAGTGAAATTAGCTCTGTATGTTTGCCTTTGCATTCTTTCAATTCTTCGAGTTTTCGTTTAAGATCGTATTTTTGTCTTTGAGTCATCTCATCCATGCTGTATTCTCCTTTTAAATAGCTTTTTCATATCAATAATAATTTTCAATAAAATTAACAATATCTTTTAAATCTTATCAAATCGTTACAATTTTAATATTTCCCCATCAGTTGGGGTGCAAATCTCTGCATATTCTTTAAGAGGATCTGCAAGAGCTTTACGGTCATTGCTATGCATAAGTATTATTTTTTCTGGATTGCATTGTTTTGCAAACTCAATAAGCTCACTATGCCCAGCATGACCAGAAAAATCAAAATATTCTACTTCACACTCAATATTTTCAACGACACCGTAAAAATCTAGTTTTCCTTTTTCCATAAGCAACCTACTATTTGTTTCTTCAACTTGATATCCTGTAAGGATAACCGCACTTTTTGGATCGTTTTTCAACTTGTTCATATAACCCAACACAGGTCCACCATCCATCATTCCACTAGATGTAATTATTACTTCTGATTCTAAAGCTAATTTTCTACCATGATCAGAATGAACAAAATTCAATCTATTAAGTGCTTTTTTAAGATCTTGTGCTGACCTTAGACTTTTGGGATGTTTCAAAAATATTTTAGATACTTTTCTACCCATCCCATCATACCAGACATTATATCCAGAATTTCCTAATATAAGTGCAAGTTCTTGAGACCTGGAGACAGCAAATGCAGGTAATACTACTACGCCACCGCGAGTTACAACCTCTTCAATTTTATCTAAAAAATCCTTTTCTAGTTCAGATCTCTTTTTTGGATGTTCTCTCCCAGCATATGTTCCTTCCATAAATAAAATGTCGCATTTGACTGGTTTCGTTCCCTTTACAAGTCTAGTATCGTCAACGTTTAGATCGCCTGTAAATAAAATTTTTCTTGATCCATCAATCTCAAACATTAGTGAACCAGGAATATGTCCTGCAGAATGAAATCTAACTTCACAATCATTTCCGATATTTTCTTTTTGTAATGGTTCTACTGGGGTAATACATTGTTTAGCATGTCTTATGTCTGAGGTGTTGTATGGAGGAGCATATCCTTCCATTTTTGCTATTTTAATTGAATCTTTATGCAACAAATTTGCAATCTCACCTGTCAGTTTTGTTGCAATAATTTCTTGATCTGCACTAGAACAGAGAGAGGGCGTCATTCCAGAATGGTCAAGATGAGAATGAGTGAGTAATATTTTATTAACTGGTGGTGCTGGAAGAGGATATACAGGCGGTTTACTAGGAGTCATCCCGTAATCAAAAAGTAATCGTATACCATCTGTTTCTAGTACCATTGCTAAACTGCCAACTTCATCGCTGCCGCCTAGGAACTGAATTTTTATATCATTATACATTATTAAGTCATCTCTTATAAAAGGATTAGAGTTGATTAATGTTTGGTCGTTATCGTTTAGATTTAACAATTAGAACGGATTCATCTTTTTTTAAAATAACAACTTTTGTACCTGGTTCAATTATCTCATTGGATTTAGCCTGCCAATATTCCCCCTTAAAACGTACATAACCTATCCTATTAGGTGTTATTCTATCTATTGTCTCTGCATTCTCTCCAATAAAGATTCCAACTGCTTTCTTTTTTTTCCTTATTTGAAGGACTTTATATAGTAAAAATCCAAAAAATGCAGCAATGAGTACAGCTGCTACCAATAATATTACTATTAAATCATTTATCCAATCCATTGAAATCACCCATTCTCTGGTAGAAAAAGTTGGAATAAGGAATATCGATCCCAAGACCAAACATATAATTCCACCAATACCTATTACACCAAATCCTGGCGTAGCAAATATTTCTATAATAAGTAGAAGGCATCCGATAATTATAAAGATTATGCTTAGCTCAGATACAGCAAACCCTGTTCCAATTAATGATAAAAGTATTGCAATAACACCAAACACTTCTGCACCTAAACCTGGGGAAGATATGCCAAAAATCAAGGCGAAAATACCAAGCATCATTAAAAGTGAAGTGAGTACTGGATTTGATATTATTTTAAGAAATTGAATCGAAAATGAAGGTGTATATATTATTTGTTTTGCATTCTTTGTATTAATTGTTATATTTCCTATTGATGTGGTAACTTTAACACCATCGATATCATTTAAAAGCTGTTCAACTGATTCAGAAACATACTCTATTACTCCATACTCTTTAGCTAGTGTGGCATTAATATTCCGGTTGATTGTAATAAATTCTTTTACAAGAGTTTTGTTTCTCCCGTACATATTAGCTCGTTCTTGAATCCATTCTACAAGTGCATTGATTGTTTTTGAATCGTTAACAACTCTGGTTCCTTCAAAAGTTACCTCCACTGGTTGACAAGAGCCGATGATGGTATGATTTGCCATTACTGCAATATGGGTACTCATCAAAATGAATGTTCCAGCAGACCAAGCTGCAGAACCACTAGGATAAACATAACCTATCACAGGGACATTACTATTATGTATCATATCAGCTATATCGAATGTTTGTTTTAATCCTCCTCCAGGTGTGTCGAGCAGGATAATGATTGCTTGAGAGTTTTTATTTTCAGCTTCTCTTATACTTTCTTTTAAAATTTCGACAGATGATTGATCAATTGTGTCAGTTATCTCTACAATTAAAGTATTTAAATCCTGAGCACCTGCGATATAAGTAAATGAGTGAAAAATAAAAAGAAAAATAAAGAAAACAAGGTAGAGTTTTAGTCTCATCCTACAACTTTCTTGTTAACTGCTTTTGCTAATCCAGCAACATTTCCCATTTCTCCACCAGGGACTATTATAAGGTTCTTCTCTCTAGCAATTTCTTGAAGTGTTTGAAGTTCTCTGAGTCTCATCGCCATTGGTGTCTTTTCGTATAACATTGCTGCGTCAGTCATTCTCTTTGATGCTTGAAATTCTCCTTCCGCGATAATAATCCTTGATCGTTTTTCTCTCTCTGCCTCAGCCTGCTTTGCAATTGCTCTTAGCATTTCTTCAGGTAGCGCAACATCTCGAATAGTAACATTAGATACTTTTATGCCCCATGGATCTGTACCTTGATCGAGGATTGTTTGTAGTTTTTTATTGAGTTCTTCTCTTTTAGATAGTAATTCGTCTAAAGTCTTTTGTCCTAATATATCTCTCAGAGTTGTTTGCGCTAGTAAACTTGTTGCTACATCATATCTTTGAACCTCGACTACAGCCTTTTCGGGATCTGTTATTCTAAAGTATACCACTGCATCAACATCTACCGTTACGTTATCTTCGGTAATTACCCTTTGTTTCGGTACATCTATAACACGAGTTCTCAAATCTAATTTTATTATACTATCTATTATTGGTATAATAAAAACTAGACCTGGACCCTTTATACCCTGTAATCTGCCCAATCTAAATATAACTATTCTTTGATATTCTGCCATAATTTTTATTGCCGATGATAGTAATATTATCAAAAATATTATTATGACGAGTATTATATATTCATACATACTTTCCTAACTCCATAGATAAAAACCAACGTGTGTTATTAAGTGTTTCTGTAAAAAAATATGTATATCATGAATTTTTCATTTAAGAATAATTAAACAATGTAAACAGTTTTATTATACAGGACGACATTATGGACTAGATGTGGGGAAATAAACAATGTCTGAAATTATCAAAATAAAAGCAAGAGAAATCTTGGATTCCAGAGGAAATCCAACAGTTGAGGTAGACGTTGTTACCGAAAAAGGGATTTTTAAAGCAATGACACCAAGCGGTGCAAGTGCAGGGCGTCATGAAGCTTTAGAACTTAGAGATGGAGACAAAACAAGATATTTTGGAAAAGGTACTTTAAATGCAGTTAAAAATGTAAACAAACATATATCACCGCAACTAATTGGATTAAATTGTCGCCATCAGGAAACAATCGACAATATTATGTTAAAATTAGATGGAACTGAAAACAAGGATAAATTCGGTGCTAATGCAATACTTCCAATTTCAATGGCAGTAACTAAAGCAGGAGCTGCTGATAAAAATCTCTCTTTATATTCATATATTGCAGAGATGTTCGGTGTCTTACCCCATAAAATGCCTATTCCAATGTGCAATGTAATTAACGGTGGAAAACATGCAGGCCAAGAGAACTCAATACAAGAACATATGATTATGCCTACAAATGCAAAATGTTTTACAGAAAGTATTAGAATGGTTTCTGAAACATATCATCATCTTGCAAAACTACTAAAGAAAAAGTTTGGTGCTGGAGGAATACTCATCGGAGATGAGGGTGGGTTTGCACCCTTACAAATAAACAATGTAGATGATAGATTAGATTTAATATTAAAAGCAGTAGAAAACGCTGGATATAATAACATGATGAAAATAGCATTAGATTCTGCTTCAAGTGAATTTTTCTATGATGGAATATATAAGATTGGAAAAAAATCATTCTCTGGGGGAGAAATGATTGATTTCTATGTTGATATATGCAAAAAATATCCTATCGTAAGTATTGAGGATGGCCTTGCAGAAGATGATTGGAATTCCTGGATAGAATTGACAAAAAAATTAGGGACCAAAGTTCAAATTGTAGGTGATGATCTGTTTGTAACAAATACTAAAAGAATTCTAAAAGGCATCGAACTAAATGCTGCAAATTCAGTTCTTATTAAGCTTAACCAGATTGGTACTGTCACTGAAACATTAAATGCGATAAAAATGTCACATGATGCTGGTTGGACTACTATTATAAGTCATAGAAGCGGCGAGACAGAAGACAATTTTATTGCAGATTTGGCAGTTGGTACAAGTGCTTGTCAGATTAAAACTGGGGCAACCGCTAGAAGTGATAGAAACGCTAAGTATAATCAATTAATAAGAATTGAAGAAGAGCTTGGAGAAGAATCAGAGTATCATGGGATTGACTTTCGAGTGGATCAATTAGCGTAAACGTTTTTATATATATTTATATACACACAATGGGGTTATTCATGAAAATACTCATCACAGATAAAATGGCAGAGGAAGCTATAGATCTTTTAAAGGATAATGGATATGATGTTACATTTAATGAAATGGATGCTGATACTCTTTTTGCAGAAATATCAAAATATGATGCATTAATGGTCAGAAGTAGAACAAAGGTATTAAAAGAAATAATTAAGGTTGGGGCAGAAGGCAATTTAAAAGTAATTGGCAGAGCTGGTATAGGAGTAGACAATATAGATTTAGAAACTGCCGCTAAGAACAAAATTAAAGTTGTAAATGCTCCAACAGGAGCAACCGGTAGTGTCGCAGAACTCGCTATAACTCATATGCTTTCTCTTTCAAGGCATATTCCCAAAGCAGATTCAACAATGAAAAAAGGAGAATGGGCAAAAAAACAATTGAAGGGTATTGAAATTTACGGAAAAACTCTTGGTCTAATTGGCTGTGGAAATATTGGAAAACGTACAGCTAAATATGCCCAAGCTTTTAGTATGTTCGTAATAGGATATGACCCATTTATTTCAAAAGAAGATATGCAAAGAGATGGAATAAAAAAAATTGATGAACTAAGTACTGTTATGAAAGAAGCAGATTTTATTTCACTTCATCTTCCACATATACCTTCAACTCATCATATCATAGATGAAAAAATGCTTTCAAAAATGAAACCAACCGCATATTTAATCAATTGTTCACGTGGAGGAATCGTTGATGAGAACTCTCTTTATAATTGTTTGAATGATAGGAAGATTGCAGGTGCTGGAATTGATGTTTTTGAAAATGAGCCTCCGAAAGATAGTCCTCTACTATCACTTGACAATGTTATTTTAACACCTCATTTAGGTGCCAATACAAAGGAAGGACAAATACGAGCAGGAAAAGTTTGTGCGGAGCAGATTATCAAGTGTCTAAATGATAAGATACCAGATTTCTGGGTAAATAAAAAACTGATGTAAAGAAAAAAATATAACTATATTGATTATTTTGAATATACAATGAAGAATTTGGATAAAATTATAGACAAAATCGAGAAAAATATCGACGACAAGGATAGAATTAGAGAGAAAGCACTAAGATTTTCAAGGGAAATAATCATAGGATGTAGGAAGGCTATACAATGCATTCATCAGGATTTAATGAAAGATTCTGAAAGTTATATAAAGAAAGCATCTGACAAATTGTTTGAATTATATGATCTAACGATGAACCATTCTGAATTATATCATTCAGGTTTTATTGAAAATGCTGCCCAGGAGTATGTAGAAGCACATTGTCTCTATAACATAATGCAGGGAAAAAATTTACCTGATCCAGATAAAATACAAACCACATATAGTGCATATTTAAAGGGACTATGCGATGTAGTAGGAGAACTTAGGAGAAAATCCTTGGATTCTATTCTAGATGGTGAGTCAGAAAAGGCAAATGATTATCTTATACTTATGGAGGATATATATAACGCTATAATACGATTTGATTACCCATCTGGTTTGATTCCAATAAAGAAAAAACAAGACATGGTTAGAGGTATTATTGAAAAAACAAGAGGCGAGTTAGCAGTAGCAAGTTGCGAGAGAAGGATTGAATATCGCACTGATGAATTTCGAGGAGTTCTTGATAAAATTAATTTGAAAAAGAAAAAAAGAAAAACCAAGAAAAACGATATTGAGCTAGATATTGACAGAGTCTGGTAAAAATTATTTTTTTGTAAACGAAATCTTTATAAAAACCCTTTAAATACTACAGGGAAGGAAGGCTATTGTTTGTATGGCAGATATTATCATTGAAAATATTGTTTCTACTACCAAGTTAACTGATGATTTAGATATACAGCAATTGGCCAATAATATGGAAAATTCCAAATATGAACCCAATGAATTCCCCGGTCTGATTTTTCATTACAGCAAACCTAATACCGTTGCTTTTCTTTTTCCAAATGGAAAGTTGGTTTGTACAGGTGCTAAAAATATTAAGGATGCTGAGAATGCAATAAACAAAACAAAAAACAATATCCAAGATTCTGGAGTTTATACTGTAAAAGAACTAGAAATAGAAATTCAAAACATCGTCTCTTCTTCAGATCTTGGTAGGAAATTGAATCTAAAATCAATAGCTGATAGCCAATTATTTGAAAATGTGGAATATACTCCTGAAGAATTTCCAGGATTAGTCTATAAAATGGATGATCTTGGTATGATGTCGATTCTTTTTGAATCTGGAAAAATCGTTATTACTGGAGCTAAGAAATTGGAAGATGCAACTTTATCAATAAATAAGATTGAAGATAAACTTTCATCTATGGAGTTTTTATAAAAAATGGAGGAAAAAATATGCCAGAAGTAATAGTAGAAAACATTGTAGCGTCTACTTCCTTTGCAGATAAATTGGATTTGGACGCCATAGCACAATCGTTAGAAGAAGCTGAATATGAGCCTGAACAGTTCCCGGGATTGGTTTACAGATTAAGCAGTCCCAAGACTGCTACACTTCTCTTTAGAAGTGGAAAAGCCAATTGTACAGGAGCAAAAAATATTGAGGATGTACGAAAGACTGTTGATATTATTGCAGACAAATTAAGGAAAATGAATATCGATGTTTATGATAATAAAGACCTTGAAATTATTATACAAAACATAGTTGCTATATCTGATTTAGGAACCGAACTTAATTTAAACGAGGTAGCGATGGGACTTGGTTTAGAAAACGTAGAATACGAACCTGAGCAGTTCCCTGGTTTAGTCTACCGTATAAAAGAGCCGAAAGTAGCAATGCTCTTATTTGGTTCTGGAAAAATTGTTTGTACTGGTGCTAGAAAAACAGAAGACGTATCAATAGCAGTAGATAAACTATCTGCTGAACTATCCTCACTCGATCTTATAAGAAAATAAAACTTTTTATTTTCTCTTTTTCTTTTTTTATTAGCGAGTTTGTTTATTTATTCTGATGTAATTTACTTGACGCGATAATCAAAGTTTGAATCGCTGCCATTGCCGCAGCAGTTCTAGCAGAAGATAAATGTGATTTCGTTTCTTTAACATGTTCCATCACTTGATCAAGAATCTTATATCTGGGAATAAAACTTGTATCGTATTCGCCTTTTATCCATTGGTTATTGTCCATTACAACCTGATGAAATGGAATATTATGCTTAACGCCACCAATCTGAAATTCCCATAATGCCCTTTTTGTTCTCTCTATCGCCCTTTGCCTATCCTCAGCCCATACTATTAGTTTTGCAATCATGGAGTCATAAAAGGGAGGAATTGTAAATCCTTGATATACTCCTGAGTCTATTCTAATACCTGGACCACTAGGCTCAGCATATCTGATTATTTTACTTGGTGCAGGGGCAAAATTATTCATAGGATCCTCTGCATTAATACGACATTCAATAGCATGACCCCTTGGGTGAATATCATTTTGATCATATTCAAGTTCAAGACCCGATGCAACACGTAGTTGTTCACGGGCTAGATCAACCCCTGTGGTAACCTCCGTTATAGGATGTTCAACCTGTAGACGTGTATTCATCTCTAAGAAAAAATAATTTCCATCTTTAAACATAAATTCACAAGTTCCAGCATTATAGTAACCCGCTGTTTCTGCTGCTAGTACCGCCTGTTCACCAATTTCTTCACGAAGTTCAGGTGTTAACGCGCAGGAGGGAGTTTCTTCTATGAGTTTTTGATGTCTTCGTTGAACACTGCATTCACGTTCATAACAGTGGATTAGATGATTTTTTTTGTCACCAATAATTTGATATTCGATATGGCGAGGGTCCTCGATAAATTTTTCAATAAAAACAGAATCATCACCAAATGAGTTTTTAGCAAGGTGACGGACGCTTATTAGTGTTTTCTCCATATTTTTTTCATTTTCAACCATCTGAATACCGATACCACCGCCTCCAGCAGATGCTTTCAACATCACAGGATATCCTATTTCGTGAGCAGCATTCTTTGCTTTTTCATGATCAGATATTGCTTTAGTTACTCCAGGAACAACATGAACACCTGCTTTCATCATAGATTTCTTCGAATTAATTTTTGAACCCATCAGTTTCATTGAAGATACTGGTGGACCTATAAATTCAATTCCATTTTTGTGACACATTTCTGCAAAATCGGCATTTTCTGCCATGAATCCATATCCTGGATGTATTCCTTCGGCTTTTGCTTTCAATGCAGCATCGATTATATTATCTTTCATAAGGTAACTCTGACTAGCAGGACCTGGGCCAATGTTATATTTTTCATCTGCATATCTAACAAATAATGCTTTTTTATCAGCATCTGAATAAACTGCAACTGTTGCTATTCCTAGCTCTTTGCATGCTCTCATAATCCGAATTGCAATTTCTCCACGGTTTGCAACAAGTACTTTATTAAGCATGATTTCACCTTTTAATTAATCTCAAAGAACCTGAATGAGAATATCTCCACTAGCTACAGAGTCACCCTCATTAACAAAGATGTCTTTAACCCGCCCAGCAATTTCTGATTTAATCTCTTGTTCCATCTTCATTGCTTCGATTGTTGCAATGACATCACCTTCTTTTATTATATTACCCTTTTCTACTTTGATCGAAAGTATAGTACCTTGCATGTTTGATTTAACGCCACCTTCTATATCTTTTTGGGATAACTGTGTTTCTTCAGATTTTCCAGAGACAAGAAATCCTCCTGTCGGATTTACTTTTACTTCGAATGGTTCTCCATCAACTTCAACTTCAAATTCTGTTGGAATCTTAGATGTAACAGTTCTACTTTCCGGAGGTTCTGTTTCAATCCATATTTGTTTGCATTCTGGAAAAAACTGTCTAACCATTCCACGTGTCAAATCATGATCAATCGGTAATGGTAATTCATCTGAGGTGAACTCTGCTTTTGCTTTTCCCATAAGGAATTTAAGTCCAACTTGAGGATATAATGCATATGTCATTACGTTCTCATCCGTAATCTCAACATCATGATTTTTAAGCTCTGATCTACGCTTGTCCCACATTGGTTTTAAAAGATCGGAGGGTCTACAATCAATTACCTCGTCTTTCCATTTTGGCCCAAGTACTTTTTTCATTATTTCAGGTTTAATTGGAGCAGGGGATTTACCATACATTCCTTTACAATAATCTTTTGTTTCTTCTGTAATAACTTTATATCTTCCATGAAGTACGTTCATAACTGATTGAACACCTACAACCTGGCTTGTTGGTGTAACAAGTGGTGGGTATCCAAGTTCTTCTCTAACCCTCTCTGTTTCAATAAGTATCTCCCGATATTTATCATGTGCCCCCTGTTCTTCAAGTTGGAAAATTAGATTTGAAAGCATCCCTCCTGGAATTTGGTGTAATGTAACACTTGGATCGATCTTTAGTGCATTTATTCTATGCAAATGCCTGTATTTTTCCCAAATGTTAAGGAAATATTTCCTTATTTCGATTAGTAGTTTTAAATCATACTTAGTATCCCATTCTGTTCCTTGAAGTGCAGCAACTACACTTTCGGTTGGTGGTGCAGCAGTACCTCCTGATATCGGTGAGATTGCTGTATCTAAAATATCTATGCCTGCCTCAATAGCTCTTTGATATGCCATACCGGTCATTCCACTAGTACTGTGTGAATGAAGGTTAATTTCCAGTTTAATTCCAGCATCTTTGCATCCTTTAACAATATCATAAGCACGTTTAGGAGATATCATTCCCGCCATATCTTTAATACATAGTGAGTCAGCTCCCATTTTCGATAGTTTCTCAAATTTTTTAACAAAATAATCTACCGTATGGATTGGAGATATTGTATAACTTAAACAAGCTTGAACATGACCTCCATTTTCTTTGACAGCTTTCATAGGAGTTTCCATATTTCGGAGATCGTTTAACGCATCAAAAATTCTGAAAATATCGCATCCATTTTTCTTTGCAAGATAAATAAATTTTCTAACAATATCATCAGGGAAATTCCGATAAGCAACAATGTTCATCGCTCGTTCCAACATTTGAAGTGGTGTGTTTGGTATTGCTTCTTTAAGTTTATTTAACCGCTCCCATGGGTCTTGGTTTAGATACCTTATTGATACATCAAATGTTGCACCACCCCAAACCTCAAGAGAGAAAAAACCAACTTGATCTAATTTTTCAGTAATCGGTAGCATATCCTCCGTTCTCATTCTTGTAGCTAGCATTGACTGGTGAGCATCTCTTAATATCATCTCGTGTAATTTAACCACTTATCCTACCTCCGTTATTAGATATTTTTAATATATTCGTTATTTAGGATGTCTCGAACGGAGAATGGTATCTTATCGCTATACTTAAGAATATCGGGGTGACATTACAATTTTGAATTAGCAAATTTTATTAATATTGAATATAAAACAATAACTTTCAATAATAGAAAAATTATTTTCTCCATATAACACGTAAGATTTAAATATCTGGCTATATAATGTTGAAAAAGAAAGAGAGAATGAATATGTTAAGGAAAATATTTCTTGTAACACTATGTATTTCACTCTTATATTCTACTTCAACTCAATTTTCATTAGCAGAAATACCTGGTGAAATTAAAGGGAACAATATCTCAATCGAATACCGAAATGTTACAGTATATGCTCCTGCAGTAGCAGAAACAGAAGAAGGATATATAGGAGTTATATCTACCATTACCGTAACTATTCAAAATAAAGGAAGTGGTAGAGTATTTGTAGATACATTACCTCTTGCTCAAATAGATATGCAAGGATCCGCACGACTTGCAGTAAAAGTAGCAAGTGCCCTTGTTGAGAATGATAATAGATGCAATGTTAACCCATCTGAATATGATTATTTCTTCGTTATAAGAACATCTGCTCCAATTATTGGAGGACCTTCAGCAGGAGCAATTATGACTGCTGCTGTAACATCGCTTCTTGAAAACTGGACTATGGACAGTGAAACAGTTATGACAGGGATGATAAATCCTGATGGCAGTATTGGTCCAATTGGTGGAATACCTAAAAAAATTGATGCTGCATATTCTGTTGGCGCTACCCGATTTTTAATACCAAAAGGCCAGATGACATATTTAGATACAATAGTGGAAACAGTAACCGAGAACGGTTGGATACAAACCACAACAAAAACAGTTCAAAAGAATGTCTCAGAGTATGCTATGGAAAACTATGGAATGGAAGTTTTCGAAGTGGAAGATATAAATGATGTTCTTATTTATTATACTGGATGGTATTTTCCGGTAACAAAATCAAATTTCAGCATTACAACGGAGGATTACATTGAATCTATGAAACCTCTAGCAACTACACTTTTAAATCAGGCAGGGAAAAAATATGAAAATGCAAGTGCTTCTTTCAACAACTCAGATATCCCAAATTTCTATCCCTATTATTATAGAAACCAAGTAATCGATTTTCTAAATAATGCAGAAGATACTCTAATAGAATCAGAACATTGGTTTGAAAAAGATTTATATTATACTAGTACAAGTAAATCCTTTCAATCGTTAATTAATTCCCAGTTTGTAATCTATGCTTGTGAATATTTCAATGCCGAGAGCAAAAACAATTATGTATATACAGCACTTCAGAACGCGTTGGATTTTTATATAAATCAAAGTATGTTGGCAAAAAATACTAAAATTATGGGAACTACATCTCTT
>Ga0209635_10002871_pt1 | contig 13349 bp, 9 predicted proteins | sample DeeMarSWOR230_32_FD_187463 | JGI IMG/M metagenome (GOLD analysis project Ga0209635, IMG submission 187463) | Marine sediment microbial communities from White Oak River estuary, North Carolina - WOR-2-30_32 (SPAdes) (version 2) | ecosystem: Environmental > Aquatic > Marine > Intertidal zone >...
ACAGCGGACGGCGGACAAAAGGTAATTGAGCTAAAAGCAGATGAACAAGCAATATTTCCTTGGAGTTGATTTAGGGGGAACTAATATCAAATTTGGCATAGTCTCCGAGAATGGCAGAGTTTTGCACAAAGGGATGATCTCTGCCCAGGCGAATCTGGGAAGGGAGGCAATTCTTGACAACATAAATCGAGCTGTCGAAAGATCATTAGCCTTCGCCAGAAAAAAAAGAATCAAAATAAAAGGGATTGGGGTTGGTTCGCCAGGAACGGTGAATTTAAAAACCGGCAAAATTGAAGGCTCCTGCCCCAATATCCCTCAGATGGTGAATGTGAATCTAAAGAGATGGCTTTCTAAACACTTTGAATTCCCCATTTATGTGGACAACGATGCCAATTTGATGGCTTTGGCTGAATTTAAATTCGGGGCGGCTAAAGGATACAAAGATGCGCTCTGTTTGACTTTAGGAACCGGAATCGGGGGCGGAATAATCTTAGATGGAAAGCTTTTTCATGGCTCGAACTTTGCCGGGGCTGAATTCGGTCACATGACTATCATTTACAACGGAAGAAAATGTAATTGTGGTGGCACTGGCTGTCTGGAAATGTATGCCTCCGCGCCCGCCATAGTAAAAGACACGAAGAGACTTCTGGGTAAGGATAGAAAATCCATCATTCACAAATTAACCAAAGGAGATTTGGATAGACTCACTACTAAAGTCATATTTCAAGCAGAAAGAAAAGGGGATATTTTAGCTTCGTATGTGATAAATCAAGCCTGTGCATATTTAGGAGCAGGCATTGCCAGCGCAGTTAATCTTTTGAATCCGCAGGTGGTAGTGATTGGGGGCGGGGTATCAAAAGGCTGTCAAAGTTTCATCCGCAGAATTGAAGAAGAGGTCAAAAAAAGAGCTTTTCCCTCTGCCACAAAAAATTTGAAAGTGGTCAAAGCCAAATTGGGCAACGACGCGGGATTTATCGGCGCGGCGATTTTGTGCACAGAGGCAAATCGGTGACGGGGCAAACAAGACAAGCGATCAACGGATTGAACGGATTAGACGGATCGACGGTCAAATATCCCACAGCAAGCTGTTGGTCACCCGTCCAATGGTGGTCTTAGGAAAGGGCGCCGACTGACATGGCTTGATCGAGACCATCGGCCATCCTGTGAAGAAGGTGAGAGTCGGAACTGCCTTGTAAGCAGGTTTGCTTGACCCTGATTTCATGCACGTGAGTGAGCAGCTGGCTATCCTCTAGTACAGCCGGTGTGCTTAACACGAGGAACACTCCGATTACTCTGGTATCCACGATCGTCCTTTCAAGTGATTCGAAGGGCTTCCAAGCCTCGAGAATTATCCTGTCTAATCTTGCGTTCATATCAGATTTGTTTTTCCCAACGATAAACATGTGACCTTTATGTAGCATCTTTCCAATCGACAGCGCTATTATGCCGCGGGAATTTGTCCTATTCAAGCGATTAAGGGACTTCGTAGTCTGGTCTATCGCCTTTAGGAAGTTTCTTCTCACAGAGTTCCTGGTTTGCGGTCTTTTGCACTCGAGCAGGAAATGCTTGGACTCGAATACACAATGCACGTCTGAGTGAGAGTCAAACACAACCTCAAGACCTGAACCCTTCAATATGGCGATCATACTCAACTCAAACAGGAAATCTCTCGGTGAACTAGTAGCTCTCGTCGGGTCCTCTTCATCAACCATAGCGGGACCTTTCGCTACAAACCGAAGTCTCTCTCTCAAACACTGTGGATCCACATCTTTCAACTGGCCATAAATGGTCACGAACTCGCTGCTCTCGTAGAGGGAGAAGACGATCTCCTTGAAATCCGTCGATCGGACGAACTCCTCAATACGGCCTTCCACACGATATTGGTTCAACCTTCGGATATTCTTCCTATACGTGTCGAATCTCGACGAGGCGAACTTAATTCCAATTGTCCGAAACCATGCTTCAACGTCATTCAGTCGCTGTAATATGTCTTGGTATGAGTGCTTTCCTACAACACGCCCCATGGTCTTCCTCTGCTCGTTTTCTCGTTCTGGCGGGTCCTGTCCACCTTTGGTGGGCTCAGTGCAGGCAAGCCCTGTACCTGAGCCAAGCCAGGCTATCCGTTAAAGCTGTGAACCACTTCCACCATGTTCTTCAGCTTCTTTTGAGCTTCGGCGTGAGGCAGGAATTCCAGTCCGCAGGATGGATTGACCCAGATTTTGTCGGCAGGAATTCTCTTGGCGGTTTTTTTGAATAGAGCAATGAGGTCAGACTGCTTTTCCATCATGGTGTTTCGCGCGTCCACACACCCCAGCCCGATTTCTTTTTTCCCATCATATTCTAAAAGTAAATCCAGATTTTCTTTTTTGCTAACCACATCCACGCCAATTATGTCAATTGGGAGATCAAAGAGGTAGGGAACTAATTTCTTAATGGAGCCGAAATAAAGATACAGAGCAAACTTGGCATTTATCCCTTGGGTGATTATGTTTAAAGATTCCTTCGCCAATTTTAGTTTTTCCGGATAAAAACATAAGGAGGGTTCGTCAATCTGTATTATCTTCGCCCCTTCCTGACTCAGTTTCTCTGCTTCCTTATGCAAAATCTCCGCCAAATCCAAAGTTAGCTTCTCCTCATCCTGATAGAACTCATCTAAAGACAGGCAAGCAAAGGTGAAGGCTCCCACCATGACCGGTTTGATCTCTTTTTTGGAATTTGCTTGGGCGAACTTAAATTCCTCTACCACCGAATAATTTCTAAATGAAAGTTTTGACTTGATGATGGGTCGGCGATAGTAAACGTTGTTGTCGAAAAACCTCAAAAGTCCGCCTATCTCCATTCCCTGGATATTTCTGGCAAAAGGGGTGACCAGATCATCCCAGCGAATCTGCCCATCCGTGATCAGATCCACTCCCGCTTCCTCCTGCTCTTTTATCACCCTTTTTATGGTCTCCTGATAAGCCTGCTCCAGCTTTTCTGCGGAGATCTTCTTTTGATCAAATCTGTTCCGTGCCCGCCGAAGATTTACCGCAGTTTTGTCTTCGGTTATTTTTGGATAATTTCCCACTACCGTGGTTTTAAACATGATTCTATCCCCCCCGCTGAGTTTCCACCTCTTGACCCTTGACCCTGGTGTAAGGGGAGTAAGGAAGTGTCTTTTACTTTTCCAGCAGGTCTTTGATGGTCTTCTCCAATTGATCGATCTGGAAGGGCTTATTTATTACCAAGTCAACCTTCGATTCTTTCATCTTATCCGGATCAGGATCTATTCCCCAACCGGTGATGAGTATTACCGGAACGTGCGGATTTTTTTGCTTTATGGTTTTGGAGACTTCCCAACCGGATATATCCGGCATACCCAGATCTGTAATCACCAGATCGAACCTCTCCTTTTCAAACATCTCCACTCCCTCTCTTCCGCGGGAAGCCACCTTTGATCTATAACTCATCCTCTCCAGCACGTTGACCAAAAGATCGGTTACGATGGGTTGGTCATCAATAACTAAAACCTTTTTTTCTTCTGGCGGGCTATCTTTTTCTCCCTGAATGGTGATCACCTCTTCTATGTTCAATTCATCTCCGGATGGGAGTTTTATCTCTTCATTTTTTGTCTTCCCTACGTTGATCGTCTGTTCTAAGGATCCTTGCTCCAGCTCAGCTATGTATGAGAGAACCCTCTTTTTGAAACGATTTTGTGCATCTAAAATCTCTTGAACCGGAATGGCGTCCCTGTCTCTGTATCTGAAATTCATAAGTTCGATACTCCCCAGAATCGGCACCAGGATTTCATCCAAGCTATCCCTGATATACTGGGAGAAGTGCTCCAAAAGCTGTCCCATCTGTCCCCCAAAAAGGGTTATGATTTCCCCATCCTCTTCTTTGAATCTATATTTCTCCTGGCTGAATGCGGTCAAGATACCCCACAACTTTTCTTTAGAAAAGACCGGAACGGCGATCATAGAATTTAACCCTTCATCTTTTGCTAAAAAAGACAAACTTGCCTCCGTTTCCGGGATGTCATTTACAATTTGAGGAATTTGGCTATCAACAACGCGCTTGAAAACCCCTTGCTCCACCTTCCAGTTTTTTAAGCTTTGAATCGATTCCTTACGAAAATCTGAGGAATATGCCAGGATTAACTCACCTCCTGAGGAGCCAAACTGAAAGAGGGCAACCTGCTTTGTTTTTAAAAACTTGGTTAACTGTTTAACTGTAATTTCAAATATCTTCTGCATCATACCTTCCCTTTTTAGAAATCACAATTGCAATCTACAAATCTTTTCATCAAAATTCACTCCTCCCAGGTTACCAAAGAGGGTGAAGCTATCAGCTCCATTTATCTTCACTGAAACAATCTTTCCCAGAAGATTCCTATCCCCTTCAATGATCACGGTCTTGTTGGTTTTAGTCTTTCCTTTCCATCTATTTTTGTCTCTTTTACTTTTATCGTCCACCAGCACTTGAAAAGTTTTGCCCAAAAGCTTTTGATTTTTCTTTTTGGAGATTTCCTTTTGAAGTTTTATCAAAACGTGCAATCGCTCAAGCTTTTCCTCTTCTGGCACGTCGTCGATCAGTGAGGCAGCTTTGGTTCCCACTCTTATTGAGTAGCGAAACATGAAAGCGGAATCAAACTTCACTTTTTTCATTATATCCAGGGTCTTTTTAAAATCCTCTTTGGTTTCGGTGGGAAAGCCAGCGATTACGTCTGTAGAGAGAGATACATCTCCTATCCTCTCTTTCATCCGCTCTACTAACTTCAAGTAATCGCCTGCTGTGTAGTTGCGATTCATCTTTTCCAAAATCTTATCAGACCCTGCCTGCAAAGGAAGATGAATGTGTTTACAAATCTTAGGAAGCGTGGCGATCTTGTCAATCAATTTCCCGGGCAAATCCTTTGGATGAGAGGTCATAAAGCGAATCCAATCAATCGTGGTCTGGTCATTTGCCATCTCAAGCAGATCGGCGAAATCTTTGCCCTTAAATTTGTAGGAGTTGACGTTCTGCCCGATCAAGGTCACCTCTTTGCAGCCGGACTCAGTTAAAAACTGGATTTCCCTTATTATCTGATCTGTGGGCCGGTGTCTTTCCGGTCCTCTGACATAAGGAACCACACAATAGGAACAGAAATTATCACATCCGCGAGAGATGGCAATGAATGAAGTATAAGGAGTCTTGCGTTCGGGGAGTATCTCCTGTTCCCATATCTTATGAGAATCAAAATCCTCACGGGAAGGACAGACAGCAACTTGGGAATAGCCTTTGTTATTCTCCAAATAGATAGGAAGCTGGAAAATTTGATCCGGTCCCAGTACCAAATTCAGGTAAGGCATCTGCTTAACCAACTCCTCTCCCATTCTCTGAGCCATACAGCCAATCACCACCAGCATCACCTGCGGATTCTTCTGCTTGTATCTATAAAACTCAGAAAGCCTTCCCAGAGCTCGCTTTTCCGCCTTCTCCCTTACCGAACAGGTGTTCAGCACGATAACATCAGCGTCCTTTGGATTATTGGTGATCTTATGACCTTCCAAAAGAAGTAGACTGGTGAGTCTTTCCGAGTCATAAACATTCATCTGACATCCAAATGTCTGCAGGTATACCTTTTTACTCATAGGAATCTCTTGGTATGGATCAGCTTGCCCAATCAATCCTTCTCCATAGAATAATAACTTACCACCCCAATTTGTCAAGCCTTAAAAGGGCGGCTTTTGAATGTTGGAGGAATTCCGGCGGGCAGGACGCCCGCCTTACGGGGTCTTCTTTAGGAGGTGAGCAAAGAAAAAAGAGGAAAGAACTTCGGTGGAACTTAACAAGATGTTTATAAGCTCCACCAGTAATTTATTTTGACCAAAAAAGTATTGCCCGGAACGGTATCGAAAAGATTATCCCAGTCGCGCCTGAATCTGAAATCACCCATTCCTTCTTCCCAGGTATCCCGGTTCTGAGTCCAGACCAAGAAAAGGGTGCTGCCAGGACGATACTCCCAGCGCAAGACCACGTTGGAGTTGAAAGACCTCCACTTGAAGTCTGGCTCCTCTTCCGCTTCGTTGTAGACTGTCTCGTCGACGTACTCGAAATCATCTGGTGGTATCAGCTTTTTGAAATTCTTGTAATCCACAGCCGCCATGAAAGGCTGGGCATAGACTTGCAGAGTCAGATTCTTGGTGAAGGTGTAAGTTGCTCTGATGGTCATGTCGAAACGTTCCATCTCCTGCTCGCCGAAAATATCATCGGTTCTGTTGCCATCCTCATCCTCCAGGTTGGTCAGCCATCGGGAAACGCCCTCGCTTCTGCGGTAGCCGGGACCTCCGCTTATCTCTATATTCGACCTGGGATGTAGATTGAGCCACAGTCTATATTCGACGAAACGCCCGTCCCAGGTGTCTCCAGTCTCGAAGAAAGGATTGATCTGCCACCATCTCCGGGCATCCGTCTCCAACCAAATCCACCAGTTCTGTCCAATGGGGATCGGTGCCGGCGGTCCACCTCGCGTCTCCCGATCAGAATACATGTTGTCGTAATCCGCCCAGATGCCTCCACCCACAGTCCAGAAATTTACAAGCTCAATGGAGTTATTGAAGTTCCCTCCCCGGGTCAGTTTCACCCCGGAAAGGTTTTCGGCCCAGCCGACGTTAAGATTGTTCCAGGTTTTTCTGATGATCCACCAGGGCTTTGTGGTTCTGTACTGCACCCATGCCCAGGCTTCCTTATAGTCGTTACGTGATAAGAAGCCCATGTGGTTCAAATCTATTCCTCTGTCCAGGTATTCCGCGCTGATCGATCCACGGATATGCTCTCCTCCCTGTTTTTCAAAGCCCATCGCTCCACCCCAGCCATCTTGATCCGGCCCCGTTTTGGAGCCCATTACCTGTCCCGCCCATTCATAATCTCCGTTGTGAAAGCGCAGAGTCCAGTCTACGTCCCCGGCATAAGCAGGGTAGGAGTTCTTCTGGTTAACGGCAGTTGCCATGACTCCCACGGTTGAGTTTTTCAAAACATCTTGCATTACCCGGGCTGCGAAATAATTAGCTTCAGGCTCTATCACCTCCTTTTTGCGATACCCATCTTCGTGCATGAACTCTGCCTCTTCCCGCTGGGTTACCGCCTCCATAATTCCGATGGAGGTGCCGCCTGCTGTTTTTCCGCTTACCTTGCTAGCAAACAGGATGGTGGTGGCCGTTGGTCTGTCGATGTAGTAATCTACACCGTCAGGCCACAGAGAAGGACTTTTTCCAATCCTGCGGGAATAGAAAAGATCAAATGGGGTCTCGAAGATCTTGAATCCTTCCAGGAAAAACGGACGCTTCTCCGGATACCAGGTCTCGAAGGTGGACAGATTTAGTATGGTCTCATCCTGCTCCACCTGTCCGAAATCGGGATTGATGGCGGCATCCAGAGTAATGTTGGAGGTGATGCCGTATTTGAGGTCAAAGCCGAAATTCCCAAAGAAATCCCTGCCATCTGGGTTGCCCGGACTCTTCGCTTCCGTCTCCTCATAAGAGACCACGTAAGGTAGAATCTCAAGTCTCTTGGGAGGAACGAGATTCTTCAAACCTTTCAGGTGACCGAAATGAGAGACAAAGCCACTGGCCTCCTCCGGAATGTATATCCACCGATCCAACTCGTTCTTGCGGGCAATGCGGCGGCTGCAGTAGAATCCCCAGACCGGATTCTCCTCACAGGCGAAACGAAGGCAGTGAAAAGGTATCTTGAACTCTGCTATCCAACCCCAGGGAGTTATCCTGGCAGCTGATTCCCACACGGCATCCCAGCTATCATCACTCCAGTTGTCGTTGTAGTAGTAGCAGTCTCGCTGGGTTCCCGATACAGAGACCACAAAAGCATACGCTGTCTGATGGTCATGATAGCTGTCGATGATTAAGTTAACCAGGTCGTTCTCCACATATCTGTCTCTGCGCGTCAGGCGGCTGATGATCCCTTCCGGCTCTGAATCGTACATCTCCATGCCTACATACAGGGCCTCATCGTCATAGCCCACCCTGACGAACGTGGTCTCCGAGGCCGGCTGACCCTCGTCCGGTTGATACTGGGTGAAATTACCGGATCTCTCAGCCTGCTGCCAGAAGGCCTCATCCAATATTCCGTCTATTTTCGCACCCGGATTTGCTCTGACGGCAGTGATGCTTTTTACCGTATCCCCCTCAGATTCTTCAGCCAATGCGTTAAGATAATCTAGAAGGAGAAAAAGGAAAAAAATTAAAATTAAGATCAAGATCCATTTCCAACTTGGCATTTTTCGGTTCCCTCAATTTAGAGGTGATTAGTTCAGTTGTTTCCCTTTCTAAGGATAAGCAATCGCAAATCCTTTCACCTCTAACATCACTCTTTTATACACTTTTATTGGATGACCAGTTTCATTTTTTTGTTGGAATTACAGCTTTTTTGCCACGGACTTGGTCACACAAAGTTGGCTTGGCTCTTATGTAATTGTTCGATTTATGGTTCGACAAGCTCACCATCCTGCCTCGCACTGAGTGCGCTTCCTTCCACACCCTGCCTCTGGCGGGGGACGAAGTGCGGCACGAAGTGATCAAATCGAAGGATCGAGCGATTGTGAGGGACAATGAATTGGACAACTACAATAAAAATCTTTCCAATTTTGAGGTCACCGATATCTTATATAGAAGGTTATCCGGAATTCAATCCCGGACGCCTCCACCGGCATAAATTAGTCAAAAAAAAGCTCCGCCAGTGGCGGGGCTTTTAAGAAAACATCTATTCAATTCCACTTCTCAGGAACAAGGTGAGGCACCACCTTTGTACAGATAATTGATGAGAAAAAGCACATCCCCAGCATCTATCAATTCGTCGCAGTTGACGTCTCCCATCTCCAAAGGATCGGGAGCAGGACCGCCCTTATACAGATAGTTCACCAAAAAGAGTACATCGGTAATGTCGATCTGACCATCATTGGTCACATCTCCGATCTTGGACCCAACCTCCATCAAGCCCACAAAAGGCAAAAAATTGTAGGCAGTAACGGTGACATCGATATAACCCAGGCTGGTGGGAGAAGGATATAAGGTAACCTGTCCCATCAAATCGGCATAGCCGGTTTCAAAAACCTCTCCACCTTTATACAAACATACCAGGGCTCCATATACTGGTGCGCCGCCGGCTTTTTGCACAGTGACAGTTACCGTATTTGTTCCGGTGTTGACGGGTGAAGGAAAGTCCACATATAAAGATTCGGCCGCGGTAGTCCACAAATCGATTGATGGATCGCCCATGATGTTATAGCAGTCCAGGTAGTACCTGGCGTATCCTCCACCACCGTAGTACTGATAAACATAATACAAGGCTCTATCGGTCATGTCTCCGATAGCGTAGCAGGTCTCCACAAATGCCGCCTGAAACATGCGCTTCTCCAGGATATCATCCTCGTCCCACATGGTGTTGGCTGAAGATCCCCAGAAGGCTATGGCTGCCTTGTTAATCTGTTTTGCCCAGGTTTCTCCAAAGCACTCGGAGAGATTGAACGTACCGGTCACGCATGCGTGGGAGAGAACGAAAGGATACTGGTCCGGGTTATTCAAACTCCGAACGTCGTTCTGATTGAAGGGCACGCATGCCCAACCATAGTTATATCCGTGCCCGGAATAACATACCATGCTCTTGCCGGCTTCCACACAATTGGTGATGTCGTATGTGTAACCCCCCGTCCTATCCCAGATGGTGTCGGCCTCCATCCCGGCGGGTGCGAGATAGTTCTGTATCACGTATCGGTGGGTACGCTCCGCCATCAGACCGGCGTCATCGGAGGCTATGAAACATGCATTTCCCATCCAGTCAAGATCGGTAGAGGTAGGACTTTCATAATACAATATCTTATTCACCATGGCATCTGCTTCGGACTGATTTCTTGCCGGCAATCTTCCTCGGAATATGTCTGCAAAATAATCCGGATCCATTTTGGCATAATAAAGATCTGTGGCGGTCGAACTGTATGAGCCGATCCAGGTGGGGATAGAGTCTGTATCCCCCACAAACAGAACGTAAGTGGGAGGGATATTCCAGTTATCGTAAGCGTCTTCGATGTAACCTTTGATCGCCTCCTTGGTTGAACCGATACCCGGAACCTGCGCCACAGTCACATGGAAACCTTTTTGGGTTTTCCAATCCACCAGATCTGCCAGGCTGGAATATAAGCTCTGGTGGGTGATGATCAGATACCCGATGGGCAACTGTGGAGCATCTTTAACTATGGGCGCATAAGTTTCATAGTTTATAAACAAGTCCTGGCACAGTTCTTCGAACGGAGGAGAGGCATATCGATAAAGCTGGTTTTGTGTGGTGGTCATATCTGACCCGGAGAGTGTTACTTTTATCTTTATATCTGAATAGATTCTCACCCTCCCGGCTTGCGGATTATAGCTAACCGGATAAATTGACACATTTACAAAACGATGACCCCGGATTATTCCGATCTCTCCCAGCTTGATCCGCTCCACAGGCAAAAATGCATTTTGTTGATAATAATCCTCATGGATCACAAACTCCGCCTGCTCCCAAGCACCTTCTATCTTGGGAACAGAAGGCTGAACTGGCGCTATCCTTTGGTCGATCCCCCATTCTTCCAAGCTTTTCTCAACGACCTGGAAGCTTTCTAAGCTTAAGTCCACCTTTGCCCCAAAAGGAATTTGCACCATCTTGGTTATCACCGGCAGATTGGGCTCGCCGATCACACTGCTTGCTCCGCCCTGAGAAATGGAAAGCAAGGTGAAATTTCCACCTTTGGTGGCAATCTCCTCAGACCATATCCCCGGAATCAGAATCTCGAATACGACCTGATCAAAATCCGATTGCAAAAGATTCACCCCAAGAGTTTTCTCCATCCCTGGGGTCAGCGAAATCCAGGTCGGATCTGCCTCTGCCCGTGCCAGAGGTGAAAAGGCAAAAAACAGAACACCTATCAGAAGCGCGAAAATAAGCCCTTTGGTCCTATTTGAAACCTTAACCGTCATCACACTGAACCTCCTTGAACTTTAATCGGTTAAAATATGGATTTCTTTGCCTTCTAAATCAAGACAAATAATGTCACCATTTATACGAGGAATTTCAAGAATGTAACGGACTTTGATTGCCATGCTCTATGTGTGTTTTTTTAATCTATATTCAAGAAAAAACAGCTTTTCTAACCCTTCTGGTTGCAGTCAATAGCAGGCACAGGTTGTTTCAATTCATCCTATAGATATAATAATACATCTCTTTATATTGTCAATCCTTTTTTGAGAGCTCTGGGAAAGCGACTATATGAAAGCCTGTGTTTGGAAAAGGCTTTGTGGTTTGGCTCCGCTCTTCGGTCTGCCTTCGACTCTGGGTCGCTCAAACTCGAGGGGCTGGAGTGTCCAGTCCTTTGGCAGAACCTGAAATTTTTTGTCCCCGGTATCCCGCCTTGCGGAAGAGACAAAAAGCTTTGACATCATTCATATAAAGGTAAACACTCCAACCTGTCCCTTTAAACTTGTTCATCAGAAACCTATGTATAATTTTTTTGAGCTTTTGGCGTGTTTGGTCCTGACTCCTTTAACTTAAAGATTTCGGCAACAGCCCTTTATCATCTTTAAAAACCTATTGACATTTAGCATCACTGGGATATTTTTCTTTTGTGACAACTAAAGGCTTAAATCTTTTTGAAAAGGAAGCAAAATGCTAAAAAGAATCTTTCTTTTTTCTCTTATTCCTCTTCTCTTCTTTGCCTATCACTGTAGCAAGACTCCCAGCCCTAGAGTGGTGGTTATGGATTTTATCGAGGCAGTAAACAAGGCTGATACTGCCTCCATCGAGAAATACCTGGATCTGGGCAGATTCACTCAAGAGAAGCTAAAGGAACTCCCTGATACACAGAGAGTGAAGGTATTTGCCGGAGTCAAAGAACAGCTCTGGAACAATTTTTTGGGAAGCGGAGGCACTCGCCTGAAGTGGCAGAACAAGATGATCGTGGTGAACAAAGAGGAGATTAAAGGGGACCAGGCTCTGGTGGAGGTAACCTTTGTGGATCAGAAGACCGGGATAACAGAGTATACCAAGGCAAGACTCTACAAAGAGAACAATAGATGGTGGATATACTATATCAGGGATTGAAGAAAAGTCTTCAACCTCAGCCCCTATGCCTATGTATGTCCGATCCTTCAGCTCTCCAAAGAGTGCGGAGTGGAGATAAGTTTTAAGAATATGGGACAATTAAGGTTGATGTAAAATGTGGATTTCAGTTTATCGTAAGCTTTCCCCGTATCTTTTGGCAGTGTGGTTAGCTCTACTTGTTTGGGGATGCATCTACTTAGAAGACAAACATGTGGACATTGACTATTATGTGGTGAACACTCGTCCCGATGAGATTCTGATAAAAAACAGAGATGCTGCTTCTGGTATAGTAGGATTTTTCTTAGGCTCTGGAGAGATTTATCACTTTGCTTACCACGGAAACAAGTCTTTCGATGTTATGGACGATGATCCGCATGGCATTCACATAATCTTCGATTTCTATGCATCCGGCGATGATGCAAGTTTTACTGAATATGTTGGCTATTGTGAATTTTTCCCAGAACTTGATGAAAACTACGCCTGCGTGGAGACCTGTTTTGTTCGCTAAGTGGAACTATATCTTAACGCCGAGCGCGAATTTTACTCGAATTCATAATTGAAGTTGATCATGAGAAAACTCTTCTTTCTGCTCATTATTAGCGTCCTGATATGTCTGGTGAGCCTCTCAAGTGTCCGTGCGGAGAAGAAGGCTGACTCAAGTTACGTCGGTTGGGGACTTGCCTTAGGAACCCTATTTTTCACTCATCCAGAGTTCAAATATGAATCCACCTCAATCGGGGACATCGAGTTCTTGTGTCATAGTTATGGAACTACACTGTCGTTTTTCCTACTGCGGAGAGATACCTTTATTAGATGGAGACCGTTATTTCAGGGAGAATTTGGTGTGTGTTGGGTGCATGAAAACGGGCACAAGAACATGAGATTACAAGGATATCCGGCAACTGCTGAAAGCAATTTGCAAGAAATTGGCGCCAGGTTTGGTTTAATACTCAATTATCTAAAAATATGGAAAATTTGGCTGGGTTCTGGTTTTGAGGTGTATGGTGGATGGATTCGCGAACGTTTTAACATATATTTACATAGAGATGCCCGGAAGATCGGCGTTTTCAACCCGGGGGCCAAAACAAGATCAGGCGGGAGTGTAGGCTTTATCCTGCTCAGCGCAAAGATTTTTGACAACTTCTGGAACTCGTGGGAGTTGCAGTTTGGGTACGGGGGAACAGACGTTAGCAGGGATAACATTTATGGAAAGTATGGTCTTGGAGATCGCTCTGCTTATACTA